>JQGR01000074.1_pt1 | contig 18746 bp, 23 predicted proteins | sample 210181 | NCBI WGS metagenome assembly JQGR01 (sample SAMN02928655, study PRJNA255238) | bioreactor metagenome | biome: continuous culture; feature: L-culture metagenome assembled contigs; material: continuous culture biomass; isolation source: continuous culture inoculated with microbial biomass... | reverse complement strand
GCTCTTGTCGTTTAGGGCCAGAGATCAGCCGCAGGGCGGATCTCTCCGGTGTCCAGACCGGCAAAGTTCAATTGCCGTGGATTGAGGCGTTTTTTCACCAGCGGGTCGGCAGGATCAGCTATGCCGAGGCGGGCAAGGATGGCAGCAATGGCGCATTCCGAGGCGCGGGTGGAGCCATCGTTGATTTTCAGCGCCACGCCCAGACCCTGTTCGGGCAGGATCGCGATGAAAAACGCTTCGGCGCCGGTTTTCACCGCCGCTTTCCCCGGCATCGCCCGCATCAATTCGGTGCAGGCGCGGCCTTCGCCGGCCACCAGATCGGGATGCGCCATCATCGCCTCGCGCAGCCGCACCATTGCGGTGTCACGTGTTGAATTCCCCTCGACCGCGCTGGCAAATGCCGCCATTGCCCGCGCCATTCCGGTCAGCGAGGTCGCATGGTTCGGGGCCGAGCAGCCGTCGATGCCAAAGCCGGGGCTGTCCATACCGGTCAGCTCTTCAAACGCCAGTTTCGCGGCCTGCTGCACCGGGTGGTCGGGGGCCACATAATCCGCCAGATCGGCGCCCATATGGCGGGCAAGGGTCAGGAAGCCTGCGTGTTTGCCTGAGCAATTGTTGTGGATTTTGCAGGCGGTGTCGCCTGAGCAGATCAGCTCTTTCTTGGCCACGCGGTCGCGGGGAAATTGCGGGCCACAGCAAAGATCAGCGGCGGTCAGCCCCATTTCCCCAAGCCATGCCGCTACGGGGCCTGTGTGAATATGCGCACCTTCATGGCTGGCGCAGGCCAGGGCAAGCTGTGCTGGAGTCAACCCCATGGCATCCGCTGCCCCGCTTTCCACCAATGGCAGCGCCTGCAGCATTTTGGCGGAGGAGCGCGGCAGGATCACCTCATCAGCGTTGCCCCAGCTTTCCACCACTTCGCCTGCGGCGTTGCAGACCACGGCGTGCCCCAGATGTTGTGATTCCATGAATGGGCACGCCATATCTCGACAAGGCGGGCGGGGGGCTGGGGGTGCTGATCCATGTTAACTTCCTCTGTTGATCCTGCTCTTGGCATGGTGGGTTGCGGTGCGCGCGATTTTCCGCCGCATATTACCGCTCTGGGGCTTTCACAACAGTCAATTTTCACGTTAAACTGCGCCGCGTAGGCAGAAACATGCGCGCAAAGCTCCTTTTGTGTTGTGATGGATGGAAAACCGCTTCAGACGGTTGGGACGTCGCAGGGAAGGTTTTGCGGGTGCAAGAGGCAGAGACAGCTTGGAGGCTGTAACGACATGAAACGATTGATCGCAGCAGCGGGGGCCCTGATGATCGGATCGGTGATCACCACCGTTTCCGTAACCGGGGCATTGGCACAGGAAAGCGCCAACCGCGTGGCCGCAAACACCGACTGGAGTGTGTTTGTCGAAGATAACCCGACCGGATGCTGGAGCGTCTCTGCGCCGAAGGAAACCGTGAACACGCGCGATGGCCGTGCGGTGGCGGCGAAGCGGGGCAATATCCGCCTGTTTGTCAGTTATCACCCCGGTGCCAAGGTCAAAGGCAGGTGTCTTTTGCAGGCGGCTATCCGTTTGATCGCAAGAAGCCGATCACCCTGACCATTGGTTCGAAAAGCTTTACGCTTTATTCGGAAGGGGCGCAGGCAAACCGCGAAACTGCCTGGGCAGATCCCAGCGAAGAAGCGCAGATCGTGGCGGCGATGAAGCGCGGAGCTTCTGCGGTTGTGACAGCGCAATCCGGGCGCGGCACCAAAACCAAGGACACGTTTTCGCTGCTGGGCTTTACCGCGGCGGTGGATGAGGCCGCCAAGCGCTGCGGCGGCTGATTGGGCCAGGGCATCTGACCCTTCTGATATGATTTAGTTCCTGCACCCCGGCCCCAAAAGGCTGGGGTGTGTTATGTTCAGGGGGCATGGCTGATGGGGTGACAAACCTGTTTGGTCAGGCTATAGACGGCCACCTTGCACAAACAGATGTCTTCCCCGCCTGTGATAAGGCCCAAGATCCAAGGGGTGGACCGCATGAAGGAACGCGCGCCATGGACCCGAAACCGACCACCAGCCCCGCCGCCAATCTGGCCCCGATCACCCAGGATGTGAAAGTGGCGCCCCGGATTATGGTGCCTGAGGCCAAGCCCAATCTGGTTGGCATGACCCGTGACGCGATGCGTGCGGCTTTGGTCGAGATGGGCACTCCGGAAAAACAGGCCAAGATGCGGGTGAACCAGATCTGGCAGTGGGTTTACCAATGGGGCAAACGCGATTTTGCCGATATGACCAATCTGGCCAAGGCGCTTCGCGCGCAATTGGCGGAACACTTTGTGATTGAAATCCCCGAGGTGGTGCAAAAGCTGGTGTCCGAGGATGGCACCCGCAAATATCTGGTGCGCATTGCTGGCGGGCATGAGGTTGAGGTGGTTTATATCCCCGAAGACGGGCGCGGCACCTTGTGTATCTCCAGCCAGGTGGGGTGCACACTGACCTGTTCCTTTTGCCACACCGGCACGCAGAAACTGGTGCGCAACCTGACGGCCGCCGAAATCATCGGTCAGGTGATGATGGCGCGTGACGATCTTGAGGAATGGCCTGTGCCCGGCACCCGCAAGGGAGAAAACCGGCTTTTGTCGAACATTGTGCTGATGGGTATGGGCGAGCCTTTGTACAATTTCGAAAACGTGCGCGACGCGATGAAAATTGCGATGGACCCGGAAGGGATTCAGCTGTCGCGTCGGCGCATTACGCTCTCGACCTCGGGCATCGTGCCCGAGATTGCCCGCACCGCTGAGGAAATCGGCTGCCTGCTGGCGATCTCTTTCCACGCCACCGTAGATGAGACCCGCGATGTGCTGGTGCCGATCAACAAGCGCTACAATATCGAAGAGCTGCTGGGCGCGCTGGCCGCCTATCCGAAAGTGTCAAACTCTGAGCGGATCACCTTTGAATATGTGATGCTGCATGGCGTGAACGACAGCGACGAGGATGCGCATCGGCTGATTGACCACATCAAGCGCCATAATATTCCCGCCAAGATCAACCTGATCCCGTTTAACGAATGGCCGGGCAGCCCCTATCAGCGCTCGTCCAACAACCGCATTCGCGCCTTTGCCGACATCATCCATCAGGCCGGTTACGCGAGCCCGATCCGCAAAACCCGCGGCGATGACATTATGGCCGCCTGTGGCCAGTTGAAATCCGCGACCGAACGCGCCCGCAAATCACGCAGGCAGATTGAGAAAGAAGCGGGGATTTCCTGATCGGGCGCAGGAGGCCCAACGCCTCAGCCCCCGTTAAGGACTGCCCCCGCCCAAAATCATCTGTACCGCGCGACAGATCTGGCGGGTGCATCCAATCCGCCAAATCGCTGCGCCAGGTCATATCAGTCGCTGCGCTCAGGCCATATTAGGCTTGGTTGCGAGAACCAGAGCAGCAGCGCCATGGCTTATGCTCCAATGCTTTGAGTGTTGAAGAGCTCGATATCAGCCGGGTCAAGCCCCTGACCACCTGTGACTGAAACCACAACCTTGCCTTCATACACGACATCGGCCCCCTTGCCGTCGGCCCAATCCTTGACGGTGAGTTCTGTGGGCTCTTCGTATCTACCAAGGTAAACCACCACCTCCCGCTTATCCTCATCAGGATCAAAATCAGTGACGAATTCGGCGCTATCATCACCCTCTTTGACACCAGACCGCATACTAAAGTGATCCGCTCCAGCGCGCCCGCTGCATTGGTTAACAACTGCGCTATCAAAAGGTCATCCGAAGGTTAAGCCTTGTGTCCAAATCGGCGTCAGTTTGCATACTCGTGCCGCTTTGGTGCCAAATTCCCCACAATTGCCCCATTTGCGAACGATTTGTGCCACCCGCAGCCTTGAATGTGACTTCAGGGTTAACGCGAAAGCAGGAGCATGGCTGTGGAAATGACACGCAAAGACATCAAGGAAATGGACATCCTGATCGGGTTCTTGAAACGGGAACGCTCGAAAGTGCCAAGTTTTTCTGATTTCCGCGCGCGTTTGCGCAACTATGGGTATTGCATCCGTCATGATGAAGGCGGGCATTTTGTGCATATCTTGCCAAGCCGTGAAAAGCTCTGCCCGGTGCCGAAAGAATTGTTTGCCTGAAGGAAGGCGCAGCGCAACAGCCGCTTGCCAGTATGATACAAAACGCCCCGGCCGATTGGCTGGGGCGTTTGGGCTTTAATCGCCTTTTAATCGCCCGGTCTACGTTGCTGTCTACTCTGCGGCAAAGGCAGCCCGTGCTTTGATCACGGTTTCATGCCGTTCTGCCGCCCAGAACAAAAGCGGTTTGAGGTGCGCGCAAAGCTCCGCCCCCAGGTCCGTCAATGCGTAGGTGACAGATACGGGTGGACCCGCGTCCACGGTACGGGTGAGATAGCCATCGCGTTCCAGTTTGCGCAGGTTTTCAGTCAGCACCCGTTGCGTGATGTCCCCGACAGACCGTTTCAATGCGCCAAATCGCAACTCACCATCGTCCAGCGCAAACAGGATCAGCATTTGCCATTTGCCGGAAACCTGTGACAGCACCTGCCGGACCGGGCAGTTTTCGGCTTCTTCTTTTGTCAGTGCGGTTACTTTGACCATACCTGGTTCCTAAATAGTGCGTAATTGATACCTAGTACGAAAATAATACTTAATGCGACACAGGACAACAGTTGACTCGAAAGGATACGAAATGACCCCGACTGAAACCGTACTTGCCGCCGTGACCGCCCTGTTTGTGGACTTTGACCCTGAAGCTGCGGGCAAGCTTTTGAAAGAGGATTACATCCAGCACAATCCGGCTGTGCCCACCGGGGCTGCGCCGATCCTGGGCTTTCTGCCCGCGCTTAAGGAAAGTGGATTGACCGCCGAACCGCATCGCGTGATTGCCGAAGGGGATCTGGTGGTGCTGCATTCCACGTTGCACAATGCGCAGGCTTTTGGCGGCGAAACCCTTGTGGCCTTTGATGTGTTCCGCGTGGAAGACGGCAAAGTTGCTGAACATTGGGACAACCTGCAAACCGCCGTGCCCGCCGATCAAACGGCCTCCGGCAATTCGATGACTGACGGGGCGACCGAGATCACCGATCGTGAGAAGACAGCAGAGAACAAGGCGCTGGTCGAGGCTTTTGTGACCGACGTTTTGCATGGTGCTGCGCCTGAGAAAATCACCGACTACATCTCGACCGAAACCTATACCCAGCACAACCCGCAGATCGGCAATGGGCTGGATGGACTGGGCACGGCCCTTGCCGCCATGGCCGAGGCAGGTGTGGTGATGGCTTACACTGACACCCATATGGTGGTGGCCGAGGGCAATTTTGTCTTCACCGCGTCAGAAGGCACATTGGGCGGGCAACATACGGCCTTCTATGATCTGTTCCGCGTGGAAGGCGGCAAGATCGTAGAGCATTGGGACACACTGTCCGAGATCCCGGCTGAAATGGCGCATGAGAATGGAAAATTCTGAAGCCCGTGGTGCCGGGCTGCTTGGTTCTTAGAGCGGTCAGTTTTCAGACAGGGCAGTTTTCAGATAGGGCAGATCTAAGACAGGCCAGATCTTAGGCAAGCCCCATTGAAGGCGGATAAAAACCGCGAAAGCCCCGGCATCTGGCGGGGCTTTCGTTCATTCGGCGTCTTCAAGTTGAGGCCTGGGATGGTCAATGCAGACAGCAAAAAGACCCGTGATCAGCGCGTTTCATCAACTGGTCAAAATCCTTGCCGCGCATTTCCACCAAAGTCTTATGATCCCCGGCCTCAAACCAGATCTTATCAAGGCCTGTCAGGCTGTTGTCCACGATTGTTGGCACACCGTAGGCCTGACCCACCGGCGGGGCAGCCCCCAGATCGCAATCATCAAAGAAGCTGGAGATATCGCTTTCCGGGGCCAGTCCCAACCGGCGGCCCACCTTGGCCTGTAGCGCGGTAAGGTCAACCTGATGATTGCTGGGCACCACCGCCAGCATCGGGCCTTCTTCCATGTGAATGAGCACGGATTTGGCCAGATGGTCCCCCGGCACATGGGCCGCTTCGGCGCATTCACTGGCAGAGGTGGCATAGGGGTGTGACACGGTTTCAAACCGCATGCCTTTGGCTTTCAGGTGATTTTCCAGACGAGTGGCAATGGTCATTTTCTCCTCCAATATTGAAGGCGTCCCGGCCGTTGCGGAACCATAAACCCTTTACGCACCGGGGCGCGATGTCATGCATGGGAATAGTCTGCGCCTGTTTGGTGATTCCAGCAATGGGCCGATCCGCGCAGCAAAAAGCCCCGGCGTTTCCACCGGGGCTTTCTGTTACTGAAAGCAAGCACCCAGCCGAGGCCGGGTGCAGGTTTAGCAAAGCCAAACCTTATGCATCTTCGTCTTTTTTCTTCTGTTCCGGAGCGATCTCTTCGCCGGTTTCCTGATCGACGATTTTCATCGACAGGCGCACCTTGCCGCGGTCGTCAAAGCCAAGCAGTTTGACTTTCACTTCCTGACCTTCTTTCAGAACATCCGACGGGTGGTTCAGGCGACGGTTTTCGATTTGCGAAACATGCACCAGGCCGTCGCGCTTGCCGAAGAAGTTCACGAAGGCGCCGAAGTCGACGATCTTCACAACCTTACCGTTGTAGATGGCGCCTTCTTCCGGCTCTGCCACGATCGAGTGGATCATGTCGTAAGCTTTCTGAATGGCTTCCCCGTTCGGCGAGGCGATTTTGATCACGCCGTCATCGTTGATGTCGACCTTGGCGCCCGACACTTCAACGATCTCACGGATCACCTTACCGCCGGAACCGATCACTTCACGGATCTTGTCGGTGGGGATGTTCATGGTCTCGATGCGCGGGGCGTGGGCCGAGAATTCGGTCCGGCCAGCGGTCAGGGCTTTGCCCATCTCTTCAAGGATGTGCAGACGGCCAGCTTTTGCCTGACCCAGTGCTTTTTCCATGATTTCGGTGGTGATGCCGGCAACCTTGATGTCCATCTGCAGCGAGGTGATACCGTTTTCAGTACCAGCCACTTTGAAGTCCATGTCACCCAGGTGGTCTTCGTCACCCAAGATGTCGGTCAGAACAGCGTAAGACCCATCGTCTTCCAGGATCAGGCCCATGGCCACACCGGCAACCGGGGCTTTCAGCGGAACAGCTGCGTCCATCATCGACAGCGAACCACCACAAACGGAAGCCATTGAGCTGGAGCCGTTCGATTCGGTGATCTCTGACACCAGACGGATGGTGTAGGGGAAGTCGGTGGCCGATGGCAGAACCGCCTGCAGCGCACGCCAAGCCAGCTTGCCGTGACCGATTTCACGACGACCCGGAGGGCCAAAGCGGCCCACTTCACCAACCGAATACGGCGGGAAGTTATAGTGCAGCAGGAAGTTGGATTTATAGGTGCCGGTCAGCGCGTCGATCATCTGCTCGTCGTCGCCGGTGCCCAGGGTGGTCACAACCAGACCTTGGGTCTCGCCACGGGTGAACAGGGCCGAACCGTGGGTCCGGGGCAGAATGCCAACCGAGCTGTCGATGCCGCGCACGGTGTCGAGGGCACGCCCGTCGATCCGCTTGCCGGTTTTCACAACGTCGCCACGCACAACGGCGCTTTCCAGTTTCTTCAGAGCGGTGCCGAGGTTTGCGTCCTCTTGCTGCTCTTCGGTCAGGGCGTCGATGATGTCAGCCTTGGCAGCAGACACAGCAGCAACACGTTCCTGCTTGTCGGTGTTGCCGTAGGCGGCGCGGATCTTGTCTTCGCCAGCGGCTTTCACAGCAGCATAAAGGTCCGAGTAGTCAGCCGGCTGGAAGTCAAACGGCTCTTTCGCGGCATCTTCAGCCAGATCGATGATCAGGTCGATCACCGGCTGGATCTGCTCGTGCGCGAAGTTCACAGCGCCCAGCATTTCAGCCTCAGAAAGCTCATAAGCTTCTGATTCCACCATCATCACGGCGTCTTTGGTGCCGGCGACAACGAGGTCCAGACGCTGGTCCGGGTTGTTGCGCAGATCGTGCATGTCGTCGCAGGTCGGGTTCAGGATGTATTCGCCATCCTCAAAACCAACGCGGCAAGCGCCGATCGGGCCCATAAACGGAGCGCCCGAAATGGTCAGGGCGGCAGAGGCGGCAATCATGGCCACCATATCCGGGTCGTTGACAAGGTCATGCGACAGAACGGTACAGATCACCAGAACTTCGTTTTTGAAGCCGGGCACAAACAGCGGGCGGATCGGACGGTCGATCAGGCGCGAGGTCAGCGTCTCTTTTTCGGTCGGACGCGCTTCGCGTTTGAAAAAGCCACCCGGAATTTTACCGGCGGCGTAGTATTTCTCGTTGTAGTGAACCGTCAGCGGGAAAAAGTCCTGGCCGGGCTTTTGCTGGCGCGCGAAGGTCACATTGGCCATGACAGAGGTTTCGCCCAAAGTGGCGATCACCGAACCGTCGGCCTGACGGGCAACCTTGCCCGTTTCCAGAGTAAGGGTTTCTTCGCCCCACTCCATTGATTTCTTGGTTACGTCAAACATCATGTTTTCCTAGTTGGGAGCACTCCCGGCCCTCCGGGTCTCCCGTTTCAATGGCGGCCCCATGCCGCCGACCCCACGTATCAATTCTGTGCGCCGGGGTCCGGGCGCAATCTCAGATGTTTGCGCCATACAGGAAAAGCGGGGCTTTGGAAAGAGGGTGCGGTTTTGGCACAGGTTTGTTGCGGGATCGGTGGGTGGATTTTTGCACGGATATGGGCGAGGTTGGCGGCAGATTGCTTAACCGGTTTAAAGGTCGCTTGATGTTTCGCCCATTGGTTCACCTGACACGTCTGTTTTTCACCCTGTCGATCCTGCTGGCCACCCCGCTGTGGGCGGAGGCGCCTGCGCGCATACTGGCGATGGGCGACAGTCTGATTGCCTGGAATGGGGCCGGGCAACGATCCATTGCTGATGTGATGGCGGCTGAGCTTGGCGAGCCGGTGAAAAGCAAAGCCGTTTCCGGCGCGCGGATCATTTACGGCCTACCTATTTCCGGCGCGCTTGGGATGCGGATTTCCAAACAGTTCAACCCAAAACGGCCGCGCGACTGGGTGGTGTTGTCGGGGGGCGGCAATGACCTGTGGTTCGGCTGTGGCTGCAACAAATGCGACCGGCGCATGACGCGGATGATTTCCAAAGACGGCCGCAAGGGCGCGGTGGTGGATCTGGTCGCCAAGATCCGCAAATCCGGCGCGCAGGTTGTGATGCTGGGCTACCTGCGCAGCCCTGGCGTGGGCTCGCCAATCGAAAGTTGCAAAGATGAAGGCGACGCCTATGAAGCGCGTCTGGCCAAGATGGCCAAAGGCATGAAAGGTGTGCATTTCCTGTCCAATGCCGATCTGGTGCCGCACGGCGACAAAAGCTTTCACGCCTTCGATATGATCCACCCGTCGATCAAGGGTAGCAAGGCCATTGCGGCGCGGGTGGTGGATTTGATCAGGCGCGAGGATAAGGGGCGGTAAAATTTTAGGCGTTTAAGTATCCTGCCAGCAAAGAGATAAAGGCGCCGACATGTACAACCATGATTGCCCTGTCTTTCCACATGACACCCACGGCAAACCAAAGAAAAATGCCTGCGAAAAACGCGTAAATATTCCATGGGGTCATGTTTAGGCCGGTCATGCCGTACCCAAACAATTGGATGAGTGTGGCGACCCATTTTACGATATCGACCGTTTGCATCATGCGCTCCTGTTCGGTTCTAAGGTTCACGATAGCTTACTTAGAGCGATTATTGTTAAAAAACGCCCGCCTCTTGCGAGACGGGCGCATCATTCCGAAAAATCGAAATTTCTTAGCGGCGCAGGCCGAGGCGTTTGATCAGGTCTTGGTAACGGGCCTCATCTTTCGCACGGGCGTAGTCCAGCAGCTTACGACGCAGGGCAACCATTTTCAAAAGGCCACGGCGACCGTGGTTGTCTTTTTTGTGGGTTTTGAAGTGCTCGGTCAGGGTTGCGATACGCGAGGACAGGATAGCAACCTGTACTTCGGGCGAACCGGTGTCGCCTTCTTTGGTGCCGAACTCTTTGATCAGACGAGCTTTTTCTTCAGGTGTAATCGACATCGGGGTCTCCTTAACAAGGTTAGAGTGATGGCGCATGCCGGGACGTCGTCCAGCAAGGCCCATGGAGAAAACGACCTGCGGAATGCAAGCCGATGCGCGCTGATAGGGGGATTCTGTGCCAAAGGCAAGGAAAACAACGGCTGTGACGCGTGCGGGCGTGTGGCGGGCCCGTCCTACTCTACAGGCGGTTTGGTGTCGATTTGTTCAATGACCTGCTGGGCCCAGTTGCCAATGACCGGGATAAAGTCGATTTTTGCCAGCATGTTGACCACCAGCGCCACCAGGATTGTGGCCCCCAGCACCGAGCCCAGGCCAAAGGCCAACCCGCGATACAATTGAAACAGTCCCAGTTTCCACAGGCTGTCATGCAGGCGGATGAAGCGGTGGCTGTTCAGTCTGTGGACCTCGTCGCGCAGGGCGCGCACCTCGGCGCCGATGCCTGTTGGGGAGGGCTGCGGTTCAGGCGGTTTTTTGGGGGGTGGGCTGCTGCACGGGGGCCTCCGTTAACCTTTTCCTTATTTTTAAGGTGTTTTGTGAAAAATTGAAGGTAGTTTTCTCTACCAGTTTGCGGCGGCTTTGCTAGAATGCCTTGAGCGGTTGTGCATGAATTCACGATTCCCGCAAAAGTTCAATATAAGTGGTGATGGCGATTATACAGGTGCCAAAATGCTATTAGGTCTATTGTTTCTCGGTCTTGTTCCCGCTGCATTCATGGCAGAAGGGTTCTTTGAAGATTCAAATGAGGTTGAGCCGGATGAGGCGCAGCCAACGTCCGATGCTCCCCCTGCTGAGATGCGATTTTATTGCCGGTAACGACGCCGTCAAAGCCGGCGGTTCGGACGCGCAGGCTGGATCTGATGATAACAGTGGCACTGAGGGAGGCACTGAGGATGGGGCGAAGGATGGCGGGGAGGCTGACAAGTCCCCGGCTAAGATCACCGACACCCCGGACAAAGCTGCGGGTGTCGATGATGGCGCATCTGAGGACACCGACGATACAAACGACAATGATACAAACACCGGCGATGAAGAGGAAGGTGATCCCCTCGATCCAATTGATCAACCCGGTGAGGGCATCCCCTCCGGGCCGGATGCCACACTGCTTGATAAGCTGCTGGCAGAAAACACCGATGCGGTTTATGGGCTGAAAGATTACGATAACGTTGCCAAAGATGCCGACCCGCTGCTGTTGGGTGATGGGGATGACACCCATGTGGGATCCAGCGATGGAAACAAGGCGGATGGCGCGCTGAAACTGTTCAACGGCACCCCGTTTATTGATCTGCAAGAAGACGGTCTGGTTGGCGTGATTGACGGTCAGGGCGGTGACGACACGATCACCACCGGCGATGATGCAAGCTTTGCCTTCGGCGGCGAGGGGGATGATAAGATCATCGTTGGTGCCGCACCTGCCGCCGTATTTGGGGGCGAAGGCGATGACGAAATTATCGGTGCCTATACCGCAAATGAAGATGAAAACTCGGGCTACCTCGATGGTGGTTTGGGCAATGACAACATCACCGGTGGCGAAGGGATCGACCTGATCTTCGGCGGGCAGCATGATGACAATGGTGCCGGCCCGGACAATGACACGCTGGATGGCGGCGAGGGCAATGACAAAGTGTCCGGCGGCTATGGGGCTGACCTTGTCAAAGGTGGCGCCGGGGATGATGTGATCAACCACCTGGGCCATGCGATGGAAAGCAGCGGCGCGGAACGCAGCAGCTTTGACTGGCATATCGATGGCGATGCCGACACGTTGGATGGCGGCGAAGGCAATGACAAGATCATCATGGATCGTGCGGATGTGGCCACTGGTGGTTCCGGGGCGGATAATTTCCAGATCTACTCCGATCAGGGCGACGGGTTGGGCCATGCCACCGTCACTGATTTTGCCTCGGGTGAGGATTTCCTGCGCATCACTTTGGACCCTGATGAAGATGAAGACAGCGTGGTTTTGGATGTTTCTCCGTCTGAAAACGGCGCAGACGGCGTTGTCACGGTGAACGGCGAAGTTGTTGCCATCCTGCAAGGCGCACCCAATGCCACAGCCGCAGATGTGCGCGTCGAAGTGATGGAAGAGGTTTACGCCTGATCCTGCCGCTGCTTTGGTGCCGCTTGCGCCTGGCGCTCAGGATGGGCGGCAGGCAGCCTCGCTCAGTACTATGTCATATGAAAATCGTTTTAGCCGGCGGTGGGTGCTCCGCTCCACATCATTGGCTGCGTCGCATAGGCGATATAAAGCGGATGCTTGGGATGTCCCGCTTTGCTTAGTCCGAGGTGGTACAGCTGATGCCCTCGGTCGAGCAGCATTTTCGCTACCTCGGGGCCACGGTCCAGATGTTCTCCATGGGTGCCCCAGCCACAAATGATTTGATCAGCCCAATCACAGCCCGCCAGCAGTTGAGCGTCGTTGTCCGCCCCCACCGGGTCAGCCGCCTGCCGCATGAGCTGCGGCTGTGTTTCGCGTAGACCAAAAATGTTCACCACCCGAAATCCGCCAAACCCCAGCACGCGTGCCCGCCGCTCGCACCGCTCCACCGTTGGATCGTTTTGCACTTCGGTGGCCTTCGAGGGATTCAGCATCACAAACAGCACCTTGGGCGCAGACAGATCCCAAACCCGCGTCAATGCGTAACGATACCGTTCGCAGTCTGAATATGTCGCGATACTTGCCGCATCGCCTTTTTGAAACTCTCGTGTGATCATGAGGCCATTGACGCTGCCACTACACAAAATGCAAGCCCTTGCGTATTTTGTCCAAAAGGTCAAAACTGAGGTCCTGTGACGGCACCCCGTGGAAAGGACTGACCATGCTAATCGCTGAAATCATCCGCAAAAAACGCGATGGACATCGCCTTGAGGCTGATCAAATCGCTGCCATGGTGCGTGGCATTTCAGACAACTCCGCCAGCGAAGGGCAGGTGGCTGCTTTTGCGATGGCAGTCTATTTTCAGGGCATGATGCCGGAAGAGGCCGCACAGTTGACCCTATGCATGCGCGACAGCGGAGATGTATTCAACTGGGCAGATCTGCCCGGTCCGGTGGTGGACAAACACTCCACCGGTGGCGTGGGCGATAATGTCAGCCTGATGCTGGCCCCGATTGTGGCGGCCTGCGGCGGTTACGTGCCAATGATCTCTGGGCGCGGCCTGGGCCATACCGGCGGCACGCTTGACAAGATGGAGTCGATCCCCGGCTATTCGGTAATGCCCGACAACGACCTTTTTGCGCGTGTTGTGAAAGAAGTGGGCTGCGCTGTGATCGGCCAGACCGCCAATCTCGCCCCCGCGGACAAGCGGTTTTACGGTATCCGCGATGTGACCGCGACGGTGGAAAGCATTCCGTTGATCACCGCGTCGATCCTCTCCAAGAAATTGGCCGCCGGCCTGGGGTCTTTGGTCATGGATGTAAAATTCGGAAATGGCGCTTTCATGGGCAGCTATCAGGATGCCCGCCACTTGGCCCTGTCGATCACCCAGGTGGCGCGCACCGCCGGGCTTCCCTGCCATGCGTTGCTCACCGATATGAACCAACCTCTTGCTTCGGCCGCCGGCAATGCGCTGGAGGTGGTCAATGCCATCGACGTTCTGACTGGCACCAACCAAGATCCCCGCCTGCGCGACGTGACCTTGGCGCTTTGTGCGGAAATGCTGCTCACCGCCGGGCTGCAGTCCGACCGACCCGCCGCGCGCGCCGCCGTAACACAGGCGCTTGATAGCGGCAAAGCAGCAGAGGTGTTTGGCCGTATGGTGCAGGCGCTGGGCGGTCCTGCGGATCTGGTCGAAAATCATACCGCCTATCTTCCGAAAGCCAAAATTGTGACCCCGGTGCTCGCCCCCGAAACGGGCCACATCCGTGCGATTTCCACCCGTGACATCGGCCTTGCCGTGGTCGAGCTGGGCGGCGGTCGCAAAGTCGCTTCGGATAAGGTGAACCCGGCTGTGGGCCTGACCGACCCGCTTGATCTCGGCGCCGCCGTTTCAAAAGGCGACCCGATTGCGCTGATCCATGCAGATGATGCCACCAGCGCCAACGCTGCTCAGGCGCAGGTTCTTGCAGCTTATGAAATCGGCGCCGCCCCGCAGGAGAAACCTGTTCTGGGGGAGATTATCGAAGGCTAAACCCGGTTGATCGCAGATTGCGGCCAAGCGGCTGCCAGTGCGTCGTTTGCAACGGGATCCCCTTATTTTCTAACTGAAAATATCCCCGCCAGAGGCAAGAAAATCCGAGCGAAGCGAGCCACCGCCAAGTGGTCGCGCCTCGAAGAGGCAACAAAACGCGGCAGTCCCTGCGTGGGCAGGGCGGGTCATTGGATACTGGGTTTACTGGTTGAATACCCGGCTGGGGTGCAGCTCGCCTGAGCGGAAAATCCCCACCGCCACAGCTTTGCCCTCATATGACCCCCAGGCTTCATCACCATATTCTACATCCGAGGCCAGCACCATGCCGGGGTTGCCATGCTTCAGACGGGTGGCGCCCTCAGCGGTAAGCCGCAGTTCGGGCAGTTCAAACAGCCCCTCTTCCAGCGCCATCAGATAGTCGTCCAGCTTCCCGGTTTTGGCAAGCTCCTCGACCAGTTCCATACTGACCCCATCTTCTGCCTCAAACGGCCCGGACCAGATCCGACGCAACTCGCGCACATGCCCCAGACAGCCAAGCGCTTCGCCCAGATCACGGGCAATTGCGCGCACGTAACCACCTTTGCCACAGGTCATTTCCAGGGTCACATGGTCCGCATCCTCGCGCGCGACCATGCTTAGGTCTTCGACCCAAAGCGGCCGGGCGGCAATTTCAAAATCCTCGTCATCGCGGGCAAGCTTATAGGCGCGTTCCCCGTCGATTTTCACCGCTGAAAACTTGGGTGGGACCTGCATGATCTGCCCCTTGAACTGGCCAAGAGCGGCCTCAATTTCGTCATCAGACGGGCGCAACGGGGCCTCACCAATCACTTCTCCCTCGGCGTCATCAGTATTGGTGGCTTGACCAAGCCGCACGGTGAAGCGATAGGCCTTCAGCGTGTCGGTCACATAAGGCACGGTTTTGGTGGCCTCACCAAGCGCAACCGCCAAGACCCCGGTGGCTTCCGGGTCCAGCGTGCCAGCGTGGCCTGCCTTTTTTGCATCCATCGCCCAGCGGACTTTGTTGACCACCGCGTTTGAACTGATGCCTGCCGGTTTGTCGACCACCAGCCAGCCGTGAATGTCGCGTCCCTTGCGTTTGCGTGCCATAAGGTGCGTCCCATAGAGTATTGGGCCAGCTTCCAGAATGCGCGGGGCAGATTGGGGCCGGCAGTGTCAGTCTGCCCGAAAGGGAGGGATTAGTCTTGGGTGCCCCGATCATCATCGTGATCAGCGTCCAACTCGTCCTGATCCAGATCCTGCTGCACCTGTTCTTGTGCAAACAGACGACGGGTTTCATCCATCTGGTCAAAGGTCTCGTCGATCTGAAAGCGCAGGTCGGGGGTGAATTTCAGGTTGGTTGTCTTGCCAAGCGCGCGGCGCAACTCGCCTTTGTTGCGGGCAAGGGCCTGAATTGCAACGTCTTTGCCCTGACCGCCAAGGGGCAGAACATAAGCGGTGGCGATCTTCAGGTCCGGCGAGGTGCGCACCTCGCCCACCGTGATCGACATCCGGTTCAGCTCCGGGTCATGTACATCGCCGCGCGCCAGCACGTCCGAAAGCGTGCGGCGGATCAATTCAGCCACCCGCAGCTGTCGCTGCGACGGGCCATCGTGGTCGTGAAATCGGTTCTTTGCCATGGCGTCCACATAGGGGGGAATGCATGATCTTGCAAGCGGGGCTTTGCCAAAGCGCGAAATGCAGGTTAGGAAACATTCAAGTTGAAGGAGACAGGACATGAGCGATTTGCCGGGGATTGTGGTGATGGGGGCATCGGGCCGGATGGGCCAGATGTTGATCAAAGAGGTGCTGGCCTCGGACAAAGCCCGGTTGGTGGGCGCGCTGGATCGTCCCGGACATGACTGGATCGGTCGTGATGTGGGTGAATGCATGGGGGGCAGCCGGTGGGCGTGCTGGTCAGCGATGATGCGCTTGAGGTCATGTCCAAGGCGCAGGCGGTGATCGACTTTACCGCCCCGTCCGCCACCGTTGATATGGCCGAAATCGCCGCCCAGGCCCGCGCCGTTCATGTGATTGGCACCACGGGTCTGGCTGAAGAAGACCTGGAAAAACTCCGCCTCGCCGGGCGTCACGCCACCATCGTGCGTGCGGGCAATATGAGCCTTGGGGTCAACCTCCTGACCCAACTGACCAAAAAAGTCGCCGCCGCGCTGGATGAAGATTATGACATTGAGATTATCGAAAGCCACCACCACCATAAAGTCGACGCCCCCTCCGGCACAGCGTTAATGCTGGGCGAAGCCGCCGCCGAAGGGCGCGGCGTGGATCTGACCGAAGTGTCTGATCGCGGCCGTGATGGCATCACCGGCGCGCGCAAACGCGGCGACATCGGCTTTCACGCCATTCGTGGCGGTGACATCATCGGCGAACATGACGTGTTGTTTGCCGCCGAAGGCGAGCGGATCACCCTGCGCCACGTGGCCAGCGACCGGTCGGTTTTTGCCCGCGGTGCACTCAAGGCCGCCATCTGGGGACAGGGCAAGAAACCCGGCGAATATGATATGCTGGACGTGTTGGGGCTCTGATCCCCCGCCGAAAACCCAATAAATGATAAAGGCGCCCACGGATCTTTGGACGCCTTTTTTCTTGCCTGAAATACCTCGGGGTGAGGCTGCAAGCCGAGGGGCAGCGCCCCTTTTGCTTTGGCTCTTTCCAAGGCACCCCCTCAGAAATCGATGGCGATGCCCTTTTTCTCCCAATCGCCATAACGCACCGGTTCTGGCCCATCGCGGCCACCGTATTCCTTGGGCTTTTGTTTGGCTTCAGCTTCAGCCTGCTTGCGGCGCTCTTCGGCTTCGGCCAAAGCGCGCATGGCTGCAGGGGGCAGGTCGCGCTTTTCTGCGGTATGTTCTGCGGTTGTCTCAGCCGAGGTGTCAGAAGAGGGGCCGGTTGAGCTGTCAGTCGGGTTTTCTGCGGACATGTCGATATCCTTGTCGCTATGCTGAGATTGATATAGGCGCGAGGGACAAAAAGGCAAAGGTGTGAAAATGGCGGGTGCAAAAGCGAGCGGTCCAAATGCGGGTGGACAAAAGGGCGTGGTCGATCTGCGTCACATCGTGGTGGATCTTCTGGATGATGTTCTGGAAGAAAAGCGGCTGCTGTCCGAAGCCCTGCCAAAACGCCTGCGGCGGCTTGAGGCTGAAGATCGCGCCCGTGCCCAGCGACTGGCGCTAAGCGTGCTGCGTGGCATGGACCGCGCCGACCGGATGCTGGGACCGCACCTGAAGAAACGCCCACCGCTTCGGGTGTTGAATATTCTGCGCCTTGGCGTGGTCGAAATCTGCCTTGGTGGTGCGCCCCATGGCGTGGTGAACTCCTGCGTGTCCGCCGCCCGCGCGGATCGCACCACCGAGAAAATGTCCGGGCTGGTCAATGCGGTCCTGCGCAAAATTCCGGGGGAGATTGACAAATGGGACAAGCTGCCGGTGCCGCGCCTGCCGAAATGGCTGCGCAAACCGCTTCTGGCGGATTATGGCAAGGCCGAGGTTGGGGCGATGGAGGCGGTGCAATTTGCTGGTGCCCCGCTGGACCTGACCGCGAAAACGGATGCGGCTGCGCTGGCAGAGACATTGGGCGGCACTCTTTTGCCCAGCGGATCTGTGCGCCTGACTGATCCGGGGCAGGTGACTGCGCTGCCCGGTTATGCGGCAGGTGATTGGTGGGTGCAGGATGCATCCGCCGCGCTGCCCGCCAAGGTTCTGGCGGCAAGGCCCGGTGAAAAAGTGCTCGATATGTGCGCAGCCCCCGGCGGCAAAACGATGCAGCTGGCTGCCATGGGCGCGGATGTAACCGCTTTGGATGTGTCAGAGGGCCGGATGGCGCGGGTTGGGGAAAACCTGTCGCGCACCGGGCTTGCGGCAACCACCGAGGTGGGGGATGCGCTGGAATTTGAGGGCGGGCCGTATGATGCGATTTTGCTTGATGCGCCCTGCACCGCCACCGGCACCATTCGCCGCCACCCCGATCTGCCTTATGCCAAAGATGGCAGCGAGTTTCCGGGTCTGTTTGAGCTTCAGGAATATATGATCGACCGGGCGTTGGGGCTGCTCAACCCCGGTGGGCGGCTGGTGTTTTGCACCTGCAGCCTGCTGATTGATGAGGGCGAAGAGCAGGTGCGCGACGCGCTGGCCCGCCACGAGGGGCTGTCGCTCGATCTGGACGCGTTGCGCCTGCCCGGGGTGGACCCCAACTGGATTGGTCCAGAAGGGGTGCGGATTTTCCCCCATTACATGGCCGATCAGGGCGGGATGGACGGGTTTTTCATCACCGCCTTTCGCAAAACCTGACCTGGCTGCCCTTATTGGTGTCGGCGTGATCTGGCCGGAAGCCCCCTGTTGCCCCCCCCAGTTGCCCTCCTGTTGAAATGGTTGGATGACAGGGGGCAAGCCCGGATGTATGCTCACCCCAACACCCCCAGAAAGAGGGGCAATCTCGGAGTGAGGTGATGGCACAAAGATGCCAAGGTGAGGCAGATGGCGCAGGACAAACACCCGTCAGAATTTCGAAATTATGTCGCAAATCGCTGGCATGCGTGGCGTGCAA
>JQGR01000073.1_pt1 | contig 18765 bp, 16 predicted proteins | sample 210181 | NCBI WGS metagenome assembly JQGR01 (sample SAMN02928655, study PRJNA255238) | bioreactor metagenome | biome: continuous culture; feature: L-culture metagenome assembled contigs; material: continuous culture biomass; isolation source: continuous culture inoculated with microbial biomass... | reverse complement strand
CAATTTAACATGTCTCAAAGGCAATTGGCCGAATCTGCCAGCGTGCCGCACGGGCAAATTTCAATGATTGAAACCAATAGATCGAGCCCATCCGTGGCCAGCTTGCGCAAAATTCTGGGCGGGTTTGGAATTTCCATGTCAGAGTTTTTTGAACCAGATGCGCCAGCCACCTCGCAGAATTTCTTTACACCGGCCGAACTGCGCGACCTGACCTCTCTTCTTTATCAGGGCAATGAGGCGGCGCAGAAGAAGATCACCCTGAAGCAGGTGGGAGATGCCAAGCTGCATGGGTTGCAGATCCTGCACGAACGCTATGAACCCGGTGCCGACACCGGCGAAACCATGATCGAACATGACGCCAATGAAGGCGGGATCGTGATCGAGGGCGAGCTGGAAATCACTGTGGGTCATGAGACCCGCGTGCTGAAAGCCGGCGACGCTTATCTTTTCAATTCGCGCGAGCCGCATCGGTTTCGCAATATGTCTGACCGGGTGTGCAAGGTGATCTCTGCCTGCACCCCGCCCTATCTGTAAGGACCCAAAATGACCCCTCTCTCCGGACTGAAAGTTGTCGAACTCGCCCGCATCCTTGCTGGCCCCTGGATCGGTCAATCGCTTGCCGATCTTGGTGCCGAGGTGATCAAGGTGGAAAGCCCGGATGGGGATGACACGCGCAAATGGGGCCCTCCGTTCATCGAGCGCGATGGCGACAAGACGGCGGCCTATTATTATGCCGCCAACCGGGGCAAGGATTGCGTGACCTGTGATTTCCGCACCCCCGAAGGGCAGGAACAGGTGCGCGCGCTGATCAAGGATGCGGACATCCTGATCGAGAACTTCAAGGTCGGCGGGCTGGCGAAATACGGGCTGGATTATGACAGCGTGAAAGAGCTGAACCCGCGGCTGATTTACTGCTCGATCACCGGGTTTGGGCAGGATGGCCCCTATGCCAAGCGCGCGGGTTATGATTTCCTGTTGCAGGGCATGTCCGGACTGATGTCGATCACCGGTGAGCCGGATCGCCAGCCACAAAAGGTCGGCGTGGCGGTCACTGATATTGTGACAGGCCTATATGGCACCATCGGTGTATTGGCGGCGGTCGAGCAGCGCCACACCACCGGCAAAGGCCAGCATATCGACATGTCTTTGTTGGATTGTGCCACCGCGATGCTGGCCAATCAGGCAATGAACTTTCTGGCTACAAATGAAAGCCCCGAACGGCGCGGCAACGCCCATCCGAACATCGCACCATATCAGGTGCTGCCCACCGCTGACGGGCATTTCATTCTGGCCGTTGGCAATGACGGTCAATTCCAACGTTTCTGCGAGGTGATTGACCGGGTGGACCTGCGCGACGATCCGGATTTCGCCACCAACCAGCTGAGGGTGGAAAACCGCGAGGTGCTGACCATCAAGATTGAGCAGGAAACGCAGAAATGGCAGAAGATTGACCTGCTGGACGCGCTGGAAGCAGCAACAGTCCCCGCCGGGCCGATCAACTCGGTTGGCGAAGCCTTTGACGATGCCCAGCTCAAACATCGCGGCATGGAAATCAGCCCCGAAGGCGTGCGCGGGGTGCGCGGCCCCTGGGTGTTCTCAGACGCCGAGCTAGCCCTGGAGAAATCCGCGCCTGTTTTGCCTAAGAACTGACCCAGCATCAGGCGACAATTCGATTAGGCCGGACCATTGTGCCCGGCCTTTTTTGTTCGATGTCCGACACAAAACTAGAAAACTAGTTTTCTAGTTTTCTAGCCTTCATCGAAGCACCCACTCCGCACCCAACAACAAAAAAGACCGCCCACCTCAGGGAGGATGGGCGGCCAGTTATGGGAGTGCCTGAACAGACACGGAACACAGGCGCCACGGGGTGCAGCGCCTGATCCTATTTGGCTTAGAACAACAGGTTCGGCAGCCAGAGTGCGATTTCCGGAAAGGCAACAACCAACGCCAGCCCGATGATCTGCAACACCACAAAGGGCAGTGCCGCTTTATAGATATCGACAATTGTGATCTCGGGCGGCGCCACGGACCTCATGTAAAACAGGTTGTAGCCAAACGGTGGCGTCAGATAGGCCGATTGCATCGACAGGATGAACAGCACCGCAAACCAGGTGGTGTCAAAGCCCAGATCGCGCACAATCGGCACAAACAGCGGCACTGTGATGAACACAATTGCAAAGTCATCCAGAAACATGCCCAGCACAAAATAGGTGGCCAGCATGGCGATGATCACCCACATCGGGGACAGATCAAAATCTTCAATCAGCTCGCCCACAATTTGCCCGGCACCCAGACCCACATAGATCTTCGAGAAGAACACCGCGGCAATGGTGATCCACATCAGCATACCCATCAGCTTGGTGGTGGTCAGCATCACATAACGCATCATATCCCAATTGAGGCGCCGCTGAACACCCGCGATGACCAACGACCCGAAGGCACCGATGGCGGAGGCCTCGGAGGGTGACGTCACCCCACCGATGATACAGCCCAGAACGGTCACGATCAGGATCCCCGGTGCGATAAGAAACCGCAGCGACAAGAATTTCTCACGGGCGGTGAATTGCTCTTCTGCGGGCGGGCCGAGCTGCGGGTTGATCCTGCAGCGGACCAGAATATAGGTGATGTAAATCCCGGCCAGCATCAGACCAGGCATAAGCCCTGCGGCGAACAGTTTGCCGACACTGTCGCGAGACAGGAAAGCGTAGATGATCATCAGAACCGACGGCGGGATCAGGAAGCCCAGCGCCCCACCGGCCATGATGGTGCCGGTCACCAGCTTGCTGTCATAACCGCGCTTCAACATCGCAGGCAGCGCAATGATCCCCAACGACACGGTGGCCGCACCGGACACACCTGCCATCGCCGCGATCAGCGCACAGATAATGACGGTGCCAATGCCCAGACCACCGGGAAGACGCCCCATCAGCTTGTGGATCATCTCAAACAGATCATCCGTGATGCCAGAGCGTTGCAGCACCAACCCCATGAAAATGAACATTGGCAAGGCAACCAGAAGGAAATTATCCATCGCCGAGAAAGTTGCGGAGATCAGCAGGTCCAGCCCGCCGTCGCCATAAATCAACCAGGCGCTGCCAACACCGCAGATGGTCAACGCCCAAGCCAGCGGCGCACCAAGCGCCATCAGTCCCAGCATTGAAAGAAACATGATCGCGGTGATCGTAAGAGGATCCAGCTCCGCCATTTTACACTCCCAACCGGGGCCACCCGTGCCCCGTTATCCTGTATTAATCTTGCGCCTCTGGCACATATTCCGGGTCCGTTTCCGAGCTGTCTTCGCCATCACGCGGATCAACAAAGGTCACGCCAACCATGGTCAGGAACGCGCGCAGAAACTCGGCCAGGTTTTGCAGCCACACCAAACCAACAGCCACCGGGATCACCGTCTTGATCGGGTAAAGCGCCGGCTGCCAGATTGACTTGTTGGAATATTCACGCACCGCCCAGCTTTCGGCGGCAAACTCCACCGCCATCACAAAAAAGACCCCCATGACCAGCAGGCCAATGGCAAAGATGATCACGTCGCAGGTGGCACGGGCACGCTTGCCCAACATGCCCCAGATCACCTCGGATCGCACATGCCCGCCGTGGCGCAGCGTGAAGGCACCGGCCAGAATGCAGAATGCACCATAAAGCATGGTCGACATTTCATGCGCCCAGATCGTAGGTGAATTCAGGAAATAACGAGCAACGATTTCCAGCATCAGCACGGCGATCATCGCAAGCGTCAACCAAGAAATGGCCCGCCCGACGGCGTCGGACAGACCATCTTGAATGACAAGGTATCTTGTCACCCAACCCATTACAGGCGACCTTGGGCCTTCGCATTGGCAACCAGAGCGTCAATCAGCTTTTGGTTGCGCGGGCTGCGGGCTGCCTCTTCCTGCCAAACGCCTTGCGCGGCTTGGGTCAGGGCCTTGCTGTCTGCATCCGGCAGGGTTGCATACTCAAAGGTGCCTTCAGCACACCGGTGTTGCCGTCAGCCAGCCACTGGTGGATGTCATCAGCGAACTGAGCGATGGCGGTCTCAAGGATCGCTTTATGCTCGTCCGACAGCTTTTCCCAGGTTGCCGGGTTGGCCAGGAAGGTTTCCGTCCAACCGGGCATCAACATATTCATGAAGGTGTAGTTGGTGGCGGTTTCATGCAGTTTCAGCTGCTCATACTCCACCGGACCACCGTAGATGGCACCATCGATCACACCCGTCGACATGCCGATGTAAAGCTCCTGAGCGGGCAGGTAAACGGTCGGAATATCAAACGCCGACAGGACCTTGGCCACATTCGAAGTGGCGCGGATCTTGCGGGTTTTCAAATCTTCCAGCGAGGTGACCGGCTCTTTGGTCAGCAAGTCATAGTTATGGCCATAACCTTTGCCAAGGTAAACGGTGCCAGCTTCGCCATAGGCTTCGGTCAGCAGCGCGTCCACTTCAGGGCTGTTGAACAGGGCTTTCGCTTCATCCACAGATGCCCAAGCGCCCGGCAGGCCAGCTTCAATGTTGCCCACGTCAATCTGGCCCGACCAGTAGCCACCGGTGCCATGCACGATATCAAGCGTACCTTTGGATACAGCATCTGCAAATTGGTCAGATGCCACCAGCTCGCCACCGCGGAAATACTGGATGCGCAGGGTGCCGTTCGAGGCGTCCTTGACGGCTTTTTTGAATTTCTTAGCGATCGGGTCGATCTCGGTGCCATAGAAAGTGTGGAAGCGCAGGCGCGTGGTTTCAGCCGAAGCAACAGTGGCGACGGATGCCAGAGCGGCGGCACCAGCCAGGGCGCCAAGGGCTGCACGGCGCGTGAAAGTTGTGAAAGTCATTGTGTCTCCTCCCGAGGCATGGCCTCACATCATTTAGGGATACCGTCCGGGCGCAGAACAGCTGGGCCGGTATGCATTGGCTCCTACATCATCCAATCTGCTTCGCGCAATATTTTAAGCACATAACGCGGCGAAATTGCGCAACTTAATGCGCGAATTTGATCAAATGGGAAGGGAGAAACTTAACTAATTCGTTTGTTTACAATACCATGATACCAAACCTATCAAATTGTTACACACAGATTTTTTGATGGGCGCTGCGCTAAAAATACACAGAATTATTGTGATGATCGCCCATAATTACGATTCGTATCAGCATAAAGTCGCCCCGTTTCGCACAGCCCGAATTATGTTACCGCAAACGAAACACCCCGGATCACGGGATCCGGGGTGTCCAGTTACTAAAGATCAGCAGGCAGCACCCGCAGCAAGCTGTGTACCACCGCTAGCAGTATCAACTTACCGCTCAAAATCTAACGCATCATGACGCTCGTGAAGCTGCTCGTCCTCTGGCCCCCAGGTGCGGTTCACAATCCGCCCCCGCTGAACCGCCGGGCGATCAAGGATCTCTTGCGCCCAGCGCCGCAGGTTCTTGTAACTGTCCACCTGCAGGAATTCTGCCGCGTCATAAGCCTGCCCCAGCACCAGATTGCCATACCAGGGCCAGGTCGCCATATCGGCGATGGTGTAGTCGTCACCACCCAAAAAGCGATGCTGGCCCAGCTCACGATCCAGCACATCCAACTGGCGCTTGGCTTCCATGGTGAACCGGTTGATCGGATATTCGAATTTCTCAGGCGCATAGGCGTAGAAGTGGCCAAAGCCACCGCCCAGATAAGGTGCAGAGCCCTGCAACCAGAACAGCCAATTCATCACCTCAGTGCGATGGGCCAGATCTTCTGGCAGGAAGTGATCAAATTTCTGCGCGAGGTAATGCAGGATATTACCGCTTTCAAACACACGGATCCCGGTGTCACAATCAAACAACGCCGGGATTTTCGAGTTAGGGTTCACATCCACAAACCCAGAGGAGAATTGATCACCCTCTCCGATGCGGATCAGATGGGCATCGTATTCCGCAGCAGTGACACCCAGCGCAAGCAGCTCTTCCAGCAAGATCGTGACCTTCTGACCATTGGGTGTGCCAAGCGAATAAAGCTGCAGGGGATGCGCGCCCACCGGAAGCGCCTTGTCATGGGTGGCACCTGCAATGGGGCGGTTGATCTTGGCCCATTCGCCGCCGTTTTCCGCGTCCCAGGTCCAGATTTTCGGCGGTTCATAAGTGTTGTTTTGTGCCATGGGTGTTGCACTCCTGCTGGCGGGCTGGCCGCGTTTCCTGTTCTTCCTGACAATAAAAGGGCGCAGCCCGGCGAAGACAATGGGCAGGGGCACCAATTGGCTGAACTTTCGGCCTCAACACGGGGTTGTTACCCGGCGGCGTTTCTATCCGCCCCGCGCGAAGGGATCATCCGAACGCCCGGACAATCCGTTGGCCGATACATCCGCCAGCACCTCAGACAATGTGTCCAGCAGCGTCGAGGGGCGAAACGGCTTGTTGAGAAACGGAAGCCCCGCAAACCTCGGATACCCCGCATCCTCCGGAGAGACCGAAAACCCGCTCATCATAATGAACACCAGATCGGGCTGACGCCGGGACAAGGCGTCAATTGTTTCCCAGCCATTTTTGGTCGGCATGGTGACATCCACAATTGCGCAATCAAAAGCCCCCTGCATCGAGAGCTGATCAAGCGCAGCCGCGTAGCCATCGGCGATGACCACATCATAGCCCCCATTGCGCAACGCGGTTTCAAGCATTTTCCGCAGCACCGGTTCATCATCCACGACCAGGATTTTCCGGCGCAGGCCTGTCTCGGGCATGGCGTCCTGCGCCAACACACGGCCGTGCATCTGCCCAGCTTCCAACGCCGCAACCGCACCTTCTGGTGACGGGAAAACGATGGTGATATGCGTGCCTTCCCCCTCTTCCGTCTCCATCGCAAGCGCCGCAAGATGCCGCCGGGCAATGCCCATGACCGAGGCCATGCCCAGCCCCCGCCCGCTGGTTTTGGTGGTGAAATAGGGATCAAACACCCGCGCTGCAGTCTCAGCCGCCATGCCCGCACCTTTGTCGAGCACTTCAAGCAAGACGCATTCGCCTGATACATCAGCCGGTTCAAAAATCAGCCGGGCCCGTTCCGCGGGTGTCAGGCAATGGCGCCGGGTCCTGACCGTGATATCCGCCCCCGCAGGCCCTGCGGCTTCACGGGCGTTCAGGACAAGGTTCATCATCACTTGGGTCAGCTGGGTTTGGTCCCCACGCACCATTTTGGGTCCGGCTGATTGGTCTACCCGAAACACGCAGGGGTCGCTCTGGCCCGGCAAAAGTCGCGCCACCTTCTGCACAAGAAGGTCCAGATCCAATATCTGCATTTCCTCAGACGGGGCGCCTTCCGCATAATCAAGCAATTGCTGCGCCAACTTGGTGGCCGTCTCAAGGCAGGTGTTTACCACCCCCAGGCTTGCGGCGGCAGGATGCCTCTTTTCTATGCCATCCAACGCCAATTCAGTGTGGCCGAGCATACTGGCCAGCAGATTGTTAAAATCATGGGCAACGCTGCCCGCCATCAGGCTGAGGCTTTCGTTCTTCTGTTTGACCTGAAACGCAGCCTCGGCGTCTTGGCGCAGCCGCTCTGCCTGATCACGTTGCAGTTCAATCTCGATCCGCCTGGCCAGCAGGCGCACCAACTCCCCTTCGATCATCCGCTCAGACATTGGCCGATCATGCTGCACAGCAAGATGGCCAATGGTCTTGCCTGACCTGTCTGTCAACCTCAAACCCAGATACGCATCCAGACCAAGCTCAACAAACGCGCTTTGCTCGGGATAGAGTTGCTGCAACCCGACCTCTACAATCGCCTTCGGGCACTCCAACAACCGCTCGCAGGGCGACCCCGCATATGGCAGCACACGCCCCGCCATCTCAGGGACATTAACACCGGCCAGACAATATCCCAGGATCCGAAAATACCCTGGCTGGTCTTCAATGCACTCTGCAATGAACGCGGTTTTGACCGCCAAAGAGGCCTGCAAAGTCTGTGCCAGTGACGCAAATATCCCCTGCGCATCTTCAGCGTCAGCCTCGGCAACAAGGGCGGCAAGCGTGCGCAGTTTAGATCTGCTTTCCAACTCATGCCCAAGACGCCCGGCAAAACGATCAAAAATCTCCAGCGCCCTGTCACACAGCGCCTGATCAACGGCCCGTTTCCAGCTGACCTGCACCAACCCGATCAGCTCTCCAACCGAGTTGCGCAGCGGGACGCCCACATAACTTTGAAAACCGTATTTTCGGAAAAAATCATCCCGGGGGTATTGGGTCTGAACATCGTTCGCAACCACCAAAGACCGCGCCCGCGACACCACCTCGTAGCAGGGGGCACCCAGCGTTTCATACTCAAATATGGCACGTCCATTGTCGAGAAATGAACTGGCACAGACCCTGACCCGTTCCGTTTCAAACATGCGAAACGCGCCAACCGTCACCATCTCGGCCCCCAGTTCGGCACCGGCCACTTCAACAAATTGATCCAGAAAATCCTGACCAAAGGCAGACTGTAATGGGGCCAAGGATCTGGGGAAGGTCACGCATGTACCCCTTGTGCTTTACCTACTGTAAAAGACCGATCACCCGCATTTTCAAACTGCGCCCGCATCACCTAAAAGCGCCACAGATTTCGGGATATTTATAAAAGATATTAAACACCTATCTCTTTCGCCTCGGCAGCCAAGACAGCTTCCAAATCCTTCTTCCCAACCGGCTTGAAGATATTGCGCCCCACCGTCAGGCTGCGCGCCCGAGCGATCATTTTGGCAGCCATAATGGTGGTGTCCGCCCCTCCGGTCACAAACCGAATGCGCATCTGGCGGTTCACGCCAGCCAACCCCTCGACGGCTTCGATACCGTCCAGCTCAGGCATATTGATATCCACCAACAGCACCGCTGGCCCATCACCAGCCATAACCTCTTCAACAAGTTCACGGCCGTTGTTACAGACCACCACAGACCAGCCCTGTTGCCGGGCAACCGCTTCGACGTAAGACGCAAACTCTGCATTGTCGTCAGCGATATATAGTTGCTGCATAAACCCTCCACCTAAGGCTGTTCTACGTGCACTTACACATGCCAAGATTGTCAAATCTCAATAGGTTCCACAAGGTATACTCTTGCATCAACGGATGAAAATCCGCAGCTGGACGATCCGGTCCAGCCAAATTCAACACACGAAACCTTTGGGAAACCTATGCATCTGGGTCTGCCATTTCTGAATGCTTAAGACGGCAGTCGCAAGACCATGCAACTGCACGTCGGGCGGATTTGGTAAGGCAGAAGGGTGTATGGCGAGCCGTGGAGGACTCGAACCCCCGACCTGAGAATTAGAAGTTCCCTGCTCTAATCCAGCTGAGCTAACGGCCCGCACTAACCCGGGTGTATCAGGCAAATCTCTCATCTTGTCAACGCGGTAGAGAGGGTGCTGGACCGCCGTTAAAAAAGCTCGCAATTCCAATGGCATTGGGCCGGTTACAACGATTGAAGGGAGTTTTTTTGCGCGGATCAACCACAATAGAAACACTCTACTGGCCTGCTGGTCCGGAGCAATCGCGCAGAGAATCCCATCCCTTTAAAACGAAAACCGACCGCCCCTTTCAGACGAAAGAAACGATCGGCTCAACCAATCATGCGCCACCCGGTCATGACACAAAAGGCGGGAACGAAGCCCCGGATCAGGACAGGTTGCTGATCTGCTTGGCCACAACCCAAGACACGGGCACCGCAAGCACAAACCCCAAAATCGCTGAATAAACAATGGGTTTTCCGGTATCAAACCCCATGGTCAGGGCGACGACAATGAAAATCCCGGCAAGCGTGGCGCCGAGCAAAGTGTAGATTACTGCGGTTAGGCGGAGCATAGCTGTCCCTCATGGCTAATATGCAATTTTGGGAATTCTTGCGCGTGCCCTCGCCGCTTTCTTTGATCTGGATCAGTCATCCATCATCGCGCGTGCGACATAGTAACTCACGGGGAAACCAAGAATAAATCCAACTGCCGCCGCCCCCAGAAGGGGCCAGAGGCCGGCGATCCCATTGACCAATGCCACCACCACCAGCACCGATGCCAACGTGGATCCAATCACCCCGTAAAATGTCATCACCAGTTTGAATAAGGGGGATTTCATCTTACTTCTTCTTTACAAATTTCGTAAGAATAACAATGCGTTGCCCCTCAACACGCCCTTCAATATGTTCAGCGTTATCCGGCACCAGAGAAATCCCCCGCACCGCCGTTCCACGCTTGGCCGTGAACCCGCCCCCCTTGACCGGCAGGTCCTTGATCAGCACCACATTGTCCCCCTGCGCCAGCCGCGTTCCATTGCTGTCGCGATGTTCAACCGCGTCCAACACATTGTCCGCCCAGGCCTGCGTCTCCTCATCCAGATACAGCTGATCGAGCAAATCCTGCGCCCACCCGTCGCTTAACCGCTTGAGAACACGAGCAGAAACTACCTGAACCGCAGCATCCTCTGACCACATCGCAGACGCCAATCCACGCCAGTGGTTCGGGTCCAGATCGCCGCCCAACTGCGCCACACAGGCCTCGCAAACCTCAACCGTGGCCCCCTCGGGACCACCGCTCACGTCGTATTTCACCAAGGCCGCATCGGCCGAACATAGGGGGCAAGACATCGGGGGCTCCGTTCGCTCATCTCATCAAAACTTTAAACTCTTTAATGAGGATCAGAGGCGAATTTGCAAGTTTTCCCCCGCGAAAAACCGAAACTTTAAACTTTTGAAGGTCCAGAATGTCCACCGTCCTCCCCTCCCTCTACGTCCGCCTGACCGACGTGCGCCACAACCTGACCGAAATGATCAAACGCACCCTGAAGGGCAAGGAGCGGATGATCATCACCCGCCACGGCAGGCCGGTGGTGGCGCTGGTCACGATGAACGAGTTGCACCGGATTTGGGCCGATGAAGATTATGAGCTCTACGGGCCAGTGAACCCCGAAACCGGGAGCCGCTATGGCGCCGCATGGGTCGCCCGCACCGGCTGGACACGCCCGCTGTTTGAAAGCGAAGTGATCGCAAAGAAAGCGGCAGAGAAAGCCGAGGAACAAGAAATGCTCACCCGGATCGAGGCCGAGATCAAGTCGTGGGAGGAGGAGGAACCGCCAACAGGGAGTGCCGAGGACGCGGAACCTGTGAAGCGGAAACCTTGGTGGAAGTGGTGGTGAGAGTTTAGCAGGGGCAGCGCCCAACCCTGGGTGGGCGCAGAAACAGGTCTGTTTGGCAGCCGATCACACCACTCACAACGTTGATCCAGCTTACACCGTTGCAAAAGCGCCCTCCGTTTTGCCGGAGGCAAACCTGCGGTTTGACGGGGAGGGTCGGGCGCTGTCCGGTGTGCACCGGACGAGAGGGATGTGAGGGGGGCGCGCCATAGAGATGCTGCGTGTATGGCGGGGCTTTTTGGGCGTGGTGCTATGTCATCGCAGAACAGCAACGCGTGGGCACACGATTGAGCTTGTATCGAAAGAGCCGCGCCGGGGTGCGCACGCGATTTACTGCGTAATTCGCTTTCGCGCATTGCGCCTAAAAATGGACTTAGTTGTCCATTTTAGGGCAGAGATAAACGCTTCTTGCGGGATATCCACCTTGCCGAATTGGCGCATCTTCTTCTTACCCGCCTTCTGCTTCTCCAGTAGTTTCTTTTTCCGAGTGGCATCGCCGCCGTAGCATTTCGCGGTCACGTCTTTGCGCATCGCCGAGAGCGTCTCGCGCGCGATCACCTTGCCGCCAATCGCTGCCTGAATCGGGATTTTGAACATGTGGCGGGGAATGAGGTCTTTCAGCTTTTCGACCATCGCCCGGCCCCGCATTTCCGCGCGGTCGCGGTGCACCATCGTTGACAGCGCGTCCACCGGCTCGTCGTTCACAAGGATCGACATTTTCACCAGATTGTCCTCGCGGTAGCCTTCCATCTGGTAGTCAAACGAGGCGTAACCTTTTGTGACCGATTTCAGGCGATCATAGAAGTCAAACACCACCTCATTGAGCGGCAGGTCATAAACCGTCATCGCGCGGGTGCCCGCATAGGTCAGATCCTGCTGGATGCCGCGACGGTCCTGGCACAGCTTCAGCACGTCGCCCAGGAACTCATCCGGCACCATGATGGTCGCCTTGATGCGCGGCTCTTCCATGTGATCGACCGTCGACAGATCGGGCATGTCTGCCGGGTTGTGCAGCTCGATCATCGAACCGTCTTTGAGGTAGACGTGGTAGATCACGCTGGGCGCGGTGGTGATCAGCTCGATATTATACTCGCGTTCAATCCGGTCGCGGATCACTTCGAGGTGCAAGAGACCAAGGAAACCACAACGGAAGCCAAAGCCCAGCGCGGCCGAGGTTTCCATCTCATAGCTGAAAGACGCGTCATTCAGCGCCAGCTTTTCGATACTGTCGCGCAGGTCTTCGAACTCGGCACTGTCGACCGGGAAGAGACCACAGAACACCACGGGTTGCGCCGGCTTAAAGCCCGGCAGCGCCTCGGTGGTGCCTTTCTTTTCGTGGGTGATCGTGTCGCCCACACGGGTGTCGCGCACCTGTTTGATGCTTGCGGTCAGGAAACCGATTTCGCCCGGCCCCAGCACGTCAATCGGCTGCATTTCCGGGGTAAACACGCCGACGCGGTCCACCGGGTAAACGGCGTTGGTCGACATCATCCGAATGCGCTCGCCCTTCTTGAGCTTACCATCGATGATCCGCACCAGAACGATCACGCCCAGATAGGCGTCATACCAGCTGTCCACCAGCATCGCCTTCAGCGGCGCATCGGGGTCACCTTGCGGCGCGGGCAGTTCATTCACCACCGCCTCCAGCGTTTCGCGGATGCCGACACCGGTTTTCGCGGACACCTGAATGGCGCCGGACGCATCAATGCCGATCACATCCTCGATCTGTTCGGCCACGCGGTCACATTCGGACGCGGGCAGGTCGATTTTATTCAGAACCGGCACGATGTCGTGATCGGCCTCAATCGCCTGATAGACATTCGCCAGCGTCTGCGCCTCAACACCCTGCGTGCTGTCGACCACCAAAAGCGACCCTTCGACCGCCTTCATCGAGCGGCTGACCTCATAGGCGAAATCCACGTGACCGGGGGTGTCGATCAGGTTGAGGATATAGGTCTCGCCATCGTCGGCCGTGTATTCGATCCGAACCGTGTTGGCCTTGATGGTAATGCCGCGCTCGCGCTCGATATCCATACTGTCGAGCATCTGCTCTTTCATATCCCGATCGGCGACGGTGTTCGTCTCTTGGATCAGGCGGTCGGCCAGCGTGGATTTCCCGTGGTCAATGTGGGCCACGATCGAGAAATTGCGGATGTGCTTCAGGTCAGTCATAAGGGAAGCGTATTATAGGGATTTGGGGATTGGTCAAGAACAGAAGGCATTTGCAAATAACAATGGATAGAACCAAAGCAAACAAGCTTCGACCTCATTGCCTCAATGCGAAAGTACGGTTAGCCTGCAACGAATATTCTAAACCGGATTTTCAATGGCCACCGAGATTGCGAACCAAGCCGAGCTTACAACTTGGCTCAAAACCCAAAGCCACGAAGTTTGTATAGCTGTTGCCTCCCGTGCAGCACTTCGCACTATTCCCATCATGGCCTCTGAATACGCATACCCTGAAAGTATCGACCGAAATAGGAGAAACACCGCACTCCTGTCTGCTATACACGCCACACTGATTGCCGGCATCGAAGCAAAATCCCCCAACCAGTTTAACCATTCAGATATTGGCATCACCATAGCCGATACAGCGGTAAATCTGGGCCAAGAGACATTTTATACTTCAAGCGCTGTTGACGTGGCCTTTGCGATCGCCAACATCTTTTCCTTTCCTGCAGGCAAAGATGCTGCACATGAAACCATCAAATCCGCCCGAACTGCTATTGCGTCCTTCGTCTCCGCTCCCATTGATGACATGCCAGATGCCGCGTTGACCTCTAATTTCGCCTACACTTCCTTCGATCAAGCCACTTACACAGATAGCACACTCGCGCGCGCGCTCATGCTCGACGCTCCCCTTTGGCATAGTCAAAACGCCTTTTTAGATCTCAACGATGTACCACTCATAAGTGGAAACATCTTCGAACGACACCACATTTGGTCCTTCTGGCGCGACTGGTACCAAGGCTTCCTCGATGGCAAACCGCTTGACTGGGAGTTGCAACGCCGCGTGGCGCTGATCCCGGATGAAGACTGGGAGAAAGGCCCGGAACATATTGCCCGCCTGATTGAAGAAATCCGCGCGCAGTTTGAGCTGGAAAAGCGCATCGAGGAGCTGGAGGCCGAAAAACAGGTCTGGCAGGAGCGCGCGCGGCTGGGCATTGGCGGCAACAACCCACCCGAAGCCCTCGAGGACGACCGGATTGTGCAGGAAATCATCTGGGCGCCGATTGAGGAGTTAAAGACGGAAACGCAGTCTGACGTACCTGACAAAGCTCGCATCAAATCGGCGATTTCTAAGCTCGGCGCTGCCCTAATCGCAATCGGAAAATGGCCGTTGGGCAAACTCGACAAAGCCGCTGATGAGTTCGCCAAGGCGCTTGGGAAATGGGGCGGCGGGGCCTGTGCGGGGTGGCTGGCACTAAACAGTGACAAGATCGCAGAGATCATCAAAGCCGCACAGAATTGGTTAGGCACATTGTTTTAATCACGCCCCGGCGCGGGCGAATGCGCGGGCCATGCCCGACCCTTCTCCGCCACACCCGAGCTGTGCCTCCAATGGCTGGCATGCTTTTGACATGACGGGAGGGCGTATTGCGACCTTTCCGTTGGATGCGCCGCCATAAAAAGATCGCCCCCCAGCTAGGTGGCCCTGTTCCGAGACGCCTACCCAGGGTCGGGCATGGCCCTTTCATCTCGACATCCCCCACCTCGCCTTTCCGACGCGCCGTTTCATCACGCTCAGCGCTCTGGTTGGCTTTGGGATTGCGGTCGTCAGCGTTATTTCGCCCCCTCCTCACGCGCGCAGAAACAGTTTGTTCCCTGTCCGGTCAAATGGTTAACGGGCGCGGATCGGCCCGCCGCATTTGCATCCAATTGTCACACCGCACAAAAAATTGCGCCCGTGTGAGATGAATTTCTACGCCGCGCGCCCCATTTGTGGCTATACTAGGGGAAAGCGAGCCACTTTGGGCAGGATCCGCAGAACGCGTTGGCTGCCCGGTCACCGGACTTTGGTTTGCCCTCGAAGCGGTTGCCTGACGGGCGCAATCACTTGGGGCCGTGGTCTTGAGGACGGACCACGACCGATTGCAGCAACGTCAGTCGCAATAACCTGTAACAACACAAAGCGCAGCAGGGTCACCGCTCTGCCCCGGCGCGCGCACTGCCCCTCAGTGTGCCCCGCCCCTGCGCGTGCCAATCACCCGTGCGCCCTGCCTGTTCCGCGCAGCCTGCACACCACAACCAGATCGATTGTTTCGCATGGCCCCCCAGGCGCGCCCCGCGAACACCACAGAAGGATCAACACCAGCAGAAGGAGTGTATCAAATGGAGGATATCGTCGAGCTGTTCACCGCACGGCACGCCGTGGATCAGGACACCGAAATGCCATTGCAGGATTACCTGCTTGGCTGTCGGGATGATCCGGGCATGTACGCAGCGTTGCCGAACGTATGTTGGCGGCCATTGGCCCCGAGGAATTGGTGGAGACATCAAAAGACCCTCGGCTGGGACTGATTTTTCAAAACCGTACCCTGAAACGATACACCGCCTTTGATGACTTTTACGGCATGGATGAGACGATTGAACGGATTGTCGGCTTTTTCCGTTACGCCGCCCAAGGGTTGGAAGAACGCAAGCAGATCCTTTATCTGCTTGGGCCGGTCGGCGGGGGGAAATCCTCGCTTGCGGAACAGCTAAAGCGGCTGTTGGAAGACCAGCCGATTTATGTGCTGAAGGCCGGCGATCAGATCAGCCCGATCTTCGAAAGCCCGCTGGGCCTGTTTGACCCGACGCGCGAAGGCGAGATCATTGCCGACCGTTATGGCATTGCGAAACACCGGTTGCCCGGTCTGATGTCGCCCTGGGCGGTAAAGCGGTTGGATGCGTTCGGCGGCGACATCAGCAAGTTCACCGTGGTGCGCCTGTTTCCCTCGCGCCTGCGCCAGACCGCCATTGCCAAGGTGGAGCCGGGCGATGAGAACAATCAGGACATCTCTACCCTGGTCGGCAAGGTCGACATCCGCCAGCTGGAGCATTTCAGTCAGGCTGACCCGGATGCCTATTCGTTTTCGGGCGGGCTTAATCGCACCACCCAGGGCATGTTGGAATTTGTCGAGATGTTCAAGGCACCGATCAAGATGCTGCACCCGATGCTGACCGCCACCCAGGAAGGCAACTACATGGGCACGGAAAGCTTCGGCGCGATCCCGTATCGCGGCATCATCCTGGCGCACTCGAACGAAAGCGAATGGCAGCAGTTCAAGAACAACAAGAACAATGAGGCCTTCATTGACCGGGTCAGCATTGTGAAAGTGCCTTATTGCCTGCGGGTCACCGAAGAGGCGCAGATCTACGAGAAGCTTTTGCAAAACAGCGAGCTGAAAGATGCGCCCTGCGCGCCCGAAGCGCTGAACATCCTTGCGCGGTTCAGCGTGCTGACCCGGCTGACCCCGCATGAGAATTCGAACCTTTATTCCAAAATGCGGGTCTACGATGGCGAAACCCTGAAAGACACCGATCCCAAGGCCAAAACCGTACAGGAATATCAGGATGCGGCGGGGGTGGATGAAGGCATGAACGGCATTTCAACCCGCTTTGCCTTTAAGGTGCTCAGCTCGGTCTTCAACTATGACACCGAAGAGGTGGCCGCTGATCCGGTGCATCTGATGTATCTTCTGGAACAGCTGATCAAACGCGAGCAATTCCCGGCGGAAACCGAAGCCGGCTATCTGGAGCTGATCAAGACCGAACTTGCACCGCGTTATGGCGAGTTTATCGGCAATGAGATCCAGCGCGCCTATCTGGAAAGCTATTCGGAATACGGCCAGAACGTGTTTGACCGCTATATCGCTTATGCAGATGCCTGGATTGAAGAGCAGGATTACAAAGATCCCGACACCGGGCAGCTGTACGACCGCGAGATCCTGAATGCCGAACTTGCCAAGATCGAAACCCCGGTGGGCATTTCCAACCCCAAGGATTTCCGCAACGAGGTGGTCAAATTCGCCCTGCGTCACCGCGCCAACACCGGCAAGAACCCGGCGTGGAGTTCCTACGAGAAACTGCGCGATGTGATCGAAAAACACATGTTCAGCCAGGTGGAAGAGCTGCTGCCGGTGATCAGTTTCGGATCAAAGAAAGACAGCGATACCGAAAGCAAACATGTCGAGTTCGTCGAACGTATGCGCCAGCATGGCTACACCAGCCGACAGGTGCGCCGTCTTGTGGAATGGTACATGCGTGTGAACAAGGCAGGGTAAAGGTGGGAGGTTTGAGCAGATGCGTTATTTCATCGACCGGCGCGCCAACCCAAAAGGCAAAAGCTTGGCAACCGCCAGCGGTTCCTCAGGCGTGCGCGCGGCCACATAAAAGAAATGATCGACAAATCGGTGCGCGACCGGTCGATCAAAGACAACAGTTCGCGCGGTGGCGCTGGCGGGCAAACGGGGGGGGGAGAAAATCACCATCCCGCCAAGGGCATCCGAGAACCGCGGATGATCCTGAACAATCAAAGTGGCACGCGGCAGCGGATTTTTCCGGGCAATAAGGAATTTGTGGTTGGTGACAAATTTCGCCGCCCCCCCGGCGGAAAAGGCCAAGGCGGCAAGAAAGCCTCGGATCAGGGCGAAGGCGAAGACGCGTTTTCCTTCACCCTGACCAAAGATGAATATCTTGAACTGTTGTTTGAAGGGCTGGAACTGCCGGATCTGGTGAAGAAAAACACGGTGGAGACCGAAACCATCGGGCGCAAGCGCGCAGGGCTGACCACCACGGGCACCCCTGCGAACCTCAATCTGGTGCGCACCATGCGCAACTCGCTTGGGCGGCGTCTGGCCCTGGGACGCCCTACGCTTTCACGGATCGAAGAGGTTGAGGCCGAGATCACCGCACTGCAAGATCGCGCGCCTTTGGATGGGGCGCAGAAGCGCCAGCTGGATGAGCTGTGCGACCTGCTGGAACGGCTGAACCGCCGCCGCAAGATCGTCGGGTATATCGATCCGCTGGATTTGCGGTTTGACACCCATACGCCGGAAAAGATCCGCAACTCAAAAGCGGTGGTGTTTTGCCTGATGGACGTCTCCGGTTCGATGCAGGAACGCGAAAAGGATCTGGCGAAACGGTTTTTCATCCTGCTACATCTGTTTCTGGATCGCCGGTATGAGCACACTGAAATTGTCTTTGTGCGCCACACCCACCACGCGCAGGAGGTGGACGAACAGACGTTTTTCCATTCCCGCGAAACCGGCGGCACCATTGTCAGCACCGCGCTGGAAAAGATGGATGAGATCATCCGCGACCGGTTCCCGACCGACGAGTGGAACATCTACGGGGCGCAGGCCTCGGATGGGGACAACTTTAGCCATGACCTGGCGCCAAGCCAGAATGTGCTGCGCGATCGGCTGCTTCCGGTGTGCCAGTATTATGCCTATGTGGAGATCACCGAAGAAGGGGGATCAGGCAACACCGACACGCCCTTGTGGCTGGCTTACAAGGAGGTGGCGGACACCCACGCCAATTTCGAAATGCAGCGGGTGGCGGACCCCGCCGGGATCTATCCGGTGTTTCGCAAGATCTTTGCCGCCAAGGGAAAAGGGGCCGTGTCATGAGCACATCCAAACCCACCACAAAACCGCT
>JQGR01000072.1_pt1 | contig 18832 bp, 20 predicted proteins | sample 210181 | NCBI WGS metagenome assembly JQGR01 (sample SAMN02928655, study PRJNA255238) | bioreactor metagenome | biome: continuous culture; feature: L-culture metagenome assembled contigs; material: continuous culture biomass; isolation source: continuous culture inoculated with microbial biomass... | reverse complement strand
TCACACCCGCTTTTCCGATCTGGTCGTCCTGCCCCGCCCTTATGGCGACGGACGTGGCCATGAAATGGAGGCCATCGTCGAGGCGGCGCTGTTCGATGGTGCAGTGCCCGTAATGGTGGTGCCTGATGAGGTCGAGATGCCCGAGAAGATCGATAATGTTGTGGTGGCCTGGAACGAAAGCACCGAAGCGCTGCGAGCGATCCGCCACGCCCTGCCGACCCTGCGCCAGGCGCGCAATGTGTCGATTGCGATCATCGACCCGCCGACCCATGGGCCAGAACGCTCTGATCCCGGTGGATCCCTGACGCAGATGCTGTCGCGTCACGGGGTTCGTGCAGAAGTGTCGGTGATGGCAAAAACCCTGCCGCGGATCTCGGACATCCTGAACCGTCATGCGCGTGACAAAGATGCGGATTTGATCGTGATGGGGGCCTATGGGCATAGCCGGTTCCGCGAAAGCATTCTTGGCGGCGCCACACGGCATATGCTGGAAGTGTCCGAGAAACCGGTCTTTCTGGCCCACTGACAGGCGCACATACAGGACCACATACAGGCCGATTGGTGCGCCTGCTGATATAACGCGCAACCTGACCTGGGTATTGCCGGGGGCGAGAGACACACGCCCCCGGATACCCGCACGTCATTCGCACCACAGAAAAAGCCGCACGGATCACCGCGCGGCTTTGGTCATTTCGATTGAAGTGACGGCAGGATGCAGGTCAGAGCGGACCACCGTCCACATCATCACCGGTTTCGGCCATAAGCGCTTCGATATCCGGGATAATCACATGGCGCTTGCCTTCCAGCGTGATGATCCCGGCCTTTTTAAGCGCGGAAATCTGTCGGCTCACAGTTTCAAGCGTCAGGCCAAGGTAATCAGCCATGGATTCCCGCGTCAGCGGCAGATCAAGGCTCATCCCCGAAGTGGCGGTAACTTTGCCCAGCGCCGCGTCACGACGCGCCAGAATGGCCAGCAGGCTGGCAATCTTCTCGCGCGCGGTCTTGCGCCCCAGCACCAACATCCATTCGCGCGCGCTGTCGAGTTCATCAAGTGTCATCTGCAAAAGGCGGGTGCCGATGGAGGGGGTCGATGACATCAGTTCTTCAAACGGCTTCTTGCGAAAACAACACACGGTCAGGTCCGACACGGCCACCACGTCAAACGGCGCCGCATCACGGCCCGGGCGACCAATGAAATCAGAGGGAAGCAGCAGGCCCACCATCTGGGTGCGCCCGTCTTCCATGGTCTGGCTGAGCGTGGCGATGCCGCTGACCACCGAGGCAACAAACTCCATCTGGTCCCCGGCCCAAAGCACCGGCTGGCCGGCCTCATAGCTGCGGTAATACTTGATCTTTTCAAGCTGCTCGAGCTCATCGGGTTCGCAGCGCGAACAGACAGCCCTGTGGCGAATCGGGCATGCCCCGCAGTCGCGAAAGTTGAAGGCTGCGTCTTTTATGGCTGTGTTCATGGCTAAAAAGTTCACGGATGAATGATCCGCTTGATCCTGATCAAGGTTATGGGCGCGTTCTGATGTACACGCTACTGGAATGCAGACACTTACGCAACTCAGACGCCTCGGACTTTTTGACGCTCGTGTACCTCGTTACACCAGCTATCCGACGGCCCCGCACTTCAAACCCGGCTTTGGCCCGGACGTGGTTGCCGATTGGATCAAGGCGATCCCCTCGGGTGACACGGTTTCGCTTTATGTGCACATCCCATTTTGCCGCCGCTTGTGCTGGTTTTGCGCCTGTCGCACCCAGGGCACAGCCACTGCTGAACCGGTGCGCGCCTATCTCGACACGCTGAAACAGGAGTTGGCCACGCTGAAGGGGCTTATCGCACCCGGTGTGAAAATTGAGCATTTGCACTGGGGCGGCGGCACGCCGACCCTGTTGCAGCCCGAGATGATCACCGAATTGACCGCGGCCATCCTCGACACGATGCCCCTGGCAGAGGATGCGCAGTTCTCGGTTGAGATCGACCCCTCCGAGGTGGACGGTGCCCGACTGGACGCATTGGCTGAGGCCGGAATGAACCGTGCCTCAATTGGGGTGCAGGACTTTGACCCGAAGATCCAAGAAGTCATCGGTCGCCCGCAAAGTTATGAAATCACCAAGGAAACCGTGGATGGCTTGCGTGAGCGTGGCATTACCAGCCTGAACATGGATATCCTTTATGGGCTGCCCCATCAGAACGAGGCGCGCATTACTGATTCGGTCAACAAGCTGATCAGCCTTGGCCCCGACCGGGTGGCCTTGTTCGGTTATGCCCATGTGCCATGGATGGCACGTCGGCAAAACCTGATCCCGACCGAGGCACTGCCATCGCCGGAAGGGCGGTTGGAGTTGTTTAACACCGCGCGCGATCTGTTTCTGGAAGCGGGTTTTGACGAGATTGGCATCGACCATTTTGCCAAGCCCGAGGATGGTCTGGCCACCGCTCAGAAAAGCGGCACGATACGACGCAATTTCCAAGGCTACACCGAGGACAGCTCGGAAGTTTTGATCGGCATGGGGGCCAGCTCAATCTCGCGTTACCCACAGGGGTATGCGCAGAACGAACCGGCCACGTCGAAGTATCAGGCCGCGGCCCGCGCCGGTACACTGACCACCGCCAAAGGCCACGCGTTTAACCACGAAGACCTGGTGCGTGGTCGGATCATTGAGCTGCTGCTGTGCGATTTCGAAGTTGATTTTGCGCAGGTGGCGGACGAACTGAACGATGACACGGCCCGGCTTTTCGCGATGTCAGACGGGCTGGACGAGGCAATGCCGGGGACGCTTGTTTTGACGGAAACCGCATGGTGATCCGCAAAGAGGCCTATCCGTTGACCCGGATCATCGCACGGTATTTCGATGCGTACGAAATGAACGAGGCAGGTCATAGCCAAGCAGTCTGAGCCCTTTGAGCAGTGATATCTCCCTGTCCTCGGGCGTTCCTTTCAAAAGGGGCGCCCGTTTTTGGTTCAGGGTTGGCTGGGGATACAAGCACGGAGTGCGCTTAGTCGATATAGCCCGCCTCGCGTGCAACCTGTTCAATCAACAGGCCCAAGGTCAGATCATCGTTGAAATGCCCAAGTTTCAAAAAGGTGATGACTTGCGCAATCACCACGGGGTTTGTCATCATGAAGGTATGGGTCACGGGCATGACGATATGGTCACTCATCCCCTCAATCATGGTGTTTTTGACCGAAACTTTCCCGTCATCTTCGCCTGTGATCATTGAGGAATAGAACGGGTTAAGCGATCGGTTCCCGGCAATGATCCCCAGTTCGAAATCCGGCATGCCGATTTTATTCGGAACGGAATTCTGCCCAGTGCCAAGTTGCATGCCGGCCGGTCCATTGATCCATTCAAACGGCTCAAGTTCAGCCAAAGCATCGACCAATTCAGAGCCGTGGTTCGGCGGGGCCAGCATGACAACACTCCCCAGATTGGCAGGTTTATTTTCGGCAAGCCAGACCCGCGCAAGAATGCCGCCCATTGAATGGGTGACAAAATGGATTTTCTGATCGCCGCAGGCATTGATCGCTGGTGGAATGGCCTGGTCGACCAAAGTGCTGATCTTGGCCTTGGTGGAGGGATAGCCAAGGTTGACCACTTTGTAGCCTTCAAGCTCTAACGCCTCTTCCATCACCCAAAGCGATGATGGGCTTCGGGCAAGGCCATGCAGGAGCACGACGCATTCAGCGGCAGACGGCAAGGCAGATGCGCCGAGAGTGGCAACCGACAAAGCGCAGCCCCGGCTCCAGCTTCTGACCCAATTTCTGACCCAGCTTCCAGAACGGTCTCTGGCCTGTCGCACAGGCCCCCGCATCCGCAGGCGGGAAAAGGACAATCCAAACATGCTCTATACCTAGGACGTGCTGCCGCCCATTGCGAGAGCAGAGCAGCATTTTGGGCCAAATTCGGCCAGCCCAGACATGTTCAAAACAAAAGGGCGCCCGAAGGCGCCCTTGCAATCGTTCAGGACATCAGCTGTCAGACCTCGGTATAGAACCCAGGCGCAACCCAGCGGATCACCAACGCCCCGGCACCGGCCAGGGTAACCGCCACCACAAGCGGCCAGCCGATCATCGGGATCATCGACAGAAGTGTGACCAGAACGGCCCCTGCCAGCGCGGCGACTGCCCGCTCGGGGAAGGTGACCGGCAGCGGTTGCCCCGCTAGTTTCACCGCCCAGACCCCCAGAAGATAGGCGCCGATGACGTAACCTGCCACCGAAAGCAGCCCGGCCGCAAGCACCGTGAATGGGGCCAGCAGGATGCCATATCCAGTTGCCGCAAGCACAAATACCGCACCGGCTAGCGCCGAGATTGACAGCACCCCCATCCAAAGCGCACGGAACGGGCTTTCGATGGTCCGGTCACGTAGCCCCATCAGGAAGCCGGGCGCAAAATAGGCAAGGATGCCGGTCAGAACCGCCAGCCCGAGGATTGATCCAAGGGTGCTGGTCAGGCTGGAAAACCACCCAGACCCGGTGGCAGTAGGTTCCACTGTCGCCCCACCTTCGGGATTGGCGGACCCATCAAACTCGGCTTCTGAATGCCGTTTGATCCGATCCGCAGGCGCCACATGCTCGGGCACCACAATGGCGTCGACATCTTCGGAATAGAGATAAAGCGTGCCTTCAATGCGGGCGTTTTCACCGAAGCTGATGTTGTCGGTGGCAAAGCTCGCATCGCCGGCGATCACCTCGGTAAGCAGGATGTTTTCTGCGGCAACCAGCGCGCTATCGCCCACCGGTGCGGTGATTTCCACCCGCTGTGCCATCACCCGAAGGTCCCCTGACACGGGCGATGCAACCAGCACCGTGTCGCCCGCCAGCTGGGCATCTGCCCCAACCCCGCCCGCGACATTCACATTCATGCCCGCCGCGTAGAGGTTGTTGCCAACCGGACCCGAGATTGACACCGAACGCCCGCCCGCATGGGCAGAGCCCTCAACCGGGGCCGAGATCACAACAGTATTGCCTGCCACAAATGCGTCATCCACCGCATCGCCCGAAAGCACCACATTGTCCCCCGCCACATAAGCGTCATCGCCAAAGCGATAGACCTCTTGTGCGCTGGCTGGCACAGCCGAGAGGGTGAGAAGAGAAATCAAAACAGGTTTAAACATGGCTGTCCTCGCCAAATGTGAATGTTATTGTGCTTAACATACGTATCCCCGGACAAATTGAAAGACCTTCACCGCAAGAAACTTGCCCTTCCCATCTGGTACACCCCAAAGGCCCTCCGTCCATTCAACCTATTCAGCCACCCATTCGGTACGGCGCAGAAGGTCAGACAACCCCAAGAATTTCCAATCTTGGTCAAATTCTAGTCAAAATTGCACGAGATATCTGGCGGCAAGACAATTTCAGTGACCTTTAATGATGGATAATGATCGATGCTTTCTTTGCTTGTTTTGCTTGGCGCGGTGACCTCGCTTTCAATGATTGTGCCTGATGTTGATACTGAAGATGGGGACATCGGACAGACCGACCAAGACACCCAACCGCCTGTGTCCGAAGATCAAGGCGACGACACCCCTCCAAATTTCATTTCCGGTTCAGATGACGGCGTAGATGTTGAGGATACAACGGATGACGCTGACGATGAGAAGGGTGAAGACGGGAATGATGACGATCCCGAAGCCGGACCTGTAAAAGAGGCAGATGAACCGGACACACCCGCTGAAGACGAAAAGCCCGTTTCTCCTTCCGACGAGGCTGATCCGAAACAAGATCCTGACCCACAAAAGGAAGACGACACAGAAGGTGGTGACGACGGTGGTGAAGACGGTGGTGACGATGATGATGAAACTGCACCAGACGACACACCGGTAAAAACCAACGCTTCTATAAGTGATTATAAAGCAGCCACTCATATCACCCTGACTTATGCCGACGGGGAGACCGTTGACATTGATCTTGAAGATCACCGGACAACGGACACCGACCTTTCGGACAGAGGCGGGTACATGAAACATGAGATCCCACTTGAAGATGGATCAACGCTAGAGTTCACATTGGATTGGGCGCCAGATGATCTTGGGCACATGCAAAATGCCGAACATGTCGATGTTGTTTTCGGAGATGATCAGACTGATTGGGACGTCAGGGAAGATGGGTTCACCGTTACGTTGATGGATGCAGAAGGTAACCCGCTGCATGACATTCCAATCGACATCGACACTTTGGAACTGAACGATCAGGCCAATACCGTGGTCACCTCCAACACCATCAAAGTCTCTTCACCTGGTGATCAGGCGCATGACGACATACACATCTTTATGGACGACCTCGATGAAGGGGAAACCCATCCGGAACGCGCCTACTTCAACGACGGTATGGACCCACCTCCGCCGGGTGCAATCTTGCCAGCCAACAACTTTACACCAAATGATGGTGGGGATGCAGAATCCGATCAGGTTGAGGTCGAAATCGACCCAAACATTGAAGGCCATGTGCACTTGTTGAATGTGACGATCACCAAGACACCCTTGGGCAATCTTAACAGCTTCTCGCTGAATGGTGTGACGGGCCACACTGTCCAATATGTGATCCAGAGCGACAGTGCCGATGCACCGACAGTGGCGGATCTGAACCTGCATCCCACCGGCGCGATTTTACCGTCTCATGGTATCGAAGTATTGGGCGCATTCAACCTTGGCTCAGTAGAGGTCAGCGTAAATGGTGGATCGACCTCCAGCTTGGTCGAACCGGAATATACTGGCAAAGCATTCACAACTGAAACCAGCGCCTCCCGGTCATTCATAACGGAATTGGACACAATTCCGGGGCTGGAAGACGTCCCCGGTTTCAATAACCTGTTCGGCTAAACCAGATCGGTGGCAACAACCAACTAGCAATAAGAAAAGGCGCCCCAAGAGGCGCCTTTCCTGTCCCAGAGGGTTTTTTCGCGAAGCGACTGATTTACATCATGCCGCCCATGCCGCCCATGCCGCCCATGTCGGGCATGCCGGCACCGGCGCCACCAGCGTCTTTCGACGGCTTGTCAGCAACCATGGCTTCGGTGGTGATCAACAGGCCAGCAATCGAGGCTGCGTCTTCCAGCGCGGTGCGGGTCACTTTGGCCGGGTCGATCACGCCGAACGAGAACATGTCGCCATATTCTTCGGTCTGGGCGTTGAAGCCGAACGAGGTGTCGTCGCTTTCGCGCACTTTGCCAGCAACAACTGCACCGTCCACACCAGCGTTTTCAGCGATCTGGCGCAGCGGCGCCTCAATAGCTTTACGCACAATGACGATACCAGCGTTTTGGTCCGAGTTCGCGCCTTCCAGACCGTCGAGGGCCTTACCAGCTTGAACCAGAGCAACACCGCCGCCCACGATCACGCCTTCTTGCACAGCCGCACGGGTTGCGTTCAGGGCATCGTCCACACGGTCTTTGCGCTCTTTCACTTCCACTTCGGTCATGCCACCAACGCGGATCACAGCAACACCGCCAGCCAGTTTGGCAACGCGCTCTTGCAGTTTCTCACGGTCGTAGTCCGAGGTGGTTTCTTCGGCTTGAGTGCGGATCTGCGACACGCGTGCTCGATCTCGCTTTCTCGCCTGCGCCATCAACAATGGTGGTCTCGTCTTTGGTGATTTCGATCTTCTTGGCGGTGCCCAGCATATCCATGGTCACCGACTCGAGCTTCATGCCCAGTTCTTCCGAGATCACTTGACCGCCGGTCAGGATCGCGATGTCCTGCAGCATGGCCTTACGGCGATCGCCGAAGCCCGGTGCCTTAACAGCAGCAATTTTCAGGCCGCCACGCAGTTTGTTCACAACCAGAGTGGCCAGCGCTTCGCCTTCAACATCTTCAGCAATGATCAAGAGCGGCTTTTGCGACTGGATCACTTGCTCGAGCAGCGGAACCATCGATTGCAGCGACGAGAGTTTTTTCTCGTGCAGCAGGATCAGACAGTCGTCCAGATCGGCGATCATCTTGTCCGGGTTGGTCACGAAGTAGGGCGACAGGTAGCCGCGGTCGAACTGCATGCCTTCCACAACGGTGGTCTCGGTTTCGAGGCCTTTGTTTTCTTCGACGGTGATCACACCTTCGTTGCCAACTTTTTGCATCGCGTCTGCGATCTGCTGGCCGATGGCTTCTTCGCCGTTGGCGGAGATGGTGCCCACTTGCGCAACTTCTTCGCTGTCTGCAACGTCACGGGCCGACGCTTTGATGCCTTCAACAACCTTGGCAGTTGCCAGGTCGATGCCGCGCTTCAGATCCATCGGGTTCAGGCCAGCAGCAACCTGTTTCAGACCTTCGCGAACAATCGCCTGGGCCAGAACGGTGGCGGTGGTGGTGCCGTCACCAGCTTCGTCATTGGTGCGCGAGGCCACTTCTTTGACCATCTGTGCGCCCATGTTTTCGAACTTGTCTTCCAGCTCGATCTCTTTGGCAACAGATACACCATCTTTGGTGATGCGCGGGGCGCCGAACGACTTGTCCAGAACCACGTTGCGGCCTTTCGGGCCGAGGGTCACTTTGACAGCGTCAGCGAGAACATTTACGCCGCGCAGCATTGCGTTGCGGGCATCGGTATCGAACTTTACGTCCTTAGCAGCCATTATGCTTGCTCCTAGTATTCTTTAGTAAATCTGGTCAGACGATCAGGACAGGATGCCCATGATGTCGCTTTCTTTCATGATCAGCAGCTCTTCACCGTCGATGGTGATTTCGGTGCCAGACCATTTGCCGAACAGGACTTTGTCGCCTGCGTTCACGGCCGGTGCGATCAGTTCGCCGTTGTCTTTGCGAGCGCCTTCGCCAACCGAGATCACTTCACCCTCAGCCGGTTTTTCTTTGGCGCTTTCGGGGATGATAAGACCACCAGCGGTTTTTTCGTCGCTTTGTACACGGCGGACCAGCACGCGGTCATGCAGCGGAGTAAATGCCATTTCTGAGGCTCCCTAAGCTCAGTTTCGTTTTCAATCTTGCACACGGTCGGTTCTGACCGGCGCTTTGGCACTCACCTTAGATGAGTGCTAACGGCGAAACAGTTAGGCATGGGATTGGAGGGTGTCAACAGGGGAGATGTCAGAAATTTGAACCAGATCTGCAGCTCAACGCCGCCGTGCGTCAATCAGTTGGATGTGATCTTGATGCGCATAGACCCCGGTTGGCCAGATGAACCCGGGGTAGACGTAGGCATCGCTTTCAAACAGCGCAACCAGATCCGGCAGGTTCTTTTTCAAAGCCTCCCGCGTCTTGATCCGCATCTCATCGTTTTCCAGATCAGCTGCGCTGCCCAGATAAGCGGCGGTTGCGAGATAAACAAACTCGGTCACTTTGCAGGCGGCATCACAAGTCGGGTCATCATACGCATAAAAGCCATTTTGCTCAGCCCGTTCCCATTGCTGAAAGAGCACGCTTTGGCGCGCAGGATCATCTGAAAACACCTCGGGAAAGGCTGGGATCCAACCTGCGTTCATCACGATATGGTGGATCTCTTCCTGCGAAGCATCCCGCCCTTCAGATGGGTTGGTTTCATGGGCGCCTAGGTCTTGGCCAACCGCGCCCATGCCCTCTTGCGCGGAAAAAACCCGCATCATACCGACGGCATTCATCCCCTTTTCAGTCATGTAAACAAAAGCAGGGCGTGACTTCAGCGCCTCCAGAACGCGTGGTTCATCCGCAAACCCATCCTGATTATTGTCAATCCATTGCGCAGCGACATTTGCCGCGTGGTGCAATTTCTCCAGTGGCACTTTGTGGCTGGCACAAAGGGTGAGCGCGTTAAAGACAACCGCTTTTTGGGTGAATATACCGCCCGGACAGCCCGGCACCGGATCAGATGCCGCCCAGGTGCCTTCGCCGCTTGTGGTCAACCATGCCCCGCCCCCAGCAAGGAGCAGACAAACTGCGCCAACGAACAGACGTAAACCGGATTTCATCGCCACTTACTCCTCTAATAGATGCTCGTAGCGCTGATCGGTCAGAGTTTCCATAAAGGCCACCAGCGCGTCGATGCGCTTGTCATCCAACGCTGGTCCGTCAGTCAGAATGTCATTGGCCAGGTTCATCGGAATTTCCGGATTACCCCAGGCCCTACCGGTTTCCGGATTGATCTGACGTTCAGGGTTGGTGGTGTTGTAGCGGTTATAAAACAGCACCACCGTGCGCAGGTCTTCAAACACGCTGTTGTGCATGTAAGGCCCGGTGACAGCCACATTGCGTAGGGTTGGCACCTTGAAACGGCCGGACGCGAGCATCGACACCACATCCGGGTTTTGGATCAATCCGCCATCCACGCCTGCAGGACCCAACAGGCCTTTCAGCTCCGGGTTATGTGGCGTGCCAATATTGTGGTATTCATAGTTCGAAAAGGTCTCGTCTGCTGCGATGGGAGAGGTGCGCAGCTGGTGGCATTGGTTGCAATTGGTGAATTGCTCCGAGAAAAACAGCACGCGCCCCAGCTCCTCCTGATCGGTAAGCTTTGCCTCACCGCGCAGGAAACGGTCGTATTTGCTGTCAAACGGCGCAAACAGATCGGTGCTTTCAAAAGCGGCAATGGCATCGGTCATGGCGCGATAAGCGACAGCGTTATCGGCAAAGACCTCATCCCCGAAAAGCGCCTTGAAACTGGTGATGTAATCGCTGTTTTCCGAAAGGCGCGCCACCACGGACGCCTTGTCCGGCATGCCCATCTCGATCGGGTTCAGGGGCGGCCCACCCGCCTGCCCGGCAAGATCGGCCTCGCGCCCGTCCCAAAACATACCACCGATCCACATGCCGTCTTTTTCTCGGATGTGGAAATCGGGCGTCATCATCGCATAGGCCGCGGTGGGGGCGGTGCGTCCACCCAGACTTGTGCCATCATCACCCAGCGACACGGGGCCGCGCGGATCCACAAAGCCATACTCGGGATCGTGACAGGTGGCACAGCTTTGGGTGCGGTTCTTCGACAGGTTTTCATCAAAAAACAAGGCCTCGCCCAGGGCCTCAAGCGACTCAAACGCCAATACCGGCGATGCGGCGGGCAGGGAAACGGACAAACCTATCAGAAAAGCGAGGGGGCGCATTGGGGTCTCCTACTTCGGCATGTCCCCTCCTACACCCGTTTCCACCCGAATGGAATTGATCCCGATCAAAAGAGTTGGCTTTCACCAGCGCTACTTTACAGCCGCCTGCCCCGCTGCGCTGAGCTGATAAACCCCGCGGGCCACCCGCTCAAACCAACCGTAGTGGTTCTTTGCCATCATTCCAGTGGCATTAGACACCCCTGTGGCTTTGGCCAGTTCAGCACCTTTCATCGGCCCATGCAGGGCCAGATGTGTCGCAAGTTTTTCGGCATCCTGACGATAGGCGGTGACAATTTTCCCATTGGTGCCACCAGTGTTCGGATCCCCTTCGCGCCGGGCAAACTCACCTAGCAGGCGTGCTGATTTCACTTTGGACTTGCGCGGTTGAAACGGGGCCGGATCACAATGCAGCTGCACAACGCCATCTTTCAGCCGCACCGACAGAACCCCCAGACCCAAACGCCGACAAAGCCCGATATTACCCTTGAACGCGCGCCAACCCGCGCGCCCCGCCCAACGTGGCACCGCCACATAAACATGGTCGCTGATCGCCTGCCGCGCCACGGCTTGTTGTAATAGAGTAAGCGAAAACCCAATTTTCAGCTCAACAACAACCGGATCCCCACCTGTCCGCAGCGCCACCACATCCGCACCAGACACCTCAGATTTCACTTGATAGCCAAGCTCTTCCAGCCAGCGTTTCACCGGCGCGTAAAGATCTGTTTCGACTATCTTGTTCACCCGCCTGCAGCCTCCGAATAAAACCAGAAAACTAGTTTTCTAGTTTTCTAGTTTTCTAGTTTTCTAGTTTTCTAGTTTTCTAGTTTTCTAGTTTTCTAGTTTTCTAGTTTTCTAGTTTTCTAGTTCAGAAAATGCGCAGTCAACGCCCTGCGTCAACCAAAATAACACATCCTCTCCCTTGTCAGCGCCAACACAGGTGACAAGCCCCCCGGCCGCTCGTATAAGGCGCGCAAACCCCTTATTGAACAGACGGAATGATCTCATGACCACCCTTGTTTTCGGCCACAAATCGCCCGACACCGACTCCACCGGCTCGCCGCTCGTCTGGGCCTGGTACCTGAACGAAGTGAAAGGCGTTGACGCCAAGCCAGTTCTCTTGGGCACCCCGAACACCGAAGCCCAATTCATGGTCGAACGCTGGGGCTTTGAGATGCCCGAGATCATCGCCGACGTCGAGGACAACCAGCCCTGCGTTGTGGTCGACACCAACAACCCGGCTGAACTGCCCGCCAATATCAACGGTGCCGACGTGCAGGCGATCATCGACCACCACAAGCTGGTGGGCGGTCTGGAAACCAAAGGCCCGATCGACATCACCATCCGCCCGCTGGCCTGCACCGCCACCATCATGATCGACCTGATGGGTGACGATGCCGCCAAAATGCCCGACAACATCAAAGGTGCGGCCCTGACCTGTATCCTGTCGGACACGCTGGAATTCCGCTCGCCGACCACCACAGATCACGACCGCGCTGTGGTTGAAAAGCTGGCTGCGGATCTGGGCATCGATATCCCGGCCTATGCCTCGGAAATGTTCGAAGCGAAATCGGATGTGTCCGCCTTCTCAGCTGCTGAACTCTGCCGCCTTGATTCGAAAGAATACGAAGTGGACGGCACCAAGTTCCGCGTCGGTGTTCTGGAAACCACCGCACCCAAGATGATCCTTGATCGCAAAGACGAACTGATGGCCTCGTTTGACGATGTTGCCAAGGAGGACGGTCTGGATCAGGTGCTGCTGTTCGTCGTGGACATCCTGAACGAAGAGGCCACCCTGTTTGTGCCCAACGATCTGGTCAAAGGCGTGGCTGAAAAGAGCTTTGGTGCCAGCGTCGAGGGCGACACTGTTGTCCTGCCCGGCATCATGAGCCGCAAGAAACAGATTATTCCGAACCTGGCCGTGTAAGCACTGCCCTTCGGAAAAGGACAAAAGGCCCGCGCAATGCGCGGGCCTTTTCTTAGCCGATGATCACATGGGCTCTATTTATCCTTTTGAAGCTCGATGGCCCTCAAAATCAACTGGTAAGTTTCATACTCAGAAGTTCCCTTCAATTGCTCGTCAGCGATTTCATCCGAACAGAGCGATGTAATAAAAGCTGAAAAGCTGTCTTCCACTTTATGGAACATGCCAGGCATCCCAAACCATCTGGGCGGCACATCATGCTCATAGTGCCAAATGGCACCACCCCTCAGGTCAATTGCGAAAGGGTCGCCCGTCCCGGTGGTGGCAAATACGAGAAATTTGGAAAGCTTCCTTTTCCAATTCTGAAGATCATACCACTCATAGAGCTTCCAGTTTCTTTCCAGCGACAAATACTCCGGACCAGAGTGCAGCCCAAACCAATGATCTAGTCGCACTTGATTACGCTCAGAAATAACAAAAACATCGTCTTCAGGTTCTGCCCCATTAGACGACAGCAAATACCGTCGATAATCGACGGGTAAGCGAAATCCAATCCGACCCTCGAATTCCTGTATTTGTTCAATGCTTGTTTTGCCAAAAGGATTGGCTTCACCAGTCACAAAAGCCATGCCACGCTACCCTGTTCACCGCCCCGCCTTGATCCGCTCCACCTCGGCCAGCACAGCTGCAACCCGGCGTCGATCTGGCGGGTGAGTGGACCAGAAACTGCCCTGCCCGCGCGCGCCCTTTTGGGCGTTGCGTGTGAAAAACTGCAGCCCTTTCACCGGGTCATAGCCTGCCGCGGAAGCAATGCGGGTGCCCAGAATATCGCTCTCCAGCTCATATTCCTGCGAATAGGCGCGCGCGCCCACCGCAGCACCAAGGTCCATGCTGGCCTCGACCGCAGCAACATCACCACCTGCAGCAGCAGTCAGCGCCCCCAGGATCAGCGCACCGGTCTGGGCCTGTTGCGCGCTTTTTTGCACATGCTGGCCCAGCATATGCCCGTATTCATGGGCAATCACAAAGGCCACCTCATCATCTGATCCGCTTTCCTGCAGCAGCGGCACCGAGACCCGTACAATGGGGCGCCCGTTTTGGAAGGTGAAATAGGCGTTTGGCTCGCCGAGCTTGGGATCAATGCCAATATCCACATTGCACGACGCCCGTGTCCCAGCAGTTTGCAACGCGCGACAGTATTCCACTCCGGCCCGGCGCACCCGCGGCGTGACCCGCTTGAACCGGACCAGCGCCGCCCCGCGCGTCAGCTTGCCGGTGTTCGTATATTGCGCCGCCTGGTAAAGCTCCTGTGTCTGCGACTGGTGGCTCGGCTGCGTCTCAGGAACATAAGTGGGGGCGGTACAGGCGGCCAGTCCCAGCGCAAGCCCGCTAAGCACCAGTCGCAGATTTTGAGGTAATTTCCGCGTGACGCGGCTGGCAAAGTGACCGATCATATGCATTCCCTTGTACTCTCCCCCGTTATCGCCGCAAAGCGGTGGCCAAGTCATCCCACATTTGCGATAGCTGACCCAAATGCCCTGAATTCCCCGAGCGAAAGACCATCATGACCCGCATCATCACCGCCCTCACAGAGATCTCTGCCAATTACGACGCCATGTTTGTCGACCTCTGGGGGTGTGTGCACAATGGCATCACCTCCTTTGACGAGGCGGTTGCGGCGCTCACGGCGTACCGTGCGCAAGGCGGTTTTGTGGTGCTGGTGACAAATTCACCGAAACCGCGCGCGGGCGTGGCCGAGCAACTGCCGGACTTTGGCGTGCCGGCGGATTGCTATGACACCATCGCAACCTCCGGCGACAGCGCCCGTGCCGCCATGTTCACAGGGGCGGTGGGCAGCAAGGTGTTTTTCATGGGCGAACCCGAGCGCGATGCCGGGTTCTTTGAACCGATGGAAGTGATCGACGCCCCAATCGAGATCACCCGCGTGCCCGTTGCCGATGCTGAAGGCATCGTCTGCTGCGGGCCGTTTGACCCGATGGCCGACCCCGAAACCTGGCGCGCAGATCTGATGATGGCAAAGCAGCTGGGGCAAAAGCTCCTTTGTGCCAACCCGGATATTGTTGTGGATCGTGGCGAGGCCCGCGAATGGTGCGCAGGCGCGGTGGCACGCATGTATACGGAAATGGGCGGTGAAAGCCTTTATTTCGGCAAGCCCCATCCGCCGATCTATGACCTCGCCCGCCGCCGCATGCTGGCCGAGGGGCGGGACGTTCCGAATACCCGCATTCTCGCCATTGGCGATGGCATCCACACCGATATTCGTGGCGCGTTGGGGGAAGACATCGATTCTCTGTTCATCACTGGTGGCCTTGCCCGCAACGACACAAAAACCAGCACGCAACCTGACCCTGAGGCGCTAACAGCCTTTACTCAAAGGGAAATGATCACCCCGAGCTTTGCCATTGGATATCTGCGATAAGGCGAAATACCCCCTTGCTTTCTGCGGTCGCAAAGTAATATTCTTGCGTTCAGGGCGTATGGGGCGTCCTTTTGTTACGCGAGCAATGATGCGCGCAATCACGACACAAGGGGAACACCATGTCAGATACGATCACCCGCGGCACCATCCACGCAGACGAGCTTGAAGTTGGCATGGTCCGCAAGCTGACCAAGGAAGTCACCGACCGCGATATCGAGCTGTTCGCCGAAGTCTCCACCGACCGCAACCCGGTGCATCTGGACGATGACTATGCCAATGCAACCATGTTCAAAGGCCGTATCGCCCATGGCATGCTGACCGCCGGGCTGATCTCTGCGGTGATCGGTGAGCAGCTGCCCGGCCATGGCACCATCTATCTGGGCCAGAACCTTGCCTTTAAAGCCCCAGTGCGCCCGGGCGATGTCGTCACCGCCGAAGTCACCGTGATGGAAGTGGACCCGGTAAAAGGCCGCGCGCTTCTTAAGACCGAATGCCTTGTGGACGGCAAAGCGGTGCTGACCGGCGAGGCCAAGGTGCTGGCTCCGAAGCGATAGCTGATAGAAAGACTCAACCATTGAGGGTTAGCAATTACATCCCCAATGGTGCTGAGATAGTAATTTCCCTAAGTTTCATGAACTTAAGGATATTACCAATGCAGAAATTCGCTGTGGTCGCTGCTCTCTTTCTCGTCGCATCCTGTGGCGCTCCGATTGAAATTCAACCGGTCGTTTCGCAATACAACGGAGATAGCGTAAGCATTCAATTGGACGGCGCCCAGCTTGCCGTCCAGCCAAGGTCACGCAAGGACGAAGCCTTTCGCAGGGCGGACGCAGAAGCAGCTCGCATTTGCCAAAAGGGTCATAAGAAAACGGCGGAATTCACCAGCACCCGCACCATTCCACAAACCCAATACAGCCATGTGATTGAGCGGTTGTATCTTTGCTTGAACTGATCTCGCCTGCAGGATTGCGCCGTACTGCCACAAATTCTGGGCCAATCGCGATTGCTCCGGTCTGACTTGATCACCGGGGTTGCGCGCGCGCGCGGGGGGAGTAATGCAGCCCCATGCGCATCATTCGAGACTATCAGTTTGTAGCCCCCGAAGATCGCGGCGCCTCTGCCGCGATTGGCAATTTTGATGGGGTCCATCTGGGCCACCAATATGTGATCGATATTGCCCGCACCGAAGCCGCCAAAACCGGTGCCCCTCTTGGGGTGATGAGCTTTGAACCACACCCACGCGAATATTTTTCCCCGAAGGCTCCGCCGTTTCGCCTGATGGGGTCGGAGGCGCGCGCGCACCGGCTGGAAAAGCTGGGGGTTGAGCGGCTGTATGAACTCAGCTTCAACGACACGCTTTCGGCACTTACCCCGCGCGAGTTTGCGCAAGAGGTGATTGTGGATGGCCTAGGGTTGACCCATGTGGTTGTTGGCGCAGATTTCTGTTTCGGCAAGGGGCGGACCGGCAGCGCAGATGGCCTTGTGGCCTTGGGGCAAGAACTTGGCTTTGGCGTGACCATTGCACCGTTGATGGAAGACGCAGGCCAGGAAGTCAGCTCCACCGCGATCCGCAAGGCGCTTGGCGAGGGTCGGCCACAGGATGCAGCCCGGATGCTGGGCCATTTGCACCGGATCGAAGGCGAGGTGATCCGCGGCGATCAACGCGGCCGCGATCTTGGTTTTCCCACCGCCAATATGTCGATCTCCGGACTGCACCCGCCCAAATTTGGGGTCTACGTCGTTGAGATCGACATTCTCACCGGCCCGCATCAGGGCACCTATGGCGGCGCGGCCTCAATGGGCACCCGCCCGATGTTTGGCGAAAACCTGCCCAATATCGAAAGCTACATCTTTGATTTCAAAGGTGACATCTACGGCGAACACCTCTCAGTCGCGCTGATCGAATACCTGCGTCCCGAACGTGTCTTTGACAGCCTTGAAGCGCTGATCACCCAGATGAACACCGATTGCAACACCGCGCGCGAGATCCTCGCAGCGCGCTAAGGGGCCCCATGATCCGACATGTTGTCTTCTTCACCGCACGCGACGCCAAAGACCGCGATGTGATTTTTGACGGGCTGAACCTGCTTCAGGGTGTCCCGCACAAACGGTTTCTTGAGGTCGGGCGCAACCTGGCCACCGACCCGATCCCGGGCACGCATCCGGATTTTGTGGTCTATGGCGAGTTTGACGACGAGGCCCAGCTGGCCGCCTTCAAGGCCCATCCGCTGTATCAGGAAAGCATCAACCGTGTCCGCCCGCTGCGCGACCTGCGCATGTCGGCTGATTTCCTATCCGGTCAGGACTGATCCAGATGCCCCCAGCTTCCCGCCCGGCCCTGCGCAAAAACTTCTGGACCCGTCCGCTCACCGATCTGACCCAGCCGGAATGGGAGGCGCTTTGTGATGGCTGCGGCAAATGCTGCCTCAACAAGCTGGAAGATGAAGATAGCGGCGAAGTGGTGTTCACCCGCATCGCCTGCCGCCTGCTTGACAATGACACCTGCCAATGTGCGCAATATGAGATCCGGCTGAATTTCGTGCCGGAATGCATTGTGCTGAGCCGCAAGAATATCGCCGAAATTTCCTATTTCATGCCCGCATCCTGCGCCTATCGCCTGCGCCACGAAGGCAAACCGCTGGCCGACTGGCACCCGCTGATTGCGGGCGGGCCGGAAAAGATGCACGCGGAAGGCCGGTCGGTGAAGGGCTGGACCATTCCCGAATTCGACGTGCCGGAAGAAGAATGGGAAGATCACCTGATTGAGGAGCCTCATTGATGTTTTTTGCCTCGGACAACACCAGTTCAGTACACCCGAAGATTCTGGCCGCCCTCACCGCCGCCAATGACGGCTACGCCATGCCCTATGGCAGCGACGATCTGAACAAACAGGTCACCGCCCGGATCCGCGACGTTTTTGAAGCGCCCGATGCCGCGGTCTATCTGGTCGCCACCGGCACCGCCGCCAACTCGCTCGCGCTGGCCACGCTGTCGCAGCCGTTTGAAACCATTTTCTGCACTCCCGAAGCGCATATCCACGAAGATGAATGCAACGCACCCGAGTTCTTCTCTGGCGGTGCCAAACTGACCCTTGTGCCGTCCCAAGATGCCAAAATGACCCCGGATAGCCTGCGCGCGACCATCGCAAAGGAAGAAACCCGCGGCGTGCATGGCCCGCAGCGCGGCCCGGTATCGATCACCAATGTGACCGAACGCGGCACGGTGTATTCGGTGGCGGAGCTTACCGCGCTGGCCAAGGTCGCCAAGGAATTCGGCCTCACCACCCATCTGGATGGTGCCCGCTTTGCCAATGCGCTGGTCGCACTGGGCTGCACACCTGCCGAGATGACCTGGAAATCTGGCATTGATGCGGTCAGTTTTGGTGGCACTAAAAACGGCTGCATGGGCGTCGAGGCGGTGATCTTCTTTGACCCGAAACACGCG
>JQGR01000071.1_pt1 | contig 18850 bp, 19 predicted proteins | sample 210181 | NCBI WGS metagenome assembly JQGR01 (sample SAMN02928655, study PRJNA255238) | bioreactor metagenome | biome: continuous culture; feature: L-culture metagenome assembled contigs; material: continuous culture biomass; isolation source: continuous culture inoculated with microbial biomass... | reverse complement strand
CATAGCGGGTGATCACCTGCACAAACTGACCCAGCGCAACAACGCAAATCAGCACAGTCAGAATGATACTGGCAAAACGATCCATAGGGTCCTCTCTGGCGTGTGACGTCATGGGAGACGCGGCGTGTTTAGGTCTGGAAAGCATGTTGGCCTTGGGGTACAAGGTCAAAGCGATTAAATTGATATATAAATAGTGTTTCTTTATGGGATTCGGAAAAAGTAAGGAAAATCAATGACTCCAAACATCAGTTTTCGACAACTTCAGGCCTTTCGGGAAGTGATGCGGAGCGGGTCAGTCTCGGAAGCCGCGAGGGTGCTTGGCCGAACTCAACCAGCGGTAAGTGCGTTGATTGCCAATCTGGAAAGTGAGTTGGAGCTGATGTTGTTCCGGCGACAGAAAGGCCGCATGATCCCGACGCCGGAAGCCAGATTCTTTGCTGATGAGGCTGGCGCGATCCTTGACCGGCTGACCCTCTCCACTCGCACAATGTCGGAAATTGGCAATCTGGCCAAAGGCCGGTTGAACATCGCCTGCTTGCCTGCGGCCGCAAATATGCTGATGCCCCAGCTTCTGGGCGAGTTCTTGAAAGATCGCCCCGAGGTGCGGGCTTCGTTGATGACCCGTGCCTCTTCTGTGGTCACGGAATGGATTGCCTCGCAGCAATATGACATCGGACTGGCAGAATCGGTTGTTCCCAATCCGGCGGTGATTACGCAGGATTTCCAACTGGAATGTGTCTGTGCGGTGCCAAGACATGATCCGGTTGCCCAGTTGGATTACGTCGATGCGCAGGTGCTTGATGGCAGGCCAATGGCGGCTTTGCAGGAAGGTCACCCCAACCTGCTTGCCACGCAGCGGGCTTTTGCCAGCGCAGGCGCTGACTTCGTGCACAGGTTTGAATTGCGTACCTTTCAACCTGCTTTGGTGCTGGTTGAAAAAGGGTTGTGTTACTGTGTTTGTGACCCGATCACCGCTGCGGGATATGCAAAACTGACCCCAAACCCGCAGGCCATTGTGTTCCGCCCGTTCCGCCCTTTTGTGTCGCTAGATGTCTCAATCCTGCAACCGGCCCATCGACCGGCGTCGAAGCTGGCAGCGGCGTTTTGCGAAGTTATCGCAGCAGAGCTGCAAGAGATGTCGGGCAAGAATTTGGGCTGACAGTGTGGATCGTCGGATGAAGTGGGCCTCTGGATCAGAGGCAGGGCAAGCCTGTTTGCGACGGCGTCGCTTGCAACGTTTAGAGCAACGCTCATAATCAGGCCGAAGAACGCCCCATCCGCCGCCACCTCGTACAAAGTGATTTCGGCAAAGCCTTGGGGGGCGGACAGAACCCACAGCTACGCAAAGGCCATGGACGATGAGCGACCGTTTCACCACCACCCCTAAGCCGCCGTATTATGCGGTGATTTTCAGCAGTCAGCTGAGCAAGGATGATGCAGGATATACCGACATGGCGGACCGAATGTATGCGCTTGCGTTAGAGCAGCCGGGCTGCCTGGGGGCGGAAAGCGCGCGTGACGGTGAAGCTTTTGGGATCACTGTCTCTTATTGGAAAGACGAGGAAAGCATTTCCGCCTGGAAGGCAAATGCCCGGCACCTCGTGGCACAAACCCTTGGGATTGAACGGTGGTATTCGCATTTTGAACTGCGCATCGCGCGGGTGGAGCGCAGCTATTCTGGTCCGGAAGGGCGCTCAGTCCAGCAGACTTCGTCCCCTGAAACCGAGATTGCGGAGGGCAATATTGAGAAAATGTAAGACTGCCGATAGGAAAACCCAGCAAGGCGCCCCTATTTATGTCCCCCACCCCATGGGGCATGCGTGTTGTGTGCCGGGTTGCTCGGGCTGTCGAGACTGCAGAAAAAGGATACTCGGCATGCAGATTTTGCTGACGGAAGATGATCGGGAAATTTGATGCTTTCTTGCGCATTTCCCGACTGGAAAGTGGGGCCAGACGGTATGACCCCGTTTCTGGCCCCGCACTATTCCTGAAACTGTCCCGGTTGTGACGGCTTAACGCGGACCGGGGTTGGCCATAAGATCGCGTGAAATCACCAGGCGCTGAATGTCGCTGGTGCCTTCATAAATTTGCGACACCCGCACATCGCGATAGATCCGTTCGACCGGATAGTCGCGCAGATAGCCGTAACCACCAAAGGTCTGGATCGCGGCCGAGCAGACCTCTTCCGCCATTTCGGTGGCAAACAACTTGGCCATTGAGGCCTCGCGCAATGCTGGCAGACCGGCATCGCGTCGTGCCGCGGCATGGTGCACCAGTTGACGGGCAGCTTCGACCTTGGTGGCCATGTCCGCCAGACGGAAACCTACCGCCTGATGCTGGGCGATCTCTTTGCCGAAAGCCTTGCGTTCCTGTGCATATTCAAGGGCGCATTCCATCGCCTTACGTGCCATGCCCACGGCTTGTGATGCGATCCCGATGCGGCCACCTTCAAGGTTCGCCAGCGCGATCTTATAACCTTCGCCTTCGGCCCCCAGCAGGTTTTCCGCCGGTACTCGCATGTTTTCAAACGATAGTTGGCAAGTGTCTGACGAATGCAGCCCCAACTTCTCCTCTTCGCGGACTACCACATAGCCGGGGGTGTCGGTCTCAACAATAAAGGCGCTGATGCCTTTGGAGCCGGCGTCCTTGTCAGTCACGGCAAACACAATGATCACCTTGCCATTCTTGCCTGATGAGATGAATTGCTTGGCACCGTTCAGCACGTAGTGATCGCTGTCACGCACCGCAGTTGTCCGCAGTTTCGATGCATCCGATCCAGCCTGCGGTTCAGTTAGGGCAAAGCCACCAATCCACTCGCCTGAGGCCAGTTTCGGCAGATATTTCTGCTTTTGCTCTTCGGTGCCGTATTTCACAATTGGGCCGCAACCGACGGAACTGTGCACTGACAGGATGGTCGAACAGGCGCCGTCCCCCGCTGCAATTTCTTCAACCACGCTTGCGTAAGTCACCGCATCCAGTTCAATGCCACCATAAGCTTCGGGCACCAACATGCCCAGAAATCCCAGCTCGCCCATTTCGGTCAGTTCTGCACGCGGAAACGCTTTGCTGCGGTCACGTTCTTCTGCACCGGGCCACAACCGTTCGCGGGCAAATTGTTCAGCCATGTCACGTACGGCGGATTGGGTTTCGTCAAGCATATGTGTCTCTCCTGTCTGTCCGGTTCGCACAAGGTGATCCCTTGTCCCGCCCGGGCGCGTGATTCCCTATGCGCATCTTAGAATTGAACTAACTCGCAAGCGATGCCAGTATGTTCCATAGTTTTGACAGGAAATGCCATGCCGGATGCATCTGCTCAGATTGCCCTGATCCCCGCCGCCTTTGCAGCGGAAGCCATTGAGTGTGGCCGTTTGGCTGGCGTGGATATGGACGCGCTGATTTTTGAATTGGGCATTGGCCGTGATGCGCTGACCCAATTGACACCGCAGCAGTTTGGGCAAATCTGGCTGGAGCTGTCGTTTCGCATGCGGGATGAGTTCTTTGGCCTTGCCGCGCGGCCCATGCGGCCGGGCAGTTTCACCCTTCTGGGCCATGCCACCCGCCATGCCACAAATCTTGAAATCGCCACAGCCCGTGCGCTCAGGTTTCTGACCGTGGTGTTGGAAGATCCGGCGGGGCGGTTGTCAACGGATGGGCGGCAGGCTGTGGTGACATTGGATGAGCAGGGCGCACCAAAATCTGCATTTGCCTACCGGCTGTATTTCACCATCCTGCATGCGCTGAATTGCTGGCTGATTGGCGAACGAATTCCAATCCGCCGGATTGAATTTCCCTGTGCTGCCCCGGATGGCACCAACGACTACGGAGATTTCTTTGGGGTTCCGGTTGAGTTTGATGCCCCGGCTGCACGCCTGATGTTTGAACGCAAATACCTGCGTAAGCCGATCAACCGATCTGACCGCGCGTTGAAGGTGTTTTTGAAATCCGCCCCCACGGTGTTTCTTTCGGGATATCGCCATGGGGATGGGATCAAAGCGCGGGTGGTGGCGGAATTGTCGATGGGCGAGGCTGAGGCTTGGGGCAGTGTGGATGAAATTGCGGCGCGGCTTGGCCTGTCCACCTCAACCTTGCATCGGCGATTGAAGGACGCCGGGCAGAGCTTTGGTGAAATCAAAGAAGAAAGGCGGCGCAACCTCGCTTTGTCCCTTTTGAAAAACACCACTTTGCCAGTGGCAGAGATTGCCGGGCGCGTGGGTTACGCAGAACCCAGCGCGTTTTTTCGCGCGTTCCAGCGTTGGTTCGGCACCACTCCGGGGGCCATTCGCAATCGGGGATAGTAGGGGAAACAAAAAAAGGCCCCAAAAGGAGCCTCGGTTCTTAAATCGTGTCTAACTGGTCGGGCTGAGAGGATTCGAACCTCCGACCCCCTGCTCCCGAAGCAGGTGCGCTACCAGGCTGCGCTACAGCCCGACCGTGGCGTGCGGAATAGCCTCAATATGCGCGCGCTGCAAGCCCCAAAATGCAGGGCGGGCGGAGTAACCGAGTAGAATCTTGTACCGGAAGGACAAATGAAAAACGGCCCGCGCGGAGGCAGGCCGTTTTATCCGTAGGTCGGGTGGAATTACAGGCTGGCGTTCAGCGCAGCAATCACCGCATCCCCCATTTCTGAGGTTGAAACAGGTTTCACGCCTGCGTCGTTCAGAAGGTCGCCGGTGCGCACGCCGTCGGCCAGCACTTTTTCCACGGCTGCTTCCAGACGATCTGCCTCTTCACCCATGTCAAAGCTGTAGCGAAGTGCCATGGCAAAGCTGAGAATACAGGCGCAGGGGTTGGCCTTTCCTTCCCCCGCAATGTCCGGGGCCGAACCGTGTACGGGTTCGTAAAGCGCCTTTGGGCGGCCGTTTTCCATTGGTGCACCCAATGAGGCCGACGGCAACATGCCGAGCGACCCGGTCAGCATCGCGGCACAATCGGACAGGATGTCGCCAAACAGGTTGTCTGTGTAGATCACGTCAAACTGCTTAGGCGCGCGCACCAGCTGCATGGCGCCATTGTCGGCATACATGTGCGACAGCTCGACCTCGGGGTAATCCTTGGCCACGCGTTCCACAACTTCGCGCCACAGAATGCCCGATTCCATAACATTGGCTTTTTCCATCGAGCAAAGCTTCTTGTCCCGCTTCATCGCCAGTTCAAAAGCCGAGCGCGCGCCGCGTTCAATTTCGGTCTCGGTGTAACGCTGGGTGTTCACGCCCACACGCTCGCCGTTCTCTTCAAAAATGCCACGCGGTTCACCGAAGTAAACACCCGAGGTAAGTTCGCGCACGATCATGATATCAAGGCCGGACACGATGTCTTTTTTCAGCGAAGAAAAGTCAGCCAGCGCGTCAAAGCATTGCGCTGGGCGCAGGTTGGAAAACAGGTCCATTTCCTTGCGCAGGCGCAGCAGGCCACGTTCCGGTTTCACCGAGAAATCCAAGGTGTCGTATTTGGGGCCGCCCACGGCCCCCAGAAGAACTGCGTCTACTTCTTGCGCCTTGGCCATGGTTTCATCTGCCAGGGGCACACCGTGTTTGTCATAGGCGGCACCGCCCACCAGATCCTCGGACACGTCAAAGATAACGCCGCGCGTGTCACCAATCCAGTTGATGACTTTGCGCACTTCGGCCATGACTTCCTGGCCAATGCCATCGCCGGGGAGGATGAGGAGGGAGGGGTTCGACATGTCGCGTATCCTTGCATGAATTGCAGAAAATCCGAGGGATGATCCGCCATAAAAACCGTTCCCGAACGGCGTAGCGATTTGGGGGGATGCGTCAAGAAATGCAGGGGGATTTGCGCGTGAATTCGGCTTAAAAGCCGAGGTCGACCCAGATCAGATGGTGATGCGATGCGGTGGTAGCGATCACAGCCATCGGGTCAGTGCCCATGGGCCAGAACACACCGCTGTCCAGAATATCGGCTCCGGCCCAGGGCAGGATGTAGCCTGCCCGCAATTTGCCCACGCCGATCTTGCTCCAGTCGGCCGTATCTGTGCCCTCTGCCCCAGTGGGTATGGGGTCACTCAGGCGTGGATCTGTGATCAGTTCGGTGATGGCTGCGTGTTGCCCTTCGCCATCCACTGGGTCGATATTGGCCTGCCCGATCACCACGAAGGGCGGGCTTGGTGCAGCGAAAGGCAGGGTGCCGTCCAGCATGCGCAACCAGAACCGTGCCTCATCGCCGCCGCGCTTGCCATTTTGATCTTCTGCCCCATCGAAGGCCGGGGTTGAACCGTGCCAGGTCAGAAGGTTCAATATTTGCCCGTCAGGCAGGATCACGGGCACATCCCAATGGGCCACGCTGGACAGGCGCTGGGCTTTTTGCGCCTCAGCTGAGGGGAACGGGCTGCCATCCGGGTGGTGGGGCAGGTCGGCATTGGGCAGATCGCGCCAAAGGAACGAACTGAAATCGCGGACCTCCCCCAAAGGCAGGCGCGACAGCACTGCCATGCCACCTTCACCGGTGAACGTGCCAAACCCCTGGCTGTCGCGCGCGGTGCCAAGGTGTCCGTCCCCGTCCAGATCAAGACCCGAGGGAAGGCCCGCATTGGGGCGGGCAGAAAACGCATAGGGCATTGGGTGACCGGCTGCGTTAAGTGCGTTTTGAAAGGCCGTCAGGGCGTGCCCGTTCAGGTCGTAATCAAAATCCTGCAACACCAACACATTGGGGGCAATGTGGGTGATCGCATTTATCACCGCCTTGATTTGCCTGTCTTTGCCTTTGGTGATGTCGCGCAGCAAAAGCCCGGGGCCGTTCCGTCCCAGATCCACATTATAGCTGGCAACGCGTAGGCGATCAGCCGTGGCGGGGGAGGGGGCGAACTGGGCGCAACAGGCCAGCGCAATCAGGAGGATCAGGCGGGCTGCCACGCCTCGTCCTGCTCTGACTTGGTGTTTTTCCGCCGTTCCGAGCTGATCATATTGGCAACCCGGCCCATGGCAATCCCACGCATGAACAGCGAGGCGGGCAAGAACGCCCATGCAGCGATGGTCCAGATCATGGTTTGGTTGTTGGCGACCGAAACGGATCCGAACAGGGAGGATGCGGCCTGAATAACGGCAGGCGTGATAAAGGGCAGCAGAAAGCCAAGGGCGATGTTGAACCGCGCATCGCGCTCTAACCGGGCGACAACGTCGCCACCGGCGGTGGGGTCAAATGTGGGCAGGTTGACCCAGACATTAAATGCGCCATTCGACGGCCAACGGCTGGCGCGCAGGGCGTAGATGAAGATCGCCAGAGAGATCAGCGAAATCAGATAGGTTGTGCCTGCGGCGGTGCGCATCATCGAGATATCAGCGACACTTGCTCCGTCGGGCAGCATCAGCACCACCAGACGCACCGGTGAATAGGGGAAATCAATTGCCTGCCCGATCAATGTGCCGACAAGGGTCACAAACTCGGTCAGGGTGGTCGGGTCGGTTTTGCCGCGCACCACAATCGACAGGGTGAATACCATGGCAAACAGGCTGAAATAACGGATCCGGTTGAACGGCGGTGCATCGCGGAATTCAACAAGGCCGGGGTAGGTTGCGGCGTATTCAAACAGGGTCAGCGCACCGGCGCAGAGCGCAATCAGCGCCACGATTTGTGCCGTGTCGGAATTGGTGCCGGGCACCATCATTGACGGCAGTGCAATCACCACCACAATCAAGATTGCACGTAACAACGCGCCTGCCAGTTTCGAAACCACTGCTCTTTCCTCAACTCTGGACGGGAGCGATACGATGCCGCTGCCCTTGTTCCGATGTTGATCCCCGCCGTATTGGCGGATGCCTCATATTGGGTCACGATGCCCTTATAGGCGGGAATCTGCAAGTCATGGGTTAATATAGGTTTACCAATTTGCCGATTTTGTGGCGGGACTGGTGCGGGCTTGCATCATTGTTGGGAAAAGAAAAGGGCTGCCTGCGAAGAGGCCGCCCTGTATTTTTTATTGTTTTGCAAAAACTTACTTGGGGTAAGTTTAGTGCATTATACCCAAGGGCGCACAGCAGATGCCTTGGCTTCAAAGGCATCGATCGAGGCCTTCTTCTCCATGGTCAGGCCGATGTCATCAAGCCCTTCCAACAGGCAATGCTTCTTGAACGCATCCACATCGAACTTGACAACCTCGCCGTCAGACGTGGTGATTTCCTGCGCCTCCAGGTCCACGGTCATGCGCGCGTTTGCGCCTTTTTCCGCGTCAGCCATCAGCAGGTCCACCTGTTCTTGCGGCAGTACAATCGGAAGGATGCCGTTTTTGAAGCAGTTGCTGAAGAAGATGTCGGCAAACGAGGTCGACACGATGCATTTGATGCCAAAGTCGGCAATCGCCCACGGTGCGTGTTCGCGCGACGAGCCACAGCCAAAGTTGTCACCTGCCACCAGAATTTCTGCGTTGCGATATTGCGGCTTGTTCAGCACGAAATCTTCGATCTCGGTGCCGTCCCGGTTGAACCGCATCTCGTCAAACAGGTTGGCACCAAAGCCAGTGCGTTTGATCGATTTCAGGAACACCTTCGGGATGATCATATCCGTGTCGATGTTCACCAGCGGCATGGGCGCTGCGATACCTTGGAGTTTTTCAAACTTTTCCATGGTCATGATCCTACGCTTTGGTTTGAGGTCTTGCCGTGTGCGTCTGTTTCGATCTCGGTAAAGCCTACAGACAGTTTTGTGCCCGATGCGCAGGTGGCCGAGAAAGTAGCGAGCCCATTTTCGGAGACTTCTTCCCCGTAAGAACCCAGAGTGTTACCTTTGCATAGGACCTTGATATGCTTTTTGACTTGGCTGGAAGTAAAACCCGCCGGGTTATAGCTTCCGGTGAGCTTTCCATCACCTGTCTTGACCCCGAAAAAATTAGGGTTCTCGATGGAAGTGTCTGCGGCACTCATACAGCCAGCTAGTGCGGCGAACACAGCCACGGCGGACACAAGGCGTGTTTTCGAAACAAGGTTCATTTTCATTAGATCAGATCCCTAACATCAGTAAGTTTGCCGGTCAGCGCGGCAGCTGCGGCCATGGCGGGTGACACCAGATGGGTGCGGCCCTTATAGCCCTGACGGCCCTCGAAGTTGCGGTTCGAGGTCGAGGCGCAGCGCTCGTTCTCAGACAGCTGGTCGGGGTTCATCGCAAGACACATGGAACAACCCGCCAGACGCCATTCAAACCCGGCGTTCTCGAAAATCTCGGCCAGGCCTTCTTCTTCCGCCTGCGCGCGCACCAGACCTGAGCCCGGAACGATCATCGCACGCATACCGTCCTTGATCTTTTTGCCTTTCACGATTTCTGCCACGGCGCGCATGTCTTCGATGCGGCCGTTGGTGCAGGAGCCGATGAACACGGTGTCGATCTCGATGTCGGTCAGTTTCTGACCGGCTTCCAGACCCATGTATTCGATCGAGCGCGCCGCCGCGTCGACCTTGCCGCCTTCAAAGCTTTCTGGTGCAGGCACCGATGCGGTGATCGGCAGCACGTCCTCGGGCGAGGTGCCCCAGGTCACGCAGGGCGCGATGTCTTCGCCTTTCAGGGTGACAACCTTGTCGAAATGCGCGCCTTCGTCGGTGAAGAGCGTTTTCCAGTACTCAACAGCCTGTTCCCACTGGCCCGCTTTCGGAGCGTGCGGGCGGCCTTGGCAATAGTCAAAGGTGGTCTGGTCCGGGGCGATCAGGCCCGCGCGTGCGCCGCCTTCGATGGCCATGTTGCAAACGGTCATGCGGCCTTCCATCGAGAGGTCGCGGATTGCGGAACCACAATATTCGATCACATAGCCGGTGCCGCCGCCGGTGCCGGTTTCGCCAATCACCGCCATGGTGATGTCCTTGGCGGTCACGCCGGGCTTCAGCTTGCCGGTGATTTCCACCTTCATGTTTTTCGACTTGGCCTGGATCAGCGTCTGGGTGGCCAGAACGTGTTCCACTTCCGAGGTGCCGATGCCGTGGGCCAGCGCGCCGAACGCACCATGGGTGGCGGTGTGGCTGTCGCCGCACACGACTGTCATGCCAGGCAGGGTCCAGCCTTGCTCAGGCCCAACAATGTGCACAATGCCCTGACGCACGTCGCTGACGGGGTAATAATGCACGCCAAATTCCTTGGCATTGGTGTCCAGTGCGGCCACCTGAATGCGGCTTTCTTCGGTCATCTGTGCCGGGTCTTCACGGCCTTCGGTTGTCGGCACGTTGTGGTCCGGCACCGCGATGGTTTTTTCCGGTGCATGTACCTTGCGGCCCGCCATGCGCAGGCCTTCAAACGCCTGTGCGCTGGTCACTTCGTGCACCAAGTGGCGGTCGATATAAAGCAGGCAGGTGCCATCTTCCGCTTCATGGGCACATGTGCGTCCCAGATTTTATCATAGAGTGTCTTCGGGGCGGTCATATTCGCTCTCCGTGGATGGTCAAAATGTGATGGGTGACAGGGATCATCGGCCCGAATATCGAGCGATGAAAGCCGCCTGATACAGGCGGCGGACGCTTATAGTCGGGCGAGCACGGCCTTCATGGCGCCGTGAAAGCGCCACGGCAAAAAGGCGTGGTCATCCATGTCAAAAATCCGAGTCATGCCGACCAGATACTCTTTTGTGGCGGTCAGAGCAAGTCTGCGACCGGGGTTTGCGGCAATAAGCTGTCAAATTATTGCGTAAGCTCCGCTCTGGACGCAAGAAAACTCCCGTGACAGAGTGGGTTTATGGAGCAGGACGAAGTTAAACCCCCACAATCTACGCCGTTGGAACAACCCGTAGTGCCGCCCGAAAGCGATGAGGTCACGCCAGATACCCCGGAGATCGCACAGGACAATCTGAGCGAGCAGGTGCTGGATTTGGCGCAGGACGGTGGGGACTTTCTGCTGAGCCTGACCCAGACCTGGCGGCTGTATCAGGTGGGGATCATTCTGGCGCTGGCGGTATTGGCCTGGGGGATCGGGCGTTTTGCCGATCCGAAAGTCGAAGGCTGGCTGCGCGACCGGGAAGGCTGGTCAAAGCGCCGTCTGCGCTTTGCTCTGCAGGTTCGCCGCCGCATTCCGATGATCACATTTGTGGTGCTGACCTGGGCGACCATGACAGTGATGCGCGAGATCACCTGGCCGTCGCGCTCTTACTTGATCGGCGTGGCCAGCACCATTGCATTGGCCTGGACCTTTGTTGGTATTGCGTCATTTGTGGTGGAAAACCGGATCCTGCGGCGCACGATGAAATGGGGTCTTTGGATCTATGTGACGCTTTATTATCTCGGAGCAATCGATGCGGTGTCGGGGGTGCTTGATAATCTGGCGCTGTCGGTTGGCGATATGCACCTGTCGCTCTTGGATGTGCTGCGTGCGGTGGTGGTGACCGGTGTCTTGTTTGCCGCCGCTCGGCTGTTTTCGCGCAGCTCTGCTGAGCAAATCCAGAAGAACGAAGATATTTCCCCCTCGATGCAGGTACTGGTGGTCAAATTCCTGCAAGTGGTGCTTTACGGCGCTGCTTTCTTCATCGGGCTAAAAGCGGTTGGGGTCGACCTGACCGGACTTGCGGTGTTGTCAGGTGCCATCGGTGTTGGGCTTGGTTTTGGTTTGCAAAAGGTGGTGTCTAATCTGGTTTCCGGTGTAATCATCCTGTTGGATAAATCGATCAAACCGGGGGATGTGATTTCCCTGGGTGAGACCTTTGGCTGGATCCAGCAATTGGGCGCGCGCTATGTGTCGGTGGTGACGCGGGATGGGCGCGAATACCTTATTCCAAACGAAGACCTGATCACTGGGCAAGTGGTGAATTGGTCACATACCAACGCCTTTGTGCGGCTTGATATCTTTTTCGGCACCGCCTATGCAAATGACCCCCACAAGGTGCGCAAAATTGCCATTGAGCTGCCAGCAGCGTTGATCGCGTGCTGAGCTTTCGCCCCCGGTCTGCCATATCGTCGGCTTTGGCGACAGTTCGGTCGACTATATCCTGCGGTTCTGGATTGATGATCCAACCGGCGGTCTGACCAATATTCGCGGCAATGTCTATCTCGCGCTATGGGACGCATTTCAGGCCCATGACATTGATATTCCTTTCCCGCAGCGCGAAGTGCGTGTTTTGGGGAGCCAGACGGGCACCTCGCCGATGGCTGACATGCCAGATATCTGAACGTGACCCTTTTGCATCCCTTCGCTTTGGTGTATGACCGCCCGTCATTGAGATCGTCACCATCTGGTGTTACGATTCGTTATGCCCAGCGCCGGGGCGGATCGGTGTGCTTTGATCGGAGGACTATGTCCTGTCTCTTGAAAATCAGGTCGCATCAGATACGACCGCAGGAGGGCCGCAAATGACGGTCAAGATCCTGAAATCCGCGGCAGACGGCGCGCTGCTCGCATTCATCCTTAAAACTCTTGATGAAGATAAAGCCGAAGATGTGGTGGTGATCGATTTGCAGGGCAAATCGGAGATGGCCGATCATATGGTTGTCTGCTCTGGCCGCTCGTCGCGTCAGGTGTCGGCGCTTTCGGAAAAACTGACCGATAAGATCAAGTCAGAGTTTGGCATCTATTCCAAGCTGGAAGGCAAATCGCAGGGCGATTGGGTGCTGATCGATGCGGGTGATGTGATTGTTCATGTGTTCCGCCCGGAAGTGCGTGAATTCTATCAGGTCGAGAAGATGTGGATGGAACCGGGTGTCGCCGCCGAAATGCGCCCCAGCGCTGTCGATGCCGCTGATCCGGAAAGCTAAGCCCCGTGCGGGTGCAAATCTGCGCTGTGGGGCGGCTGCGTGGCGGCCCCGAGCGTAACCTGATCGACGACTACCTGACACGATTTGATCGCAGTGGGCGCCCTTTGGGACTTGGTCCTGCGACACTCGTGGAAGTCGAAGATAAAAAAGGCGGCGGCATGAAGCCCGAAGCCGCCCTTTTGGAAAAAACCTTCCCCAAAGGCGCTCTGATCTGCACGCTGGATGAACGCGGCAAGCTGATGTCCTCGCCAGATTTCGCCAAGATGCTGGCCCGCTGGCGTGATGATGGCCGTCAGGACGTGGCTTTTGTGATCGGTGGCGCGGACGGGATTGACCCCGCCTTACGTGCCCGTGCTGATGCCTCGCTGTCTTTTGGAAAAATGGTCTGGCCGCATATGCTGGCCCGGGTGATGCTTAGCGAACAGCTGTACCGCGCTGCCAGCATCTTGGCTGGTAGCCCCTATCACCGGGTGTGACACCTGCGGCGGGCATTTGGCCCGCCCTGGGATCGGCGTCGCCGTTAACGCTCACCCCGTTGCCTTACTGTCCTGCACGCCCTAGAACATCTCCGAGCAGCCGATATTTCAGATGAGGATTTCCCCATGAGCGCCCCGAAACCCGTAGTCCTGTGTATTCTCGACGGCTGGGGGCTGCGGGACGACACCACGCATAATGCGCCCGCTTTGGCCAAGACACCAAACTTTGACCGGCTGATGGGGACCTGCCCCAACAACACGCTGATCACTCATGGGCCTGACGTGGGGCTGCCGACCGGGCAGATGGGCAATTCCGAAGTGGGGCATACCAATATTGGCGCAGGCCGCGTGGTGGCGATGGATCTGGGGCAGATTGATCTGTCGATTGAAGACGGATCGTTTTTTGACAATGATGCGCTTTTGGATTTTGCTGCCAAAGTGAAAGCCGCAGGCGGCGTGGCACATATCGCCGGGCTGGTCAGCCCGGGTGGCGTGCACTCGCATCAGGACCACATGGTCGCTGCTGCTAAGGCGCTCATCGACCAAGGGGTGACTGTTGCCATCCACGCCATCACCGATGGCCGTGACGTGGCGCCGCAATCTGCCCGTGCACAAATCGCAACCTTTGAGGCTGCTTTGCCTGAGGGCGCGAAGATCGTGTCCCTCTCGGGTCGCTATTTTGCGATGGACAGGGACAACCGGTGGGAGCGGGTCTCGCTGGCTTACAAGGCCATGGTGCAGGGGCAGGGCACGCGGTTCAGCACTGCCGATGCAGCAATCGGATCGGCCTATAACAATGACACAACCGATGAATTTATCCGCCCGGTGGTGATTGATGACTTTGACGGGATGCAGGACAGCGACGGCCTCTTCTTCATCAACTTCCGCGCCGACCGCGCCCGTGAAATTCTGCGCGCCATAGGTGAACCCGGCTTTGCCGAGTTTGATCCCGGCCCTCGCCCGACCCTCTCTGCCCTGCTGGGCATGGTCGAATACTCGGACGCGCATAACGCATATATGACCACCTGCTTCCCGAAACGCGACATCGTGAACACGCTGGCTGAATGGGTGGCCAAGCAAGGGAAAACCCAGTTCCACACCGCGGAAACTGAGAAATACCCTCATGTCACGTTTTTCCTTAATGGGGGCAAAGAAGACCCGGTTGAGGGCGAAGTCCGCTATATGGCCGCCAGCCCGAAGGTGGCGACCTATGATTTGCAACCCGAGATGTCCGCCCCGGATGTGACCGAACATTTTGTTGAGGCGATTGAGGCGGGCTATGACTTGATCGTGACCAATTATGCCAACCCCGATATGGTTGGGCATACGGGCGATTTGCAGGCTGCGATGGCGGCGTGTGAAGCGGTGGATGAGGGGCTGGGCCGGGTGATGGCGACGCTTGAAAAGGTGGGCGGCGCAATGATCGTGACCGCAGACCACGGCAATTGCGAAACAATGTGGGATCCGGCCACCAACGGGCCGCATACCGCACATACCACCAATCTGGTGCCAGTGATCCTATTTGGCGGACCTGACGGGGCAAAGCTGGGCCATGGCCGCCTGGCCGACCTCGCCCCCACGCTATTGGAACTGATGGACCTGCCGCAACCTCCGGAAATGACCGGGATCAGCCTGTTGGGGGAAGCGTAACCCCGTGCGTCTGATCCCCTTCCTCCTTGCGACATGCCTTCTTTGCCTCCCGGCAGGGCGGGGCAACGCGCAGGCGGGGCCTGCGGCAGATGCCCGTGCGGCCATGATTTCGCTTGAAATGGCCGGGGCGGCGCTGGAAGACGCCAAGTCGTCACGAGACCGGGTAGCGGCACTGACACAGACGGTAAAGGCCTATGAGGCTGGGCTGTCGGCTCTGCGCGAGGGGCTGCGGCGGGCCCGGCTGCGTGAGGCCACCATTCAGGGTGCGTTTGATGCGGAAAGCGAACGTCTGGCGCAGCTGTTGGGCGTGTTGCAGAACATTGAGAAAGCTCCAGAACCATCGCTTCTGATCCATCCTGAGGGGCCGATTGGCACTGCACGGTCCGGCATGATCTTGTCTGATGTGGTGCCTGCGCTGCAACAGCAGGCCGATACGCTGCGTTTGGGGCTGGAAGAGCTCGCCACAATCCGGGCGCTGCAGGAAGGGGCGTTGGAGACTTTGCAAAACGGTCTCAAGGGCGCACAGACGGCGCGCACTGAACTTAGCAAGGCCATTGCCGCGCGCACTGAATTGCCACGCCGTTTTGTGCAGGATGCGGATGCGATGCGCAATCTTGTCGCCAGTTCGGATACTCTGGCCAGCTTTGCCAGCGGACTTCTGTCTGATCCGGTTAACGCACAAGGGGCGGGAACGCTGGAAGAGTTCACCTCGGCCAAGGGCGACTGAAGCTGCCGGTGCTGGGGCGCGTGCTGCGCCGCTTCAACGAGGCAGACGCTGCCGGGGTTGAACGCCCCGGCTGGGTCATTGCCACGCGGCCGCTGGCGCTGGTCACAACACCTTGGCCTGCCACAGTCCGCTATCTCGGTCCGCTGCTTGACTATGGCAATGTGGCGATTTTAGAGCCGGGTGATGGGTATCTGCTGGTGCTGGCAGGGCTTGGTCAGCTTTATGGCGAAGTGGGTGAAGTGCTGGCACAGGGCGCCCCGGTTGGGTTGATGGGAGGCGCCGGACCTGAGGGCGAGCAGGCGAGCGCAGAAAAACCGGCGAAAACCGGCGCAGATCAAGCGTTTTTGATCGAAGTTGCGCAAGGTGCTGGCGCAAAGGCCTCGGAAACGCTTTATATAGAGTTGAGAGATAAACAAACGCCCGTGGACCCTTCGGACTGGTTCGCGGCAGGTAAGGATTGAATACGAATGAAGAAATTCGTGATGGCCGCATTGGGCGGCACTTTGGCGGGCGCTATCCTGACCACCCAGGTTGCTGCTCCGTTGTTGGCGCAGGACAGCGGGCGTGGCACCACTGTTTACGAACAGCTTGATCTGTTTGGGGATGTGTTTGAACGGATCCGCGCGCAGTATGTCGAACAGGTGGATTCGAAAGAACTGATCGAGGCGGCGATTGACGGGATGTTGTCGTCGCTGGATCCGCATTCCAGCTATCTGTCTGCCGATGATGCGGCGGCGATGCGGGTGCAGACCCGTGGGTCTTTTGGCGGGCTGGGCATCGAAGTGACGCAGGAAGAGGGCTTTGTGCGGGTTGTGACCCCGATGGATGGCACTCCTGCGGACAAGGCCGGGATGGAAAGCGGCGACTTCATCACCCATGTGGATGGCGAAAGCCTGCTGGGCCTGACCTTGGATGACGCTGTGGACATGCTGCGCGGCCCGATCGGGTCCGAGATCATTGTGACCGTGGTGCGCGAAGGGGTAGATGAACCGTTTGACGTATCCATCATCCGTGACACCATCAAGCTGACAGCCGCCACAGCGCGGACCGTGGGGGATACGGTTGTGCTGCGGGTGACCACTTTCAACGACCAGACCACACCGAACCTGACTGAGACACTGAAACGTGAAGTTGAGGCGCTTGGTGGCATCGATAAGGTCGCGGGCTTTGTGCTTGATCTGCGCAACAACCCGGGCGGGCTGCTGGATGAGGCCATCTCGGTCTCGGATGCGTTCCTCGAAAGCGGCGAAATTGTTTCAACCCGTGGCCGGGTGGCGGCGGAAAGTGAGCGCTGGAATGCCTCTGCGGGCGATCTGACCGACGGCAAACCGTTGGTTGTGCTGATCAATGGCGGCTCGGCTTCGGCCTCGGAAATTGTCGCGGGGGCGCTGCAGGACCATCGGCGAGGCGTGGTTGTTGGCACCAAAAGCTTCGGCAAAGGCTCGGTCCAGACCGTGATGCCGCTGCCGTCCAACGGCGCAATGCGCCTGACCACGTCGCGGTATTACACACCTTCTGGGCGGTCAATCCAGGCGCTGGGCGTCAGCCCCGACATCGTTGTGGAACAACCGCGCCGCAAACCTGATGTACCGGAAGATGAAGAGCAGGCACGCAATCAGCGCAGCGAAGCTGACCTGCGCGGCAGCCTGAACAATGACAGCCTGACTGAAGACGAACGTCGCCAGATTGAACTGGAACGCGACGTTGCCGAGGACACAGCCAAGCTGCGCGCCGAGGATTTCCAACTGTCTTATGCGGTTGACCTGATCCGTGGTCTGGCCACCATTGAACAGTCAGGCCTGTTGCAGCAGGCGCAGGCGCAATAATATCCCTCATAAGGGCTTGGACGGGGTGCAGATTGTGCCGCCTCGCTATAACCTGAAGCTAAAGGTCGCCCAATTCGGGCGGCCTTTTTGCGTTTGATTTCAAACCCGTGTAAGAGGGGGGAAAGACTTGCGAGGAGCAGCGCCATGACCCCTGAAGAGATCGAAAAACTCCCCTATCGGCCTGTGTTGGCATCATGTTGACGAATGCAAATGGGCGTGTGTTTGTGGGGCAACGCCTTGATGCGCCCAAGCTGGGAACCAGGCCGCATGGCAAATGCCGCAAGGGGGGTGGATGATGGCGAAGATCCTCGTGATGCAGCCCTGCGCGAACTGTGGGAAGAGACCGGCGTGACCGCCGATCTGGTCACCGTTGAGGCCGAGATGCCCGACTGGCTGCCTTATGATCTGCCCCATGACATCGTGCCGAAAATCTGGAAAGGGCGTTATCGCGGTCAGAAGCAACGTTGGTTCCTGTTGCGCTTCAATGGCACCGACGCTGATGTGAATATTGCCACCGACCATCCCGAGTTTTCCCAATGGCAATGGATGGATGCAGATCAGGTTGTTCACAATATCGTGCCGTTCAAACGGGAAATCTATGCTAAGGTGGTAGAAAGCTTTTCTTCATACCTTTGAATAACGGAGTTCTTCCGATGCGTATTTTGCTCGCGTTGCTATTAACGATTTTGGCGAGCCCGGCGGTAGCCCTGTCCTGCTTGCCCTACAATGCGGTTCAGGCGTTTTTAGATGCTAAAAATTCGCCTGATCCTTATCTCGTGGTATTGGGCACCTTGTCCTTTGACGAGGAACATCTGCCCAAAGTGGATTGGAACAAACAAGAAAACGTCAAACCAGACAATGTGTTCCCGGCTTATTTGGCAGGGCATTCTCTGGCGCGACGCGGTTTTGTTCTGCCCTTTCGCGAGGATATCATGGTGAATGTTCAATGTGCCGGGCCGTGGTGCGCCAGCCTGACGGCAGGCGAAGTCTATCTGGCATTTCTGAAACAGACGACTGATGGGTTTGAACTTGCCACCAACCTTGCGGTGGTTTTGCCTTTGGTGACCCGGATGCTGATATCCTGTCTCGGGTAAAAGCCTGTGTGCGCGGGTCCGGCTGTGATCCGGAGTTTTCCGGGCAGTAATCACTCGATGTGTCGGGGTCAAGACAAACGGTGCGTGCGGATTTCTCTTCGCATTTGGGGCAAACCCGCTATAAGGCGCGCAACAGAGACATCAGGAGTTGCACCATGGGTTTTGACCGTTCCATCAAGATCGCCCCGTCGATCCTTTCCGCCGATTTTGCCAACTTCGGTCAGGAAATTCAGGCCATCGAAGCCGAGGGCGCTGATTGGGTGCATGTGGACGTGATGGATGGGCATTTTGTGCCGAACCTCACCTTTGGTCCGCCCGCAGTGAAGGCTTTCCGCCCGCATGTGAAAACCTTCATGGATGTGCATCTGATGATTGCGCCGGTTGATCCCTATATCGAAGCCTATGCCGA
>JQGR01000070.1_pt1 | contig 19004 bp, 24 predicted proteins | sample 210181 | NCBI WGS metagenome assembly JQGR01 (sample SAMN02928655, study PRJNA255238) | bioreactor metagenome | biome: continuous culture; feature: L-culture metagenome assembled contigs; material: continuous culture biomass; isolation source: continuous culture inoculated with microbial biomass... | reverse complement strand
CACTTGCTCTGACAGCGGACGTGCTGCTCGCGTCCCCAAGGGCAAAATTTGTCTCGGCCTATTCGCATGCCCTTATTCGAGGCCAGATAACATTCGTATTTGACCTGTGTCCTCCATTTATTTATTCAATTGTATAATTATCTGGTAACACAGATCACTGCAGCAAGCCCCTTCAAAGCCCGACAAAATGGATGGCATCATGACACATAGCAAAACCGTAGGAGAAACACTGGTTGATCTTCTGGAGAGACGTGGGGTGGATACCGTGTTTGGCATCCCGGGGGTTCATACGGTTGAACTCTACCGTGGCCTTAAGACGTCGAATATTCGTCATGTGACCCCGCGACATGAGCTGAGCGCCGGGTTCATGGCAGACGGGTATGCGCGCGCAACAGGCAAACCTGGTGTCTGTCTTCTTATCACCGGGCCTGGCCTGACAAATGCGATCACGGCGATGGCACAGGCCCGGGCGGATTCCATCCCGATGCTTGTCATATCCGGCGTCAATTGTGCCCGGACCCACGGGCATGAGGAGGGGCTTCTGCACGAGTTGCCGGACCAGATCGGAATGATGAGGACAATTGCCAAGTTTGCTCAGACATTGCATTCAGGCGAAGATTTGGAATCTGTCTTGGACCGCGCTTTTGCGGCGATGTTGGGGGCTCGCCCTGGCCCGGTTCATATCGAAATCCCCATTGATGTCATGTCCGAGCAGATTGATGTTCCGGTTCGATCGGCACAGATTGCCGCCGAGCCCCATCCTGATCCGGCGCTTATTGACGCTGCGGCTCAGACATTGAGGCAGGCCACCAGGCCCGCCATTCTGGCCGGGGGGGGCTGTCTGGACGCCGAAGAGGCGCTGCGCGGGCTGTCGCATGATCTGGATGCCCCTGTGGTGACTACGATCAACGCACGGGGAATGCTGTCCGGCAGCCCCTTGCCATACCCGCCAGCCCCAGCCTGAAGGCGGTGCGTGACCTGCTGGCCGCAGCAGATGTGGTTCTTGCAGTTGGGACACAATTTGGTCCGACGGATTACGACATGTATGGGGATGGCGAGTTCCCAAAGTTGAAGAAACTGATCCGTATCGACACAGATCCGCTGCAGCTGACGCGCGGCGCCAGACCCGACATTGCCATTGCTGCTGACGCCGATTGTGCTCTGAAAACCCTGCACGCTCAGTTGAATAAAGCCGAACGCGCGCAAGATGGGGCCGAGAGTGCAAAACAGGTGCGGGAGGCGGCATTGGCAGAAATTGGTCCGGATTACCGCGACGGCTCTGATCTGATTGCCGAAATTTCAGCTGCAATCCCCGGTGTGATGATGGTGGGTGACTCAACGCAACTGGTCTACGCCGGAAACATGTATGCCGACGTTGCAGGCCCCCGAAACTGGTATAATTCCGCGACGGGATACGGCTCGCTCGGATATGGGGCGCCCGCTGCGATTGGTGCCAAAATCGGGTGCCCGGATCGCCCCGTCCTCTGCATCACCGGGGATGGTGGGTTTCAATTCTGCCTGTCCGAACTTGGCACCGCTATGGATGAAAATGCACCTGTCGTCTTCCTGGTTTGGAACAATTCTGGTTACGGAGAGATTGAGGGCTATATGGTGGCAAATAAGATTGCGCCGATTGGTGTCCACCCATCCCCGCCAAATTTTCGGAAGCTCGCAGAGGCCTATGGTCTTGCTTCGCGGCAAATTCTCGACATTGCAGACCTGCCAGATGCAATTGCAACCGCCGTTGAAACGAAACAACCCTACTTGCTTGAGTTTGTTGCAGAAAGATAGTTGACTCCCTGACTGCGCGGCCCTCAGATATGAGGTGCCGCGATTTTTTCGGAGGTGGTAGATGTGGCCTGTTAAACGTCTACAGAGTACGTGTATCACCACTCAGGATTTCGGTGCACCTACAGGCACTTTGAAAGCTCTCCGCAACATTCAGTATGTCAACGCGCTCGCAGAATATCAGCACTCATCTTTATTCCAAATGATGTAGGTAAGGCCGACATTGGCCGCAGTGCGGCGAAGGCTCGTAACGAGCCCAAAGTGCAGGATGCCTCAACTGGCAGCACTGTCAGCTTTACGGCCTCAGGTCTGCAGATTTACGTAGTTTCGCTCACTCTGATGGCAGATGCTCGAAGTGCGGCCAATAGTTCAAGCAAGTGCCTCCTGCTTTTTGCGTTGTACTTTGCGGCGGTTGCGGTGCGTTGGATGAAATCTGCGTATTGATGCACGGTCAGATCGCATTTCTCGATCTCGCGCGTGAACGGCTCAAGAATCTTTGCGATAATCTCGATATTCCTCTGAGCGCCCGCTTCCAGCTCTTTCTGACTTGTGGCGCTGACACCTGCGATAATGTCCTCCGCATTGGGTGAGGATTGCAGGAAATCATAGTGCTCGATCACGATGTGTTTGAAGACCACATCCAGTTGCGCGCCGAGGCACTGCGCTTTTTCAAGACCCACCTCAATATCCTGCGCAACCTTGTCTGCAAGGGACCGGATTGTCGCCTGCAATACCTCGTCTTTGTTGGCGAAGGACTTGTAGAGCGTTTGCCGTGAGATGCCCGCCTCTTGGGCAATATCATTCATGCCAGTTCGCTTCACGCCGTAGCGGAGGAACAGGCCTTTTGCGGCGTCGATAATGTACGTGTGGTGCTCTTTCATAATTTACATATTGACACATGATCGCCGGATGTCAATATGATGACAATCATACACCATATGTCAACTCGTCAGGAACTGATATGTCTACACAATCTGGAAGAATCGCGGTCGTCACCGGTGCAAACAACGGCATCGGACTTGAAACCACAGTCGGAATGGCCAAAGCTGGCTTTCACGTTGTCATGGCCTGCCGTAGTCGAGAAAAGGCGGAAGCAGCCAAGGCGGATGTCATCACGCGTGTGCCGTCGGCGTCGCTTGATATCATCTTGTTGGACCTTAGCGATCTTGCCTCGGTTCGTGATTTTGCCGAGGCCTTTCGTAGCGGCTATTCCAAGTTGGATGTCCTAATCAACAATGCGGGCATCCTACTGTATTCCGAAAAAACCAACGCCGCTGGCATCGATCTGCAACTCGCCACCAACCATCTGGGTCACTTCCTGTTGACGGCTCTTTTGATCGACATGATACCAGATGATCCTGCGTCGCGGATCGTCTCGCTCTCCAGTATTGCGCATAAGGGGGCGGGCATTCACTTTGATGACCTGAGTTGCGGTGGCGATCCGGGTGCAGCTTATGGGCAATCGAAACTTGCCTGCCTCCTGTTTGGTGATGAGTTGAATAGGCGCCTCAAGGCCGATGGCAAAATAATGAAGTCGCTGACCGTTCACCCCGGTGGCTCGGACTCAGGCCTTTTCCAGGATCTCGATGACGCCTCGCGCGAGGCGATGAAAGGGCAGGTTGAGCACCTTCTGCATTCAAATGAGGATGCTGCCAAACCGTCGCTTTTCGCGGCCTTATCTGATGATGTTGAGGGCGGTGACTTCTACGGTCCCACGGGCCCTGAGGAAATGAGTGGTGAAATCGGCATCGCGATCCGCAACCCGATCTCTGAAGACCACCAAGTTTCCGCCCGTCTTTGGCATCTCTCTGAAGAGATGACCAATCAGACGTTCTCGGTCTGAGGGTAACGTCATGCGCAACACATCAAAAAAGGTCGCCCTTGTGACCGGAGCTTCCAGCGGCATCGGCAAGGCAACTGCAAAAGCCCTCGTAAAGGACGGATACATCGTCTATCCCGTCGCCCGCCGCGTCGAGATTATGGACGATCTGAAGGCCCTTGGTTGCATCCCGATCAAAATGGACGTGACCAAAGAAGCGGATGTCGTCGCCGTGGTCGAACAGATCACCCGCGATCATGGCGGCGTTGACATCCTCGTTAACAATGCGGGTCTGTCGGTTTATGGCTCGGTCGAAGAAACCGACATCGGCAAGGCCCGCTATCAGTTTGACGTCAATTTCTTCGGGCTTGGCCGTCTGACGCAATTGGTCTTGCCACATATGCGCCAACAAGGGTGGGGCAAGATTATCAATGTCTCGTCTGGCGAGGGTAAAGTCCACGCGCCGCTGGCCGCCTGGTATGTGTCGAGCAAGTTCGCCCTTGAAGGGTTCAGTGACTGTTTGCGTGTAGAGACAGCGCAGTTCGGGATCGATGTGGTTATCGTCCGGCCGGGTGCTATTGATACCGAGATCACGGGCGGTTTTATCGACCCATTGATCGCGACGTCGGGCAATGGCCCCTACAGCGGAATTGCGCAGAAGATGGCGGACTGGTTCCGCAATATGAGTGCAGAGAAAGGCACAGCCTCGCCGCCCAGTGTGATTGCTAATGTCATCGTTGGGGCGATCAAGGTGTCGAAACCCAAGACGCGCTATGCGGCTGGTGTGGGTGTCAGACAGGCCATTTTTTTCCGACGTATCCTAAGCGACCGCATGTTTGACCGCTTCATGGTGCGGATGTTGGGGTGACTTCGATGCGTACATTTTTTAAACGGCTGTCGCAGGGATTGGAGTATTTCATCGTGCTCGCCTCGATCATCATGCTGGGGTGGGGGCTTTTGGGCTGGCTGGAATACTTCACGGGGCTTGCTCCGCTTATGCCATTGCAAAACGCGACGTTTCCCTTGGGCATGCAAACGCTCCACTGGATACTGATCACCATATCAGGTGCCACCTTCCTATTGGGGTATGTCTTGCGATGGAGCGTCACGCCGATCGCCATGTTGGTCATGTTCACGGCACTTGCCACGATGTGTGCGGTTCAGACATTTGACATGCTAGAAAGCCCGGATCGCTATCGAAAATTCCTTCAGGAATGCATCAACTATATTGTTATGTCGATCTACCTTTTCCGGTCGCAACGCATGCGCGATCGGTTTGGCAAAATCACAATTCAGCGCGGCGGACACACACCGCCCGTCAACGCCTAACTGTGCAAGGGAGTGGGATGCCATGGAAACCGGAACATCGGAAAAGGTGGGCTTTTCGCATCACACAATTTACACGGACATCGAAATTGACGCGCCTCCCGAGGTGGTTTGGTCCGTGCTGACGGACACGGCCAATTACGGTAATTGGGCCGTTTTCATTGTTGGCATTAAGGGGTCGATTGCAGAGGGAGCTACAATCACCGTCGATTTCCAACTGGACCCGAACAAGGAAAAACTGATTACGCTGGATCACAGGATCTCTGTTGTAGATGGGCAGGCATTCTTCTGGGCGGAAAAAGGCCCAGGCGGCATCCGCGACAATCACCATTTTCGGGTTGAACCGATTGAGGGCGGTAAGTCGCATTTCGTACAATCGGATGAGATCAAAGGTGGGGTGACGTTTCTGATGGGGGCCGTTTGGCGAAAACCTATGTGGATGGCTATCGGCAGTTCAATTGCGCTCTGAAAGCCGAAGCAGAACGCCGTGCCAATGCCGGGTGACCTTGTTACAAGACCTTTGAGCCGCGTTCTGTTGACCGGTGCCACCGGAATGGTCGTGTCGTCAATGAAGACGAGCAAGTGTGCAGGGATCGCCGCGATCCTCAAACCATCGGTGGTCAGGCTCGTCGATTTGAATGAGCTCGCCAATACATTCGCGGTGCAAACGCGGCTGATGGAAAGTGCGCCGCTGCTCGTGGGATAGCCATATCCCATCTTCCTGCATCCATTTGCGCAGTGTCTCACGCGAAACTTTGAAACTGTGATGTTCGGTCAGTATCTCAGCCGCCAAGGTTGGCCCGAAGTCTGCATTGTTGACGCTCAGCCGATCATCATCGACCTGCGCCAAAACCTCCACGCGGTTCAACTCGCGCTCGCTCATTTTCACCCATCCCATGTCCGATCACCCTAATTGATTTTTGAGGGCAGAGTGATATTCCTGAGTTTCTCGCAGGTGACATTTAGCGTTGTCGGATCACCTAATTGGTGAGACTGCGCTTGCAATGGAATCAACCACTTAGGAGTTTGAATTTCTGAGACACATAAACTCACCAATTATCAACCCATCTGTCGAGAACCTACCGTTCGTCCGACATGCGGCGAAGGTGTCAGGAGCGCCCTTCTTGTGATTTGAAATTCCCGCTGTGTGCGCACCCAGTACGGGTTATGCTGCGATTTCCTGAATGGGTGTGCCGAGCCACGATGTGAAAAGACCCCGTTCATGCAACGCGCAGAAGTTTCTACCAGCGAGTTTGCCAACCATGAGGCAAAGTCGTTGTCAAAAGAATGGGCTTTTCGGTTGTGAATTGGAAACCGGACTTTCGTTGCCTCGGAAAAACGAAAATCGCCCACGCCAATCCAAGGCTGAAACTCGCTTGCGTGTGTGCCTCGGATTGATGCAGGGGCGGTTAGACCTGAAGAAAATCATTAACGATAGAATGAAACAGCGCAGGTTTTTCCAGATGCACGGCATGGGCTGTACCGGGCACAACGGACAGGTGAACCTCCGGGATATTGGTCCAAAGGCTTTCCACCTGTGGCCAGCGATAGGATTTGTCAGAATCGCCCCAGATCACCAGCGTTGGCATGGTTAATCCGCCCAACGCATCGCGCCCATCCCAACTGGCCATTGCACCCAATGCAGCCATGGCAGCCCGTGGGCTGGCCTGTGCGCCAATTTCCGTCAGGAGCGGATAGCCGGGTGCGGCCTTTTCGGCCTTGAACCACGTGGCCCCAATACGTGCGATGGTCTTGGCAACCCCGTCGTGTTGCAGCCGTTCGCGCGACACGGCGATCGGTTCAAACCGGTCTGGCATCAGGCCCAGGGGCCCCGTTCCGTACAGCACCAGCTTTTGTACCGCATCAGGGCGAAGGGCGGCCATTTCCTGTGCGATCATCCCGCCCATGGAATGGCCCATCAGCGTAAACGTGGTCACGTCCAGATGATCCAGCAGCTCCAGCACGGAAAGGGCCATGCTGTTGATGGTCTCACACCCCTCCAGATGACTGGCATCGCCAAACCCGGGAAGGTTGGGGGCGATGACATCAAAGCCTGTGCTAAAGGCTTTGATCTCGTTTTCCCACTGGGTTGCACCACCAAGATAGCCGTGCACCAGCACCATGACCGGACCAGACCCGGCGCGAAGATAAGGCAGGACCGACATCAGCGCATCTGCTCCGGCAGCCACAGGGCCACATCGGGCGCCATAATCAGGATCGAGATCAGCAGGATCATGGCGCCGATGAAGGGCAGGCAGCCCATGATGACATCGCCAATGGTGACCTGCTCCCGCCCGATGGCCTGTATGACGTAGAGGTTCAGACCGACAGGGGGCGTGAGCACCGCAATCTCCATCGTGATGGTATAGACAACACCAAACCAGATCAGGTCAAAGCCCGCCGCATTCATCAGCGGATAGATTGTCGGCAGGGTGATGAAGGTCATCGAGACCGGCTCAAGGAACATGCCGAGGATGATGTAGAACACCAGAACAATGGCCAGAACCGTGTAGGGCGACAAATCAAACGACAGGAAGAGTTCGGTGAATTGTTGCGGCACGCGGTAATAGGTCAGCACAAAGCCAAACAGCACACCGGCGGACAGAAGCAGGCCCAGATACCCCATGGTGCGCATCGTGGCAAAAATGGAATCCTTAAACCCTTTCCATGTCAGACCACCGACCCAGAAGGCAAGAATGACCGTCAGCAACGCGGCCACAGCGGCAGCTTCGGTGGGGGTGGCGATGCCGGCATAGATCGCAACGGTGATCACAAGGCCAATCAGAACCACGGGGCCCACGGTGCTGATGATCATCAACATTGGCATTTTAGTTGCGTCTTCGCTGCTGGGAATGTCCTGCGGCTTCAATATGCCCCAGACCAGCACCACAACCACAAAGCTGGACACAAGGATCAGGCCAGGAATGACGCCTGCGATAAACAGGTCACCGATGCTCTGATCGGTCACGATGCCGTAAAAAAGCAGGATCAGGCTTGGCGGGATCAGGACAGAGAGCGTCCCACCAGCGGCCAGAACACCACTGGACAAACGTTTGCCATAGCCAAGGCGCAGCATTTCAGGTAGGGCAACACCGCCAATGGTCAGCGCGCCCACCATGGATGACCCACAAACCGCGCCAAACCCGGCACTTGCCCCGATAGATCCATAGGCGGCAGACCCTTTGATCCGCACGCCCTGGTGCAGGAACTGATAAAGGTTTGGACCAATATTGGACTTGCCGATGAGCTCGCCCAGGAACACAAAAAGCGGCACCGCCAGCAGGATATAATCAATCCAGACGCCCCAAAGCTTCAGTTCGGATGAGACAATTGACGTCTCCCACCCCTGGATCTGCCACAGAAAGGGCAAAGATGCAGCGGCAAGGGCAAAGGGGATCGGCAGCCCAATTGAAATGAACAACATCAACAGGCCAAGCAGGCCAAGGCCAACAACATACCACTCCATTAGAGCTCTCCTGACGGGGCCGGGTTGCGGATCAGGCGGATCAGACGCAAGGCGGCATAGAATGAGAATAGAACCAGCGCCAGCGCGCCGGGGGCCCAGAACAGGTAACGGGGCCAGTGCAGAATTTCTGACGCGACACCGGAGTTAAACGACCGGATCGTCGCGCTGACCCCCGCATAGGCAAAGAAGCTGCCAACCGCGAACATCAGGATGTGATTTATGATGTCAAACAGACGGCGCAGGCTGGGGCGCAGCTGATCCGTGATCATCGTCACTTTCGGAAACGCGTCTTCGCGCAGGGCATAGGCCAGCCCGGCAAAGGCCACGGGAAACAGCAAAAGGGCGGTGGCTTCTGTGACCATGCGGTCTGGCTTGCCAAGTCCATAGCGCACGAACACACCATAAGAAATCCAGAGCATCTGGATTAAAACCACAACCGCACCGGCGCCAGCAAGCCACACAACCGCGCGTTCGATACGGCGGATCAGGTAATCAATTCCGTCATCCATGACAGACCTCAGATTTTTGAAAGAAGGGTCGGTGGCCCCGGAACGCAAGGGCCACCGATGAAAGCCACGGGTCAGGGAGCATGGCTTTCAAGAAGGGCGCGAATGCTGTCGGCCATTTCCATGCCGCAGGCCTCGTTCACCGTTTCGTCCCATTTGGGTTTCACACTGGCAATCAGGCTTGCGCGCTGCTTATCTGAAATGGACACGGCCGCACCGCCGCCTTGCATCACGGCATTGCCAACCTGCTGATCTACCCATGCTTCATAGCGCGGCTGCAGCCAGGCTTCGGTCTCAGCCGCAGCCGCGGTCAGGGCCGTCTGTTCGTCGGCGGTCAGCCCATCGAACTTGGATTTGTTCATCATGTACTGAATGTTGCCATAGAACAGGTTGGCGTTGACCATATAGGGCATGACGGTCCACAGCTTCCATGAGCTATAGGTCGCAACCCCCATATTGATGCCATCAACCACACCACGTTCAGCCGATTGGAACACCTCTTTCGGGGCCACAAACACGGGCTCACCACCCCAGCTTTCAATCATCATGCTGACCAGTGGCCCGATTGAGCGTACCAGCTTACCATCCAGCTTGCCAATGTCTTCAATCGGCTCTTCAAACCACCATTCCTGATCGTAGGAATAGTTCGAGTTGAACAGCGGCACGAGCCCGGCATTTGCGGCCTCGTCCTTGATCAGGCCCGCATAGGCGGCGTCCAGACCAGTTTGGTCTTCCAGGCTGATCTCAGCCGGGTAAAGCGACGTGACCGCATAGCAGGGCAGGCGGTTATCGGCGTTGATCCAGCTGATGTCTGACACACCACCTTGTACGGAATCGACTCCTTCGGACCAGCCGTGCAATGTGCCCGACGAGAACACTTCGACCTTGACCGAACCACCTGTTTTCTCTGCCACGAGATCCGCGAAATGCGTGAAGCCTTCATAGCGAATGTCGGCCTCGTTTACATAGGTGCTCAGACGCAGCGTGGTCTCAGCAGATGCGACGCCAGCTGACAGACCTGCCGCCAAAGCAACAGCCATGGCCGTCGTCGATTTGATAGAAAAGTTCATATATTCCTCCCATTAAGCGGCTTATCTGACGGATCTCCTCGCCGTCATACCCTCGATCTCCCCGTCCACTGATATATGTGGCTGGTCAGGGTGACCTGCCACAAACGCTAGGCGAAACGCCGCGATCAATGCCAACTCAAATGCGTCATTAAACTATGCGGTTATTGCATAACCATTCATTTGCAGTAAGTTATAATTGATTTGGAGGGCGAAAATTGGACATAAACTGGCTTCGGGACTTCACTTGCCTGGCGCGTGTATTGAACTTTACCCGCGCCGCAGAGGAACGCAACATCACACAATCTGCTTTCAGCCGCCGGATCAAATCGCTGGAAAACTGGCTTGGGGTTCCGTTGATTAAACGCTCCAGCTATCCGGTGCAATTGTCTGAGGCTGGACAGCAATTTCTGCCGGTGGCGCAAGAGGCAATCGCCAACCTAACAGACATTCGCCAGACCCTGCGCGCGCAGGAACAGGGCCGCACCGCCTTTCAGCGCTTCGCCGTGCTGCATACAATCTCGGTCAATTACCTGTCGCAGCGCATTGCCGAGTTTGAAGACCGCATTCCAAACCTGCGCGTGCGCATTTACTCTGACAACCTCAGCACCTGTTGCCAGCTTCTGTCAGACGGCACCTGCGACTTTCTGCTCTATTATCGGCACAAAGACGTGCAGCCGGTTTTCGAAGAGCGGTATTTTGCACGCAAAGACATCGGCACCGAACAGATGATCCCAGTTGCCCAAAGCGACGCCGCCCACAAAGGGGGTGGGATCTGGACAATCCCGGTCGGGTGCAGATCCCATATCTTGGCTATGACCCCAGCAGTTTCCTCGGATCCGTGGTTGATCAGATCATCGGCACCCGCTCGCCCCCATTGGCGCTGCGTTACATGGATGCGCTGACCGAGGCCATTAAGCGCCGCATGTTGTCGGGCAGCGGGGTTGCCTGGTTGCCCGAAAGCGTGGTGTCAGAGGAGCTGGCCGCGGGGCAGGTGACGCAGGTTGGTGGGGAACACTGGCAAGCCACGCTGACCCTGTCTTTGTTCTGTTCACTTGAGCGTCTGGATAAAACCGGCGAGCAAGTCTGGAATGCGCTATAGCCCCACGGATGGTTCAGACGTATTTGTCAGATCAGACCAGATTTGCGCGGCCCCGTCGCCCTGTTGATCGGACAAGCGGATCAGCATGATGCTAAGATCCTGATGTGGCAACTTATTCAGCCGCCTCAGCCGCCCTTCGGATATATGCCGTTTGACCAAAGTCAGCGGCAGCCAGGCCACCCCAATGCCATCCAACGCATATTCGCAAGCTGCAAGGGTCAGCGCGGTTTCCGCCTTTGGTGACAGAACCGCGTCTTCCGGCAGCAGGGGCAGAATGCACTGGCTGAAAATGCGCCCCAGAAAAACATCCGGCGGATATGAAATGCACGGGATCTCCTGTTCATCAGCATTGATCACAAGATCCGGGGACGCCACCGGGACCAATGTATCGCCACCCAACTGCCGCATCTCAAACGCTTGTGGCAATACCGGGCCGGGGGCGTCCGGTTGTTCATACGTCATGGCAAAATCAGCCTCGCCTGACAAAAGCAACATCAGGCAATTGTCCCGGTTTCCCGATCGTACCCGCACAGAGATATCCTGCGATTGGGTCAGTTGCCTCACAACCCACGGGGAAATTGTGGTGGTGATCGCGTGCTGACACACAAAGGTAATATCCCGCGTGCCGCCATCCGCGGCCGATTTCAGATCATGCTGCACCCTGCGCAACCGTGCGCCAAGCTCTCGCAGTTCAGGTTCCATCGCCCGCACGCCCGGCAGGATGGTGACCGGTTTGCAGGACCGGTCAAACAGGGGTGCACCGATCCGCTCCTCAATCAATCGCACGCGCCGCGTGAACGCGGATTGGGTCAGAAACCGCCGCTCTGCCGCCCGCGTCAGTGACCCCGTATTGATCACCGCCAAGATATCGTCAATCCAGTCCAACTGCATTGCGTCACCATAGCGGCGCACTACCATTATGCAAGATGCGAATGATAAGGCGCGTATTTTGAATTAGATTCGTGAAGTGTACCGCCATAACATGCGAAAAAACCAATTTAGGAGTTTTCGATGCATCTCGCCCGCTATCCCCGCCGCTTCATCGCCCACCTGCCAACACCGCTTGAGCGACTGGATCGCCTGACCGCAGAACTCGGCGGCCCGGAAATCTGGATCAAACGCGACGACTGCACCGGTCTGTCCACCGGCGGCAACAAGACCCGCAAGCTTGAATTCCTGATGGCCGAGGCGGAGCTGCAGGGTGCAGACGTGGTCATGACCCAAGGCGCGACCCAATCCAACCACGCCCGCCAAACCGCAGCCTTTGCGGCGAAACTGGGTATGGATTGCCACATCCTGCTGGAAGATCGCACCGGGTCAAACAATGCCAATTACAACAACAACGGCAACGTGTTGCTGGACCACCTGCATGGTGCCACCACCGAAAAGCGCCCCGGCGGTCTGGACATGAATGCCGAGATGGAAGCCGCCGCTGACAAGCTGCGCGCAGATGGCAAAAAGGTGTACACCATCCCCGGCGGTGGTTCGAACCCGACGGGCGCACTGGGCTATGTGAACTGCGCGTTTGAGATGCTGGCGCAAGCCAATGATCGCGGCCTGAAGCTCGACCACATTGTCCACGCCACTGGCAGCGCCGGTACGCAGGCGGGTCTGATTGTGGGTCTGAAGGCGATGAACGCCCAGATCCCGCTGCTGGGTATCGGCGTGCGGGCGCCCAAACCGAAACAGGAAGAAAACGTCTATAACCTCGCCTGTGCCACGGCCGAGAAACTGGGCTGCGCAGGCGTTGTTCAGCGCGAAGATGTGGTCGCCAACACCGATTATGTCGGTGAAGGCTACGGCATCCCAACCGAAAGCGGTATCGAGGCGATCCAGATGTTTGCCGAACTGGAATCGATCCTGCTGGATCCTGTCTATTCCGCCAAAGGTGCCGCTGGCTTCATTGATCTGATCCGCAAAGGTCACTTTAAGAAAGGCGAGCGTGTTGTGTTCCTGCACACCGGTGGTTCGGCGGCGCTCTTTGGCTATGACGTTGCATTTGACCACAGCAAACGCTGGGTCGGCTAACGCCAAACTCTAATAGGTGTGCGTGACTTCACGCAGGCTGCGCGCGCCATTTTCACATTTTCACATTTTCGCAGTCAGGAGCGAACTATGGTTTCGCTGATAAAGTCCCGCTGGGACACCCACTTTGGTGGCATTCTTCTGGTGTGCGTGATCGCCGCCGCCGCGACCTTCCTGTCTGAACATTACGGCGCGCCCGCGATGCTTTTTGCGCTGCTGATCGGAATGGCATTTCACTTTCTCTGCGATGATCAGAAATTCACGCCGGGGCTGGAGTTTTCCGCCAAAACGCTGCTGCGGTTTGGGGTGGGCCTGTTGGGCCTGCGTCTGAGCATCGGGGATGTGGAAAGCGTCGGATTGGGCGCGGTTGGCGCGGTGGTCGGCTTTGTCATGGCGACACTGGCCTGTGGGGCGGTCCTGTCTTTTCTCTTTGGTCGCAAGCTGGCCTTTGGCCTGTTGGCGGGCGGCTCGGTGGCCATTTGCGGCGCCTCTGCGGCGCTTGCAATCACCTCGGTTCTGCCCGCAAAGGATGACCGCGAACAGGACACGCTGTTTGTCGTGATCGGCGTCACCGCATTATCGACAATCGCCATGATCGCATATCCCATCCTGTTTAAAGCCTTGGGCATGAACGACCTTGAAAGTGGCTTTCTGATCGGAGCAACCATCCACGATGTGGCCCAGGTTGTCGGCGCAGGATACTCTATCAGCGAAGAGGCTGGGGTGATTGCGACCTTCGTCAAGATGGTGCGCGTCGCCTTGCTTCCGGTTGTGATGATTGTGGTCATGGCAAGTTTTCGTGGGGCGCAATCCCAGAAGGTCACGCTGCCATGGTTCCTTGTCATGTTTGTCGCGCTGGCCATTCTGACAAATACCGGACTGGTGCCGCAAGTGATCACCGATGCAATCGCCACCCTGTCAGGTTGGTGCCTGGTCATCGCGATCTCGGCCCTTGGGGTGAAAACCAGCCTTGCTACTATTTTGCGCGTCAAGCCCAGCTACGGCCTTATCCTTGTTGTCGAAACCTTCTTTCTTCTCGCCATTGCCGTGGCTTTTGTCATGGGCTTTGATTTCTAAACAACCAAACTGAAAGGACCAGATATGACCGAAATCAAACGTATGAAAAGCTCGGATCGGATGAGCCAGATCGTGACCTGTGGAGAGATGATTTATCTTGCAGGTCAGGTGGCCGCGCCGGGCTGTAGCGTTACTGAACAAACCAGCATCATCCTTGAGCAGGTCGACAGTTTGCTGACGGAGGCCGGTTCTGACAAAGAACATATTCTTCAGGCAATCATCTGGCTTTCTTCCATGGAAGATTTTGCTGAAATGAACGCCGTTTGGGACGATTGGGTCACCCCCGGTCATGCCCCGGCACGCGCCTGTGGAGGTGCTGCTCTGGCCACGCCCGACTTTAAAGTCGAGATTATCATTACTGCCCGGAAGAAATAATCCTCACACCCAGACATAGGTGTGGCATTAAGGCTAAAAATCTAGGGAATGCGCACTCCACCGGCCTTGATCGTCAGGTCGGCGCGTTGAATGCCGCCAGTGTGATAAGATTTTCCGCGAGAAAATGTCTGGGAAATCCGTCAAGGGCAGGCCGCAGCTCGAACGTGCGATAGACGCTCTTGGGGCAGGGGACGTGTTTGTTATAGCAGAGTGGGACAGGGCCACGCGATCCATGATTGACGGCATCAACATCATTCAGCGGATTGCTGAGCGCGGGGCATATGTGAAAGCTCTTGATAAGCCCTGGCTCGACCTGACCACACCGATGGGCAAGGGCATCTTGGCGTTTCTGTCTGCTCTTGCAGAAGACGAACGGGAACGGATCACGCGCAGAGCAAACGAGGGCCGTGCCGCCGCAGCCAAAGGCAGGGCCTTTTCGGGCCAGTCTACCTTAGCTGAGGAAATTCAGATGACTAAATTCGCAATTCGGTAAAACCCGAACGGAGGCTACAACTTTTTCCCGGCGAGCAAGAAGGATCAGCGGGCAATCGGATATATCCGCGAGTTTGCCAGCGGCTACATGATCGCGATGGGCGAAACACAAAAGTTGTGCTGTTGCCTTAGGCAAGCAATTGGGAAGAATTTGAAGCTGAAATTAATCGGATCGTCGCGAGTATTGACGAAATCGACCTTACGCCCAGCTGACGCGAGACAGCGCAGATTATTGCTGCGGCTCTTGAGTTTGGCGCCGGAGAAGAGAAGCGGCTGGCCCGTGCTGAGCTTTGCCGCATGGCCGATGCCCTGGACAAACTGTCGGAGGGTGCAGAATGACCGCCTTGCGCCGTTTTCACCGCTTGCAAGCCAAAAACCCCAGCGCCTTGGCCCTGGCAATCCTCGCCGTGATGTTTGCAACCGCCGCCTTATTGATAAAAACGAGATAAAAATGAAATTCATTAAAAATGAGCATGTTAAGCTGTATCTGTTTAGTTGGGGATGCTGCACATTGTTCTTTGCAATAATTGCCTTCCTATCAGTGTTTTTGGGTTCAGCATGGACGATGCGCACTAGGTTCCAAGAGCCATCTTTGTAGTATCCACCATAGGGGCTATATCGGTCTCTAGAGTGATATGGATCGTAAGGCCGTATATATGACCAATCTGATCGACTTGATGGAAACCACCATCCCCGACATGAAAAACCGGCATGATGCCGAGATCTGGAAAGCTGTGGAAGCGGCCATGGCCGAGACCTACCAGCAGAAGGACGCAGCGGAACGGCTGGGCGTATTCGAAAGCTGGCTCACGCGGTACCTGCGGAAGAACAAGGAATTGCTGCGCTGGTCAGGCAAAATCCCGGCTCATCGCAAGTGGCGCATCATCCACAGTTAGCCAGGTACTAATTGCAGGTCTGCAACTTGCGTCGGCTAGTAATTGCAAGTCTGAAATTACATCGAGGCCCGGCGCGATCCCCGCGAAGCTGGCCATTCTTGCAGATGTGCAATCGGCACTTGGTCATGATTTCGTTTCGGCAATTGAACCGATCAATTCCGGGAGGAAGCTGTAGTTCAGCGCCTTGGTGTCAATGGCTGCTCCCAGCCCAAAGTGAACGATGCGAAGGGAGGTTGGCTCTCGTTGCCGCACATGCACAAATCGCGTCTCGGCTCCCCAAAATCGGACATTAAAGCTGCCAAACGCGGCTTTTTGCCCTCAATGTCGACAGCACGGCCAATGTGACGAATGCTGCAATCTGTTTAACCGGAGGCAATGCTAGATAGCGAGCGTTGCCTCTCCGCGCACCGATCAAGCTGCACCACAACAGACAATATTGAAATGTTGGTCACTCCAGTGGATAAGGTGAGCAAAGACACCACCTGCGTAATACAATCAGAGGCACCAATGAAACGATCCGCCCATATTCGTAAGTTAAACAACTTGAAGGACCGAAGCTTCCTCTCATTATTCATGCAAGTGACGATTGGTTCGGCAAGATTTTATCTGGAGACTGTCAGTTCCTTGAAAAGCTAGGGCAAACGGCATCAGAAAAAGGGTTCCGATTGTTGTTGGTGCAGATCAAAAGTTTCATTTCTGACACGGTTCTAGAAACTGAGTACTTACAGATGTCAGTTGGCCCTCGTCGCCCTCAAGCAGCAAATCTATTTCACGCACATCCCTCCTATATCTTAGGTTTTTGGTATTTAGATGCAAACGGGTATTTTTGGAATTCCAGCCTAATTGCAGCCGAGTTCCGGCCTGAACAAGTTGACTTCCAGGCCTCTAAATATTTCTTCAACGGCGTCAGCGGATTTTCCACGCGCGAGAATATCTCATCGCGTCCAAAACTCGAAAGAAAAGTTCTGACCAAAGCAGTTGCCTTTATTCCGCTGCAAAATATCGAAAAATACCCTGGTAGAGTTCACTATCTGACCTCGGAGGAGATCATAGACACGGCCTACTCTACTCTGTCAGGCAGAGTGTACGTCAAATTACACCCCCTTCACAATGAAGCCGAAAGGCAGAACCTCCTCGACATTTGTTCCCGCCACTCCAATGCGCAGTTAACAGAGGCAAGGGCAGGGGGGATAGGTAGAATTCCAACGAACAGTAGAAACTCGAAGAACCGCCGTAGAGGTGACGGCCGCGTGTGGAGTGGCAAAAGAAAAGCTAAATGGTAGGTTCGCGGAATATTTGATTCTACTATGAGGTGTCCCATGTGGCAAATTTCACTACTCGCCATTGTTGTTCTGGTTGTGGCGATAATAATTCTAGTTCTTTCGATGATGCGAAAACCTGTTGAAAAAGCGGAAGAACCTTCGAGATTTGACAATGTCACCTGCGAACTGGTCAAGCCGATCAACCGGGAGGCGTCAAAAATCCTAAAAAGTATCGAGGCCGTCACAGATGAAATCGGCCAAGGGCATCGTGTCCTCGCCGAAGTTGGATTGCCCGCATTCATGAAGTTCAAAGGAACGGGCTCCGGTCGATCCGCAACGCAATCGGCATTCAACGCAATTTCGAGAAAGCGAGTAGACTTCCTTGTCATCGACAAAATGGGACGACCCGTTCTCGCGGTCGAATATCATGGCTCTGGTCACTACCAGGGGAATGCCAAAAACCGTGATGCTGTGAAAAGGGCGGCTCTGACAGCGGCCGAGCTGCCATTATTAGAGATCCTGAATGGCGACGCTTCTGAAAAGACCTCAAATAGAATTAGAGAACAGTTAGGTGGATCTAAAATTGACCTCGCTAAAGCCTAAAACCCATCGACCGGAAGATCCGGCATCCTAATCTCGGTGTATGTGCGCCAGGACAAAGATCCCGGACGGAACTTGTCCGCCAGCAAATACAGGTTGCGAATTTCGCCCGTTTCAGGGTCCGCCGCCTCGATCGTCACACAGCAGATATCAAGCCACCGCTGGACCAGGTAGCCAGGTATCCACTCAGACAGCGGAACTATCCGCCCGATCTTCTCGACATTGCGAACAAGCTGGCGCTTCAAATAGGCCGCGCGCGCCTCAGTCTGGGCCAGTAGGTCGGCATTGGCCTTTTTTTGGCGGTTGGACCCAGATGTCGCCCTGCGACTGGCCAACAAGGTGCTGCGCGATGCTCGCTCCAAAGGATTTAACTATGGGGATCAGGTCATCCTCATGACGGAACCCGGAGGCAACCCAGCCTGGGACCAGCGCTTCTTGGTGCTGAAGTCCCAGAATACACACCCGCAGCAGTTGGCCCCCTTTTTGGCTCACAAACTGGGGAAGCTGCCCAAAGGACGCCTGCACGACGAAAGCCCGCTGATGTGGGCGCTTGAAACCGCAGGGCAAACGCTTGAGTGCGCCGCGGAAGAAACCTTTCTGTATGTTTTTTCAAACGGTGTGTCTGCCGGTGCTGCGACTGGCGAAGGGTTTGGTGGCCAGGGAACATCCCCCGGGGTGTTGCAGTCCTGTAACTTGGTCTGGGTCGGGCTGGCCATGAACAGCGCGGGTCTGAGCCCGCGGGCACGCCGTGGCCTGGTGCCGTTCTATCAGGTGGTCGCAACCAATGCTGGGGCGAGCCATGACACCATCCAATAGTCTTCGTGAATACCTCAACGCCCGCTACTACGATCCCAAACTCGCAATGTTCATCCTGCCAGATTGGTTCGAAGTCACACAGCCAGGCGTCGGCACAAACCGATACAGCTATTCGTTTAACGTTCCCGTTAACCTGAATGATCCCAACGGGAACTGTGTTTGGGATGCTTGTGCTTTGGAAACCATAGCACTGGGCGGGCTTCTAGTGGGGGGAGGCGCTATCATCGTCAATGGGCCTGATATTGATCTTGGCGATTTGGGTCTAAACGGACAGCGACCGTTAGGATTGGGGGAGAGGTTGGTAAAGGGGGCTACAGCCCTAATCCGGAACCTGTCGAGCTCTATCGTGAAAACAGAAGCAGTCCCTGATAGATTACCACCAAAACA
>JQGR01000069.1_pt1 | contig 19117 bp, 18 predicted proteins | sample 210181 | NCBI WGS metagenome assembly JQGR01 (sample SAMN02928655, study PRJNA255238) | bioreactor metagenome | biome: continuous culture; feature: L-culture metagenome assembled contigs; material: continuous culture biomass; isolation source: continuous culture inoculated with microbial biomass... | reverse complement strand
GTCAGTGCTCGGCAGTCTCAGCCTCTCCTCCGGGGACTTGACCAACGAGGCCGTCGCCTTTCTGGCCGATGACATGATCTCACCCTCCGAATTTGAAAATGGATATGAGCCGGCAATCACCCCTACGACGCCGGAAGACGCCGCAGGCACACCTGACAGCCTTCAGGTCATGCTCGCATAAATTTTAACCAGCAAACGGCTTTTAGCAGGAGCACCATTTGCCATGACAACTACAGAGAATCCCTCGAAGGCCAGTCCGGCTGTCGACCGTCCCAACACAAACGACAGCCCAACAGCCACAAATGAACCTCGCAAGACGTCATTTCTGCTCTCTCCGTCTCTACGAGCAAAAGAGACAACGTCCCCTATTGAGGGCAAGGCCAATGGCCTCGAGGGACCCACTATCGAAGGGGACACCGGTCCGATCCGCGCCAAGCCGCCTGCCACTGACAACGGCGGCGGAGGAGGCGGCGGAGGCGGCACCAAACGGCCCCGGTTTCACAAACGTCTCGGCCCGGATGATTTTGCCCGTGGTCTGAAAAACGGCGTTCAGGCAGTGCGTCACAACCTTGCCTTTGTGATGGTTTTGACCTGCGCCACCAACCTTCTTATCCTCGCGATCCCGATTTACCTGTTCCAGATTTCGGACCGCGTTTTGACAAGCCGCTCGCTCGACACACTGGTCATGCTGACCGTTGTGATCGCCGGCGCGGTTCTGTTGCAGGCCATTCTGGACGCTGTGCGCCGCTTTATTCTGATGCGCACCGCGGTCGAGGTGGCCGCCCAATTGGGCGCGCCAATTCTGAGCGCGGCCGCCCATGCTTCCCTTCACGGGAACGGGCGCGAATATCAAACATTGGGAGATCTTGGTCAGCTACGGGGCTTTTTGGTCTCTGGCACGCTGATCTCATTTCTTGATGTTCCTTTTGCGCCCCTCTTCATCGTTGCGATCTTTCTGGTGCACCCTCACTTGGGGATGATCGTCATCGCAACGGCGCTCCTGCTGCTGGTGATTGCGATCATAAACCAGAAGATCACCGCCAAGCCCTTTGCCGAAGCAAATATGGCCCAGTCCAAGGCCAATTTGCATCTCGACAGCATGTCGCGCAACTCACAGATCATCAACGCCTTGGCCATGGTGCCCGAAGCAGTGACGATCTGGGGCAAAGACACCGCTGCCTCGCTCAAGGCCCAAGTGCGGGCACAGGACCGCAACATCATCACAGCCGCCATGTCGCGCGGGGTCCGGCTTCTGACCCAGATCGGGATGCTTGGTTGGGGGGCTTTCCTCGCCATTAATGAAGAGATCACCGGCGGGATGGTCATCGCGGCTTCCATCATCGCAGGCCGCGCACTGGCCCCAATCGAAGGGGCGATCGAAGGCTGGAATGGCTTCCTTCTATCACGTGCAGCTTATGGCCGAATCAAGGCGCTTCTCACCCAAACTTCAGTGAAATACGAACGCCTGCAGTTGCCAAAACCACAAGGCCGGCTGGATGTAGAGCGGTTGCTATTTGTCCCGCCCGGAACCAAACAGGTGATCCTGAACGGGTTGAGCTTCAGCTTGAAACCGGGGGAAACCCTTGCTGTCATTGGCAACTCTGGCGCGGGGAAAACCACACTTGGTAAAATGCTTGTTGGCTCTATTCTGCCCACCTCTGGCAATGTGCGTCTGGATCTGATGGACCTGCGCAACTGGGATCCACGGCAATTTGGTGAAAGCATCGGGTATCTGCCGCAAGACGTGCAGCTGTTTCCCGGCAGCATCAAGGAAAACATCGCCCGGATGAAACCTGAAGCCACCGATGAACAGATCCACCGCGCGGCCCTATTGGCAGACGTGCATGCGATGATCGCCAATCTGCCGCATGGCTATGAAACCCGGGTAGCGGCAGATGGCTCGCCGCTGTCGGGCGGGCAGAAGCAACGCATCGCGCTGGCGCGTGCCTTTTTTGGCGACCCTCGTCTGCTGGTACTGGATGAGCCTAATTCTAACCTAGACACGCAGGGCGACCAGGCTTTGGCCCGCGCCATTCAGGCCGCGAAAAAAGCCGGAATTTCTGTTGTTGTGATCACTCAAAAACCTTCGCTCCTCAGCATCGTAGATAAGATTATGCTGCTGGCTGACGGCAATATCGCGTTGTTCGGTGCCCGTCAGCAAGTGCTGGAGAAGCTGGCCCAGCGCAATCGTGCGGCCCAACCTCCGGCACAGGTTGCCCCTGGCACTGGCGATGCACAACTGCCCAAAGGAGGGATGAACAATGGCTGACATGACCTCCAACACCCCAATTCAATGGTATGATGACGTGCCACGTTCGGTGACCAAACACATCATCTTCGGCTTGTCTCTGATGATCTTTTCCCTCGGCGGTTTCGGGGTGTGGGCCTTCCGGGCCCCACTGGCAGCCGCCGTCATTTCGCAAGGCAGTTTTGTCGCCACCGGCCGCAATAAGATTGTTCAGCACTTCGAGGGGGGCATAATCAAAGAGATTTCCATCAGCGAAGGCGATACCGTAACCGAAGGTCAGGTGATGCTCACACTTGATGAAACCTCGGCCATGGCCAGCCAGCGCGAGCTGTTCTTGCGCAAAGCTCGGCTTGAAGCAAATGAGGCCCGCATTCTCGCAGAATATGACGGCTTGGAAGAGCTAAGCTTTCCGGAAGAATTGGAGCGCATGCGCTCGGATTTTGAAGTGGCCACCATTCTCGACAGCCAGCGCATTTCGTTCAGCGTATCCGTTCAAGGGCTGAAAAATGACATCGCGCTGCTGGAACGTAATATCCAGGCGCTCGCAATGCGTTCAACCGGTTACGCCACGCAGTTGGAAGCCACCCAAACGCAGCTAGAAATTCTCTCAGAGGATCTGTCCAGCAAATCAAGCCTGCTGGATAAGGGGTTGGTGCGCCGGACCGAAGTCTCCGCCATCCGCCGAGCGATTGCCGAAGCGGAAGGCAGCATTGGGCGTCTGGAAGCTGAGATCAGCGAGTTTGATCAGGTCAGCCAGAAATACCAAGCGCAGATCAACCAAACCATCAGCCGCTATCGCAGCGCAGCATTGGATGAACTGCAGGCGGTTCAGGCCGAACTGGAAAGTGTGCGTGAAAAAATCCGCAAAGCACAAAATGTGCTGACTCGCGCTGAAGTGCGCGCGCCTGTGGCTGGCACAGTTGTGCGCCTGCATTACCATACCGTTGGCGGGGTGGTTGAAAGCGGCAAAGCCATTGCAGAAATTCTGCCGTCCGGCCAACCACTGATCATCGAGGTTCAGGTGCCGCGAACCGAAATTGACAGCGTCAAATCGGGGCAGCACGCCACTGTCCGCCTGACCGCATTGAATCAACGCACCACGCCGGTCCTGGACGGTATGGTTTATTATGTTTCCGCAGATACCATTCCGGACAAATCCAACGGTATCGTGCAGGAGGTCTATCTTGCGCGGGTCTCCATCCCAGCAAAGGAATTGAAACGAGTACCCGGCTTTTCCCCAACGCCCGGGATGCCGACGGAAATCATGATCCAGACTGCAGAACGGACGTTTTTCCAGTATATTACCAAGCCGATCACCGACAGTATGACGCGCGCGTTCCGCGAACAGTGATCACATTCAACCGAATGCTTGCCATGGCGTGTCCCAAGTCGGGGCGCGCATGATGTATGCCTGCTATTTCCCGGCAAACCCATGCATTCGCTGCGACCATTGATAGGCCACCATTAGCCCCTTCATCCTTGGCAACAGCCAGAGGGATGAAATCACCGCAATTGTAGATAACGAAAGTGCAAAAACCAGCGGTTCCGGTTTGAATTGTGTGTAGATAATGTGCAGCGCAAATCCCAGGATATGCCCCACGATCAGAATGGTCAGATAGGCGGGCCCATCATCAGCACGCTGGTGAAACAGCTCTTCACCGCATTCGGAACAATGGTCATTCACCTTGAGGTAGGAATGCAGCAGCTTGCCTTTGCCACAATTTGGGCACCGCAACCGCAGCCCCTTAGCCACAGCTTGCTTCCAGGGACGATCTTCATGTTCACTCAAATGGGTATCGGCCATGGGCACCTCCAAATTCAGTCCCGCCAGACCACAGCCTTCGGGATGCTTTGCACGATCCTTAACGTGTTTTGCAATTTGTGCCAAAGCAATTCCGCGCGACCAAATGCCCCGCCCTTACTGCGCCGAACTTGCAGGTCGCTACGTCACATTTTGGATTGCCAGGCACGCAGGATATAACGCCCTGATCCTGTGCAGCAAAATATGAGAATAAGATGAGCGACAAACTCCTTTTTGAACAGGATGGCCATGTGGCAATCCTGACCTTGAATGCCCCCAAAACCCGCAATGCCCTGACCGATCAGGAGATGATGACAGCATCATCACCGCAATGGACAAGATCAATTCAGACATGTCGATCCGCTGCGCCATTCTGACCGGGGCCGGTAAGGCATTTTCGTCAGGTGGCAATCTGAAAGACATGAAGGATCACAGCTCGATTTTTGCCGGGGACGCCCTTCAGATCCGCGATGCCTATAAAGCCGGAATTCAAAAGGTTGCGCGTGCGGTGTGGGAATGTGATGTGCCGATGATCGCTGCCGTGAATGGCCCCGCCTATGGTGCGGGCTGCGATTTGACCTGCATGTGTGACATCCGCATCTGCTCAGAAAATGCGGTTTTTGCCGAAAATTTTGCGCGGGTGGGCCTGATCGCCGGGGACGGCGGCGCATGGTTGTTGCCCAAGCAGATCGGCCTGTCACGCGCGGCGGAAATGGCCTTTACCGGAGAGCCGGTTTCTGCCACGCAAGCCGAGAAATGGGGGCTGGTCAGCAAGGTCACCTCCCCCGAAGATCTGCTGGTGGAAGCACGAGCATTAGCCCAGCGCATTGCCTACAATCCCCCCGCCAGCTGCGCCTGAACAAACGCCTACTGCGCGAAGGGCTGAACCTTCGCCTTGATCAATTGCTCGAATTAGCCGCAGTTTATCAAGGAGAATGCCACCAGACCGATGACCATGCCGAAGCGGTCGATGCGCTGTTGGAACGCCGCCCTGCCGAGTTCAAAGGTACGTAAATGTCCCCTATCCTCTATTCCTTTCGCCGTTGTCCTTACGCCATCCGCGCCCGGCTGGCGCTTGCCAGCGCGGAACAACGGGTGGAGCTGCGCGAAGTGGTGTTGCGCGACAAGCCCGAAGCCTTTCTTGCAGCCTCACCCAGCGCAACCGTACCCTGCTTGGTCACGGTGGATGGGGTCATCGACGAAAGCCTCGACATTATGAAATGGGCCCTCAGCCAGTCTGATCCGGAGCACCTTCTACAGATGCCAAGCGAAGGCCACGCCTTGATCGCACTCTTTGACAGGCCGTTCAAACAGGCGTTGGATCACACAAAATACGCAATTCGCCATCCGGAATGTGACCCGGAAACCGAGCGCAGTAAGGCAATGGATCTGCTGAAAAACCTTAACTCACATCTAACACAGCAACCGTGGATTTTTGGCGAAGCCCCAAAACTTGCTGATTTCGCAATCCTGCCGTTTGTCCGTCAATTTGCAATGATCGACAAAGAACGCTTTGACCTCGACACCCCATCGCCTGTACGCGGGTGGCTGGATAAATTCATTGCAAGTCAACGCCTTGCAGAGGTGATGACAAAGTACACCCGTTGGAAAGATGGGGCGCCTCCAGTACAATTCCCTACACCGGAGTAACAATTCCCGTTGCGATGCACCGACCACCGTGCGCTGCTTTGCGCCGATTTTAACAACCTGATGACGATACTCACCTCGATTTTCCGAAATTTGAGGGTGCTATGTCCTTTTCCGCCAACTTGTCCCTTCCCTATATCCAGGCCTCACAAGCCCAAAAGCATGTCACTCATAACGAGGGAATGCGCCGCCTGGATGCCATTGTACAACTGAGCGTCACCAGCGCCACGGATACCACACCACCGGGCTCGCCCACTGACGGGGAGCGGTTCATCGTTCCCACGGGTGCAAGTGGTGATTGGACCGGCCAGACCGGTAAGCTGGCCGTGTATGAAAGCAATGCCTGGGTGTTTGTTTCTCCTGTCAAAGGTTGGATCGCCTACCTTGAAGATCAGACCAAACCACAGGTCTTCGATGGCAGTGACTGGGAGGATTTGACCACCGTCCCCGACACGCAGAACCTGCCATTGGTGGGCGTGAACGCCACTGCAGACAGCACCAATCGTTTATCCGTCACATCCCCCGCCACCCTATTCAACAATGCAGGCAACGGACACCAAATCAAGGTGAACAAGGCCACGTCAGGGGACACCGCCAGCCTGCTTTTTCAAACCAACTGGTCAGGTCGCGCCGAAATGGGCACCGCCGGCTCGGATAACTTCGAGATCAAGGTAAGCTCAGATGGGAGCAACTTCAATCAGGCCATTGTTGCAGATGCATCCACTGGGGAAGTCAGCTTTCCCTCTGGCGTAGCCGGGTTGGCACCAGTCGGGCTAAGTGGCAACCTGATCACCACAGATTATGCGCTCTCACGTGGTGTTGACCTGATCACAAACGGCACATGTGGATTGGGAAACAACTACAATTACCCCTCGCAACTTACCTTTGACGGACAAGTGTCACCAGATCTACGTGGCGCGGTCTGCTTCACCGGCCACCATGTTGGACCAATTGCGATGGGAGAGATTATCCCGGTCGATCCGAACCGCGTGTACCGACTTGGCGCCTACATCCGCCAAGCAAGCGCCGCTGGCGATTGGTCAGGATTTACCGAAGGCGAGCGCCATCAGCAATACATGGGGCTAACCTGCTTCGATGCCGATCAAAATGTGATCGAGAGCAAACACCACATGCGCTATTACCATGGCGGCAGCGACAGTATGACCACACTGGCTGCCCCCCTGCAGCCGGGCGATACAACAATCACCCTGACCAATGCCGCCGGTTGGAATGAAAGCAGCGCGGACGTCAACCAGCAGGGCATTATCATCTTTGGCTACAAGGATAGCGCAGGGCGCACCTATGCCCATTATTCGCGCCATGTTGAGACTGGTCTGTTTGATCTGGGCCAGGTTAATAAAACCAGCCATGTGGTTACGCTGAACCAACCCTTGCCCGCCAGTCTTGGCAATCCGGATGATCCCTCAGGGATCTGGCCTGCAGGCACCTCTATCGCCAACAGCAGCGTTGGCAACGACAAGAACGTGGTCATGGAGGGCGACTATGTGCCAGCCGTTAACAGTTGGTATGACGCCTATTCTCACATCGGCGGAATCGACACGTCGGGCGGCAATGCTCCGTTTAATTTTGCCCCCGGCACAGCCTTTGTCCGCGTCTTCTGGCAAGCCAATTACTCCAACCGGTCCGGCGGATTTTCAGGGCACCCCGACACCGGTTCTGCACATAAAGTTTGGTTTGCCGGTGTATCTTTCCAGCCTAGCCCTTTGGCAGCGATGAGCGCCGCAGCCAACGGATCTGTTGATCTGAAAATCCCGGAGAGTGATTTCGGAGCAGGTACAGTTTCGCTGTCATTGGTGGCGCGAAATATCGAAGCCCTTTAAAAAACACCGATTGAGAGCCGCAATTTCGCGGCTCTCTTTGTAAGCAGTTGTGGTAGCGGGTGTTTTGCTAATCAGCTTTGTTGTCTCAGGAGCTTTTTGATCACTTCTGCCCGGCCCATCGCTTTTCGTGCGTCATCCATCCGCTCTTCTCGTTCCGCATAGAGTTTGGCAAGTTTTAAATTGCGCTGATGAAGCTGCGTTTTCACCCAAGTGCTCCACGCTTCGTCCTGGCCACAAAAAAGCGCTAGATCCGGTGTATCAGCTTGTACAATTTGTGCGGCACGCTCCTGTTGTGCTCGTTTCATCTGCCGATTTTCACCCTGAAGCGCATCTGCCTGCTGGGTCACCACCTGAAGGCTGGCCAGCTTCAGATCAAGGATCATATTTGAGACGTCCCCAAGTTGTCGCAATTGCTTTTTCATCATTTCCCTCCAAAGGCGCGTGCTCGTTTGCGCATTGCTTCTGCAAACCGAACCGCAGCCGCCACGGCCTGATACTGCTCAGGCAGAATTTCCTGACCAATGTCGACAGTCGCATGAATGGCGCGCGCGGTTGGGGGATCACGCTGGATCGGCACGCCAGCCTCATTTGCAGCTTCCCGGATACGCGCAGCAATTTCATCAACGCCTTTCGCCACACAGACAGGTGCCTCTCCTGGCAAGCGAGACCATTTCAACGCAACCGCATAATGTGTCGGGTTCACAATCACCACATCCGCTTCCGGCACATCCGCTAACATCTGATTCATTGCAATGTCATAGCCCTTTTGCCGGCGTTGCCCCTTCACGTGCGGATCCCCTTCGTTCTGCTTCACTTCATCCATCAGTTCTTTATGCGACATCCGGTTTTTGCGCATATGCTCTTGCCACTGCCACATGAAATCAACCCCGCCTATTGTCAGCATTACGACACAAACCAATGCAAAAAACTGCAGAGATAACTCAAGCAGTGTCGATGTCGCCATCTGTGGGGTCATGTAAAGTGTGCCAACGATTTCAGGCAATTTTGCGAAAAGGAAAATGCCAAGGATGGTCGAGTAAATCAGCAGCTTGGTGAAACTCTTTGCAAACTCAAACAAGCCACTGCGGCCAAATTTGTTCTTGGCATTTGAAAGAGGGGATACCTTTGACATTTTCGGCTTCAGCTTTTCCGGCGCGACCACAAAGCTCTTGGTCACGATCGTCAGCAGAATTGCCGCCAACCCCGGTATTAGAAACCAGGGTGCCAGACTTCTGGACACCCCGAACATCAGGGTGCCTATCCCCGTCAGCCCTCCCCCGGTGAATAGGTCGGTTGAGTATGTATCCGCGCGCTCTAACACACCCGCCAGAAGATTGCCCAATGCGCTCAGGCTTTTGCCCCAATAGCTGCCCCAACCAACAGAAAACCACTGTAGACAGCGGTTGTGGTCAGGTCCTGCGACCGGGGAACTTCCCCTTTCTTACGGGCATCATCAAGCTTTTTCTGCGTTGGCTCGTGTTGCTTGTCATCATCCTCACCGTCAGCCATCACGGTGCTCCAAATGGATTATCAAGGAATGCAACCAGACTGTCGACCCACAAAGACAGCAGCAGCGGCGAACAAACAAAGAGCAAGATCAACCCGCCTGCCGTGATGGCTGGCGCACCAACAAATGCCACCATAAGTTGCGGCATGGCTCGATTGATGACCCCTAACGCCACATTGTAGATCAACGACGCGATCAGAAAAGGGGCCGCTAGAGTAAACGCCAGACCAAAAATACGGGCGACAATGCCCAGCGCCCATTGGCTTAATATATCTCCTGCAATAAATTGCCCTGCAGGCATGACCTCATAGGAGACAATAAACAGTTCCGCCAGCCGCACATGCAACCCAAGCATAACCGCAAGCGCAAGGCCCGATACCAAAAGAATATGCCCAATCGCAGGTTGCGGGTCTGAGTTCGCGCCTCCAAAAATCTGGGCGAGAGACGTGGATTGTGCTGCCATACTGCCAGCAATTTGAAGGGCCAATATGAACAAGCGGACCGCGCCACCAATTGCAAACCCCGCAATTGGCTCGGAGAAAAACATCGCCCCAGCACGTACTGGATCTGCGAGCGCTGCTTCAATTTCTACCGCACTGACCGGAGCCACAATCACAGTAAAAGCAAATCCAAGGAACAGGCGGATACGTTCCGGCACAGATCTTTCACCAAACGCCGGTAGAAGCGCCATTGCGGCACCAACGCGCAAAAATACAAAGAACCCCACCATCAAAGCGGATTGCCCAAATCCCAAGAGTTCTGCCAACTGGAAAGTCATGCCCGAACCATCCCAACCAAAGACGGTCGGGCTTCTGTTCCAATTTCTTCAAAAGAAAGCACAGGGTTCGCGATGCCCTTTGCAGTCATCACGGTTTTAAGGAACCGGCGGCGGCGGGTGGAGGTCACCAAAGCGGGGTAAATACCAGTTTCGCCGGCAGAGGCAATTCGATCTGCAATCGAGTTTGCCAACCGATTGAATTCATCTGGCGGCAAAGCGACATCTTGTGGACCGCGGTCGCTTTCCAATTGAAAAGAAGAGAATTTTTCCTCCCACTCCGGTGCAAGTTGAACAAGAGGAATCGTTCCATCAGGCCTTTTAAGCTCTGCCACCAATTGAAACCCAAGACGGTGCCGAACATGTTCGCAAATCCCTTCCGGTGTCGGGATGATCGGTCGTGCCTCTGCCATGCTCTCCAAGATCAAGGGTAAGTTCCGGATTGAGACACGCTCTTCCAACAGCAATCTGAGCACGGATAACAAGAGATCCGTAGGGACTTTCTCGGGAACAAGTTCATCCAACAAACGCCGATTGGCCTCAGCTCGGGCTGGATCAGACAGGTTTACAAACTCATCCATCAGTCGACGCAAGGCCTTCATCGACAGCAGCCGAGGGAAATTCCGTTTGATCACTTCCAATAAATGTGTCGCAAGCACTTCTGCGGGGCTGACGATGGTCCCCCCCTGCAAGGCAGCCTCCTCCTGAAACTCCGGGTCAATCCAGCGCGCAGGTGCCCCGTAGACAGGCTCCTTTACGTCTTCGCCCTCGGGAATATCCAATTCACTCCCGCTCAGGATCATAAGCACCTTATTCACGTCCAAACGGTCGGTGGCTTGAACGACACCCTGAATTTTCAGAGCGTACTCCCCTGGTGCCAGCGTCGCATCATCGGTCAATCGGATTTCAGGCAATATCAATCCGAAGGTTCCGGCAACATGATTCCGCATATTGTTAATGCGCGCATCTAACCCGGTTGCAGGGTCGAGGACCATCGGAATGAGGTCAGCAGAAAACGCAACATGGATGTCATCCAAGTCCAGGATATCGCCGATGCTTTCGTCTTTTGCTTCCGGGGCATCTGCCACAGCACGTTCTTGTTCCCGCCTAACCTTCTCAGCTTGCCTGTTACGCGCCGTCCATGCGGCCAGCCCCAAAACAATCGCCCCGAATACAAACGGAAGGAACGGCAAACCCGGAACCAATGCAAATAGGCCCATCAAAACGGCGACGGTTCCCAATGCAGCCGGATGCCCGCCCAACTGGGAGAACAAGGCAAGATCTGTAGATCCAGTTGCACCACCACGCGCCAAAAGAAGGCTGATGCGATGGAGATAACCACGGCCGGAATTTGGCTAACAAGACCATCACCTACCGTAAGAATAGCATAGGTTTCAAAGGCATGTCCGATATCCATACCATGGACAGCCACTCCCATCACCAATCCCATTACAATGTTCAACATGGTAATCAACAGGCCAGCAACCGCGTCACCTTTTACAAATTTCGAAGCACCATCAAGCGAACCAAAAAAGGTGGTTTCTGCCTGCTCCGTTTCCCGGCGCGCCTTTGCCTCGGCGTGATCAATTGCACCTGCGGACATGTCGCTATCAATGGCCAACTGTTTGCCAGGCATACCATCCAACGCAAATCGCGCACCAACCTCGGCCATTCTGGTGGCACCCTTGGTGATCACGATGAAATTCACAATCAAAAGAACGCAGAAAACGACTAGGCCAAGTAAGACGCTTCCACCCATCACAAAGTTGGCAAATCCCTCGATCACATCACCTGCCGCCGATGTGCCAGTATGGCCTTGCCCAATGATGAGTTTGGTCGAGGACACATTCATAGAAAGTCGCAGCATTAGCGACGCAAGCAGGACGGTTGGAAAGGCCGAGAAATCTAGTGGCCGCTCAATGAACAATGTCACTGTGAACATCAGAATAGCCAATGCAAAGGAGGTGGCCAGCCCGACATCTAAAACCCACGCAGGCATGGGGAGAACCATCATCACGATCACGGCCATTAGAGCCAAAGCGAGCAGGATTGTCGGCCTGAATATCTCAGATAGGGAAAAATTCATGGTCGACTACCCGTTTCCATTTGTGAAAAACGGCGTTGCGGGCTGGCTTCCTATAGGAACCAAGGACCCCATTCCGGTTTGACCTTGTCCCATTTGCAACAACGGAAAATGGTTTACGCGAGGCGTCTCTTCTTGGAACTCCTGAGACGAGCGCCCCTGCGCATTTACCAGCACATTTGCGACTTGGACGGGCTGCATATCTTGGTCAGGGAGTTGCGCCCTATACGCTGAAAACCGCTGTTTGTATTTTTCGGCGTATTTCGGTGTCCTTGAGTGATACGCCCCAGCAGCATCACGCCAGTTTCCTTTTTCATCATAAAGATCACGCAGAAACCTTGCGGCATATAGACCATTTAAAAGAGGATCGAACATTTCCTCCAGCGAGTCGAAATTTTGATGATGCCATTTATAATTTATCTGAAAACAGCCAACATCAAAGCTACGTGCACCCCGCTTAAAATGCTTAAAAACAAATGCTTGGGCTTCATCTTGGTTGGGAAAATAGACTCCCTTACCTTCCATATTTACCGTCCAGGGCCAAGGGCGCACCTTGTCGTTCTTCTGGCGCCCGGTTTCCGTCAGCGAAATTGCTTTAAGAACTGACACTGGGACACCAGTTTCAGCTGCAGCCATGGAAGAAACTTGATCGCATACATAGGAGTCGTCGCCATCCGCAAAAGAGGGCAAAGCGAGGGAAGCCACCAAAAGCAATGCCGAAATCGGGCAAGCTTTGTAACATTTCCCCCGTGGAAAAAGTATTGTGACATTTCTTGTCATTATACGCGCACTTCTTGCTGACGTTGGTTAACATCAGCGTAAGTGCAATTAGTTTAGAAAGTATGATCGCGCTTAAGGTGAGGGGAACTCTTCCAACAGATTTCTAACCACTTCCCGCGTCTGGGCACTGTCCCTTAGCAACTCTCGATTAGCAGCGAGTGGTGGGGTGTTTTCAGGTAACTGGCTTTTTTTCGAGGCCATCATAACTTGCCCCATTTCTCGCAAAGCAACGGGTCCGTGCTTCGACAATTCCCCCCAAGCTCCGCCACGCATTTCCGCTTGCTGTTGCAGTTCCCCGTCACCAAGGCTTTGGTAAATCTCAGCCGCAGTTTCATACTCTTCAGACATTAAAAAAGCGTCTGCTTGAATTCTCTCTGCTTCCACCCCGCTTAAACCCGCAACATAACCGAGTGCCACATTTGGTTTGCCTTCCTTTAATGCAATTTTTGAATAGATAATTCTCTGAGCGACATCAGGAACCGTGCCTTCCACATCCAGTACATTCCTCGCATCATCTAAAAAACCAAGCCGGGTCAATCGATCAGCAACCGCAGTTTGCAATCCCTTATCCAACACATTGGCAAGCCCGTCTCCCCCAACAGAGTAGCGTAGAAAACTCGTGTCAGATCCATTTTCCAACAATCTTGCGAGCACATCGCTCTTAAGCAGCTGCGTTTGCTCTTTCGAAAATACGCCCTCTGAGACAGCAGCTTCCAGCTCAGAATACGCCCTTCGAAAATCTGCCCCTGAAGCCAATGCCTGAATTTCAGCCACCTTGAGCTCACGCCCCAAGGGTAGATCTCTCTGCTCATACGCAAAGGTGGAAATTATACCTAACATTCGTTCCGACACAGGCTCATCGCGCGATAGCTTTGAAGCCACGAGCGCCAATACCGCAGTGGGTGAAAGCTCGGTATCATCATTCACAATATTCGTCAGTGTTGTTTCCGCGCCATCATGATTTCCATTTTCAATGTCAATTCGCGCCTCTAGAAACTCAAACCCGGCTCCTGGGTCTCCCTCCGCACGGTCCATGAGATTGCGAAGAGCAATTGCTGTGTCAGCATCACCAAAGTCTAGGAATTTCTGAGCGAGGGTTGGCCCCAAATGCCGGCGAAGGTGCAATGGCAAATCGGAGAAGGATGAAATTATGGCCCGTTTGTTTAACTCTTGCCCAGTTCGGAATTCAGGCTGAGCCAATGCAGCCCAAAGTGCTGTTTTCCCATCACACCCCATCTGAGGAGAAATCTCACGGAAATTGGTCGCTTGATGCCAATCCATAATTTGAGCCATCTGTCGAATAATGTCCGGTCGACGAACAGCTTCTGCAAACTGGCCAGCCGTCGCAATCGCCTCTGCACCAAATGTTAGGTAGATTTGATGGCGTAGAAAGGCATTTAGTGCATCAGCCTCCGGCCGATCAAACTCACCCAAAATTGCAGCCTTATACTTGGCCAGATCTCCACCATGCTTAATATCCCCTCCCCAAGTCGCGATCGCATACTCACTATCTGGTAAACAAGCAAACCCTTCCTGTGTTGAAAGAACCTCAGACTTCCGGGCATTCGCTTCGCGATCAATTGAAGTCTGGATCGCGATGTGTTGGTTTGCATCTAGATTGGGGACTGGAAGCGCTTCTGGGAGTCGCGGCTTGGTTTCAGTTTCCTGCTTTTGGATGGGTTGCGTCACACGCTGAACTTCAGCCTCTAGCGTTGACAGATTTGCATCCACCAAGCCTTGTGCAGCCGCGCGCCCAAGTTGCTCAATCAAAGCGAGCTCGGTCTGCTTCACCCGGTCTACGCCCACTTCTGTAGACACCTCTGCCATATTGTTTTCAGTACTTGGCATTTCTTCACTAGCCAAATTTTCGTCGCGGACATTTGCAAGCTTCGTGTCAGATGCCTCCACTTGTAGGTTAGTTGCGGCAGAGCTGGGAATTAACGGCAATCCCAACCGCGCAATTTCAACGCTGTTGGAATCTACTGGGCGCGCAATCATATGAAGATCGATATCTTCCAAATATGTCTCAAATCCAGCGAAAGCTGTCGAGGGGGTGCCCGACGTGACATCCACCACAATCTGTCCTCCTTTGGCGACGAAAGCATTCGCATAGCATTCGCAATTAACCTCAACAAACAACCTCCCTCCCCCAAATCCTTCAAGCTAGAAACACGCCTGCGGGGGATTAAATCAAAAGCTTCAGAAGCATCGTAGTGCAGCGAGTCTTTGGCCACTCGCAACTCATATCCTCCGCGCACGCGACCGAGTTTCCACGTTTCCGGCGTTTCAGTATAAACAACCAATCTGGTGAAATTGTCATGCTCGCCAGCACGGACTTTAACCGATTGGGCCAAGCCAACAGTTGCCGACATTACGAAGATTATTGCACTCCAAACCCAATGCATCACGCCGCCGCTTTCTTTACTTCTTTGAGCGCTTCTTCAAGTTCCGAATAGCTGGGTCGACAATGGCCTGGCGTGTTCTGGCGCCCGACCTCGATGCAAATATTTACTGAGTGATTATAAAGATTTGCCACAAGGACTTCTCGAATCAATTGATAAAACTGCGAATCTTCTTCGACCACTGTTTTCACTTTTGAGGAGAACGGTGCGACCAACCCATAAGCCAGAAAAACTCCCAAAAACGTCCCGACCAAAGCGCCACCAATCATTTTACCCAAGATCTCAGGAGGTTGATCAATGGACCCCATGGTCTTGATCACCCCCAAAACAGCGGCCACAATCCCCAGAGCTGGTAGTCCGTCTGCAACGGACTGCAAAGCATGGCTTCCATGCAGAGCGTGATGAAGGTTGGCTTCCATTCGTTTTTCAAGAACTTCCTCAACCTGGTGAGGGTCATCATAGTTCATTGACGCAGAACGCAAGGTGTCACAAATAAGCTCGATTGCTTCCTTGTCAGCCAGTATTTTTGGGTACCGCGAGAATATGGCACTTTCTTCTGGGTTTTCGATATGCTCCTCCAGCGCAACGGCATTCTGACGCGCCTGTCGGATCAACTCAAATAGCAAGCAAAGAAGTTCTTTATAATCTTCATGGGCCCATTTTGGACCTTTGAAGACTTTCCCGACATCTTTGAGGGTATGTTTGATGGCGGGGACATCATTGGAAATCACAAACGCTCCGGCGGCCGCGCCACCAATCATGGTAAACTCAAATGGTAGGGATTTGAGAATAATTCCCATTTTCCCACCCGCTGCAAGGTAGCCGCCAAACACCATGATAAAAATCAGGGCGATACCAATGATACCAATCATCTAACCGACTCCACTTCGTTACTCTCGTCTTTAATAAGTCTGGCAGCTTTCCATTAAAAACCGTGCGCATTTCTAGTTTGTCGGTACGTTTGAGTTGCGCCCTGCCAAAATAACGCTGATTGCGTAGGATTTTTGCGGGTCAAGGCCAGCCATAATCTGGGCCGCGACTTCTGACCTCATCCGCCCCAGGAAACCTGCAGCAAATTGTGGGTCCATTTGAGCGAACAAAGGGATAGCCTGCTTCGGCTTCATGCTTTCATATACCTGTGTCAGCTGCGTAAGATCTTTTTCCGCCGCCCCATCGGCCATTGCCATGGTGGATTTCAAATTCTTTTCAGCATCTATCAAATTCTGCGTTTTGAGATCGATTTGTTCCTCAGCTGCCTTTAACGCCTGCAACCGGTTTTCCAAGTTTGTTTCACGCTGCTTAAGGGTCGCCTCTCGCTCCTGGAGTACTGAAAGAACGCGCGCGATATCCTCTTCAGTTTCGCATGTTGCGTGTGCGTCAACCTCACTGGAGGCGGTATCGACCAATGACGTCACCCCTTCCGCAATTGCAATCCCATGATCGCTGATCCGGAACACACCCGACGACAAGAACAGCATAGCCACAATCCACAAAGCGCCTCGACTGGTGTCCTTTTTCGCGCGGTTTTCCCTTCTTTAGTGCTTTTTCGCTTGAACATTATTCTGCTGCCTCCAAACGATTGTGGCGGTGGCTAAGGAACATCGGAATATCTGATTGCCGTTCTTCAGCGGCAGGAGGAGCCACTGGCATTTCCGGTTTGCTTTGTGGAGCAGCCGCTTCTTCCGGAAGGTCATGTAAGCTTGCCATCATCAGTTCCAGCTTTCGCGACGCTGCCTCAGCACGCTTTGTCAGATCCGAAAGTTGAGCAGCACTTGTGCCGGCGGCGGATTGCGCCTTTTCCAGCATTTTGGTCATGTCATCTACTTGGGCAGACAGAACGGCGACCGCACCACCCATCCCATTTTGTAAGTTATTAAACCGCTTCAACCGGCGCGACAGAACAATACAATAGATCGCGGCACCAATTGCTCCGGCGGCCAAAAGAACATCTGCAATTAAGTCCATATCCAGTCCTCCAGAGATCAGTTCAGTACAAATTCGAGAATCAGCAGATCACGTACCCGCCCTTCTCCTGTTACAAGTTGGATACGTCGCAACATCTGCGCGCGTAGAGAAACCAGCGTACTGGGATCCTCAAGTTCGGATATTTCTACTGCACGCAGGTAAGAATTCAGCACATCGACCACACGCGGGCGCAAAGTGGTCACGTCATCTGCATAAGCAGGCTCAACTTCAAGTGATGCACGAAACCGAAGATGCTTGTTGTTTCCTGAGCGCCCCAAAGAGATCACAAGAGGATCAAGCTCAACATAAGCGACAGCGGGAATATCCATAACAGCCGCTTCAGCTTCTTCCTCAACCTGCTCTTCTGTTGCAGGCGCAAGAACCAAGCCAGAGTAAACAGCAAAAAAGCCGCCGCCACCCAACACCATTGCAAGCACCAGCCCAATGATCAGGCCTTTTTTCGATTTCTTCTGCGGTGCTTCTTCACCTTCGACCGGTTCTTCAGCTTCTGCCATTTCATCACCAGATTTATTTTCTACGAATCGTTATAGACCGCCGGGCACTAACCGATTGTTAAGGCTGGTCGTAGAAAACTGTTTGCATGACGGGGGCAGAAGCCCGCTCGGAGAAGGAGTTACGTCTTGCAACAGATCCAAACTGTCTGGACTACGCTGGACATGCGCAAAAAGGTGATTGTCGTTCTTGCCACATTGGCAATGTTCACAGCCGTGCTTGGCCTATCACGTATGGCCAGTCAGCCATCCATGAGTCTGCTATATGCCGGACTTGAACCAAGTGCAGCTGGCGAGGTCGTCAAGGCATTGGAAGCACAGTCTGCAGCCTTTGAAGTGCGCAACGGCGCAATCTATGTCGATTCGGCCCAGCGTGACGGACTGCGCATGACCCTGGCAAGCGAAGGTCTGCCGTCCAACTCCGCAAAAGGATATGAACTCCTTGATGGATTGTCCGGGTTTGGCACCACGTCACAAATGTTCGATGCAGCTTATTGGCGTGCAAAAGAAGGCGAATTGGCCCGGACGATTGTTTCAAGCCCCTTTGTACAGTCTGCTCGTGTGCATATCGCCCAATCGGTTCAACAAGGTCTCCGCCGACGAGCTCGTCCAACGGGATCCGTCACATTGACCGCAAACTCCGGGTCAGTGTCAGCCGCTCAGGCAAAGGCGTTTAAGTATCTGGTGTCCTCGGCTGTACCGGGGATGTCGCCTGAAGACGTTTCCATCATAGACAGCCGCGGAGGGCTAATAACGGCGGGAGATGACGCCGAGAACGCTCAAAGTACCGTTGGCAATCGTTCAGAAGAGCTGAAAAGCAATATCCAACACCTTCTGGAAGCGCGCGTCGGTCTTGGAAATGCGGTGGTCGAGCTGAACCTTGAGACGGCAACAGAACGAGAATCTATTCTGGAAAAAACCTTTGACCCAAACAGCCGTGTCGCAATCTCCAGCGATGTTCAGGAAAACAGCAGCCAAAGTTCTGATAGCGGTAATAGTGGCGTGACGGTTGCATCAAACCTTCCGGATGGCGACGCGGGAACCGGTTCATCTTCCAGCGCACAGAACAACGAAACCCGCGAGCGCATTAACTATGAAGTGTCAGAAACAACACGCGAAATCATCCGCAATCCGGGGACAACCAAACGCATCACAGTTGCAGTACTGGTGGATGGGTTGCGCAGTGTAAATGATACAGGGGAAACCGTGTGGGAACCCCGATCTGAAGAGGAAATGAACAGCTTGCGGGACCTGGTGGCTTCGGCAATTGGATTTGATCAGGCGCGTGGGGACACAATCACCATCAAATCCATGGAGTTTGAACCCCTACCTCAAGAGGGTACTGAGGCCACGGCATCCATGCTGCAAGGCATGGACTTCAATATGATGTCAATCATCCAACTGGCGGTGCTTTCAGTTGTTGCCTTGATACTGGGGCTATTTGTAGTACGACCAATTTTAGCAGGCGCCAAGGACGGTGCTTCTGATGTTGCAAACGCACTGCCCAGCCCGCAATCACCGGCAACTCAGCCCGAGCCAACCCGCTTCGCCAGCAG
>JQGR01000068.1_pt1 | contig 19237 bp, 19 predicted proteins | sample 210181 | NCBI WGS metagenome assembly JQGR01 (sample SAMN02928655, study PRJNA255238) | bioreactor metagenome | biome: continuous culture; feature: L-culture metagenome assembled contigs; material: continuous culture biomass; isolation source: continuous culture inoculated with microbial biomass... | reverse complement strand
GAAGATGCATAAGCTTAAATTTTATATCTTTAATCTTAAAATAATATGGTTCTTTTTGAATATTATACTCATTTGACAAAGATAATAAACTCCTGTCATTATTGCCAAAAACAGTAACATACACTAACTTTGAATTTTGTAATAATTTTAAATTATCTTCAATACATAAGTCACCTGCATGTATTAAATAGTTTGCACCTTTTTGTTTTAAGTGGTTTATTGCAAGTTCAGTATAGTCACTTTTTGTGTGACTATCTGATAATATTCCTATTTTCATTTTATTTTTTTGTAGTACTTGTACTTACTTTTCTTTGTTGTTGTTTTTTTTTGCAGGTGCTTTTTTTGTAGTTTGTTTTTTTTAGTTGTTTTTGATTTTGGATCTTTTTTGATTATCTCTTCACACTCTTCTAAAGTTAAATCTTCTGCAACTTTACCTTTAGGAATTTTAAAGTTTTTTCTTCCTTGTTTAATATAAGCACCATATCTACCATTTAATATTTGTATTTTTTCTTTTTCAAATATCTTAATTGTTGCTTTTGCTTTTGCTTCATCAAGCTCTTTGATTACTTCTAAAGCTCTTGGTAACTCTATTTTATATGGGTCATCTGTTTTAAGAGAATAAAATCTACTATCAATTTGTAAATATGGACCAAACCGTCCTATATTAGCAATAATATCTTCACCTTTATCATTTTTTCCAACAACTCTTGGTAAAGTAAATAAATAAAGTGCTTCATCAAGTGTAATAGTATCCATATTTAAATGATCAGGAATTGCAACAAATTTTGGCTTTTCTTCATCATCTTTTGTTCCAATTTGAATAAAAGGACCAAATCTTCCAACTCTTGCACTTACAGGTTTTTTAGATTCTGGGTCTATTCCTATTTCTCTTATTTGTAAATAATCTTCTTTATTTACACTACTCTCTTTTTCTTCAATTCTTTTTTTGAAATCACCATAAAAATCTTGCATTACTTGTTCCCAAGCAATTTTACCCTCAGCAATATTATCAAACTCTTCTTCTATTTTTGCAGTAAATCCCAAGTCCAATATCTCAGCAAAATGGTCTGTTAAAAATGAATTTACAATTTCACCTGTTGCAGTAGGAGCTAATTTCTTATCTTCTGTTTTTACCACATACTCTCTTTGTTGTATTGTTGAGATTGTTGGTGCATAAGTTGATGGTCTTCCAATTCCTTCACTTTCAAGTTTTTTTACTAAACTAGCTTCTGTATATCTTGCAGGTGGTTTTGTAAATAACTGTTCTAAATCTAGTTTTTCTAAATCTAATACAGTTCCTTTTTTTATTGTTGGTAAGATTTTTCACTACTATCAAGTGCACTTTCAGGATTATCACTTCCCTCAGTGTATGCTTTCATAAATCCTGCAAAAATAATTCTTTGTCCCTTTGATTGAAACTCATACTCTTTATCTTTTCCAGCTTCAATTTTATATGTTGTATTTGCCATTTTAGCAGGAGCCATTTGTGTTGCTAGTGTTCTTTTCCAAATAAGTGAATAAAGTTTAAATTGTGCATTATCAACATAAGCTTTTATATCACTTGGTTTTAGTGCTAAATTAACAGGTCTAATTGCTTCATGGGCTTCTTGTGCACCTTTTGCTTTTGATTTATAAAGTCTTGGCTTATTAAGTGAATAATCTTTCCCATACTCTTGCTCAATTACTTCTTTTGCTGCACTTGTTGCTACTTTTGAAAGGTTTAAAGAGTCAGTTCTCATATAAGTGATTAAACCACCTGTATGATTTGGAATATTACCAACATTTCCTTCATATAGTTGTTGTGCTATAACCATTGTTTGTTTAACAGAAAAGCCAAGTTTTCTACTTGCTTCTTGTTGTAGTGTTGAAGTTGTAAAAGGAGCTGCTGGGTTTCTATTTGATTCTTTCTCTTCTATATCTACAAGTTCAAAAATTCCTTGATTAATAGAAGCCTCAATCTGTTTTGCTTCTTGTTCATTTGTTACTTTTTTTGATTTTGAATTGATTTTTGCAAGTTCTGCTTTTAAATTTGGATTAATAAAATCAGCTTTTATTTTCCAATACTCTTCTGGCTTAAACTCTCTAATCTCATTCTCTCTATCTACAATAATTCTAACAGCAACAGATTGAACTCTACCAGCACTAAGTCCATATCTTACTTTTTTCCAAAGTAGTGGAGATAATTCATATCCAACTGCTCTGTCTAAAATTCTTCTTGCTTGTTGGGCATCAACTAAGTTTTGATCAACATCACGGGGGTTTTTAATAGCTTTTAAGATTGCATCTTTAGTAATTTCATGAAAAACAATTCTTTTTATAGGGTTTTTTTCAACTTTCAAAGCAGGAATCAAGTGCCAGGCAATGGCTTCTCCCTCTCTATCCTCATCGGCAGCTAGGTATATTACTGTATCTTTTGTAATATGCTTTTTCAAATCTGCTATTACTTTTCTTTTATCTGTTGAAATCAAATACTGAGGCTTAAAATTATTTTGTGGATCAAAGCCTAATTTTGATTTTGGTAAATCTCTAACATGCCCCATAGAGGCCATAACTGTGTAACTTTTATCAAGAAACTTTGAAATTGTTTTTGCTTTTGCAGGTGACTCAACTATTACTAAATTCTTCAAACTTTTCAACCCTTACGCTATTTTTTAAAGTGGAAAGTGTATCATAAATTAATTAATAGATAATTAAGCTTAATAAATAATCACCTCTTCTTCTAAATTTATATCAAATTTTTCTTTAACTCTTTTTTGGGCTAAATTTATTAAATAAACTGCATCTTCAAAAGTTCCATTACCACTATTTACTAAAAAATTTGCATGCTCTTTTGAAAAAGACATTGAGCCTTTTTGCATACCTTTTAATCCAACTTCTTCGATTAACCTTCCTGCAAAATCTCCTTTTGGGTTTTTAAAACATGACCCAGCACTTGCCATTTGAGGTTGATTATCTCTCATTTTATTAAATTGCTTTAATCTATCTTTACAAAATCCACTTTGTACTTCTAAAACTACTTCATAAACTATTGTATTAATTTTTGTACTTCTATAAGTGTATTGTATATCTTCTTTATTTATATATCCATCTTTTGTTTTAATACAAATAATGTGATTAAAAATTTCCCATGATTTTAATCCCGCATTCATTTTTACAACACCGCCCATTGTTCCAGGCAATTTTGCTAAAAATTCTAAATGTCCTATATCATTTTTTCTACAATAACTTAATAACTTGCCAGAACTTGTTGCACAACCTACATAAAGTCTATTATTCTCTTGTTTTATATAATCAAAATTTTTTCCAAGTATAGCAAACTTTGGATGATTATTTGAAACTAAAATATTATTTGCTTTTCCTATTATTGTATAATCATCATAATCACCAATCTCTTCAATTAGTTTTATATCAGCTATTGGCCCTATTTTAATTGAAGAGTATTTTGAAAAATCTATTTGCTTAATCACTTGTTTCTTAAATCCTCATACTCACTTGGAATTAAAAAATCTTTTGCTTTGATTAAATTTTCATAAAATCCATGTTTGTATCCAAGTTCAAAAAGTTTATCAAGTGCTTTATACTGAACTTCACTTAAATTTACTGATTCATCATTTGCATATAAATCTAAATATTTATCTAATGTAGAAGCATCAACTCTAATAAGACCTTTTTCAAGTAACATTGTAGCTAGAACTTTTCTATTTTTATTTGCAACATCAACAGCTTTTATTAAAGTATTTTCATAATCAATTGCACTATGAAGAGGAATTGATCTTCTTAAACACATTCCTCCAAGTGGTAAGGGTAAACCTCCACCACTTAAATCTTCCCAAATATCCCACATCTCTTTTTCGACTTCAAGTTCATCATTATAATTTAAAATTGACTCATGAATTAAAACACCAGCATCAACTGTTCCTTCAATCACAGCTTTTTCAATATCTAAAAAGTTCATGTAAGTAATTCTAGCTTCTGGATAAGCTATTTTAAAAAGTAATGCATTTGTTGTAAACTCTCCACTAAGAGCTACTTTAAAGTTTTTCTTGAGTTTTTTATCTTTTCTTTTTACTAATTTTGGTCCATAACCTTGTCCAAATGATACAGCAGTTTTTAATAATGCATAATCATCTTTAACAAAAGGGTACAAAGCAAATGATATAGCACAAATATCATATTCACCTTTTAAAGTAGCCTGATTTAATGTTTCTATATCAGCTGCTATATTTTCAAATTTGGCATCTTTTGCACCAACCCAACCAAATTTAATAGCATAGTACATAAATATATCATCTGCATCTGGAGAATGTGCAACAGTTATTGTTTTCAAAACTTGTCCTTAATATTATAGTTTTTAGTAATTAATTAAAGAAAGATTGTATCACTTTATGAATTATTATTTGGTTAGATATAAACAAAGTAGTTTTAACTACTTTGTTTGTTCTTCTTTTTGACTAGCTTTAATAGGAGTTTCTTTATTTTCTACTTCTTGTTCTTCTTTTTTTATTTCAGTACTCTTTTCTTCTTTTTTTTCAACAACTTTATTATCACTCTTTTCTTCTTCATTTTCTATATTCATATCATTAGTTGTTTTTTCTTTTATACTAGTACTTTTTTCTTCTTTTGCACTTTCTTCAATCTCACTTGAAGTTGTAACTTCATCATTACTATTTTCTATTGCGTTTTTTTCAAGCTCTTCTTCTTTTTTAGCATCTTCTTTTGTTAATTGTTTTTGTTCTTTTTTGTACTATAAACTCTTTATCATCATATTTTGTAAAGTTATTATATTTTATCATTGCAGCTAACTCTTTTCCATATGCAGCTTTCTTTTCAGAATATCTATCAAGTTTTGTAACAAGTACAAAGGGGTCTGGATTTTCAAAGTTTGTTTTTCTAAACTGTTTAAAAGCACTACTTCTTGATAAAGTAATATAATAATCTTTAATTGCTTCTTTTACACTTGAATACTTTTTAAGCCAAATAGTTTTTGAACCTCTTTTCCCACTTGCTGCGATTCTTGGTTCATTTTTATTAAAAGACCAAACACCAAAAATATTATTTGCTTCTTTAAAAAATCTTGATTGTCCCCAAGCACTTTCCATCGCCCCTTGAGCTAATGCAATTGATTTGGGATGTGGTTTTAGTGCATATAAAAGCTCTTGGTTTGTATCTACTTTATAAAACTCTTTTAGCTTTTTTAATTTTTCTGTTTCTTTATTTTGTTTTATATCTTCTTGAACTTGAAAGAACTCTTGCTTTAACTCATCATATACTTCATTTAAAGCAGGCACCATCATATCAATAAATCTTTTTTTCTTTACAGATACAGGAATTGGTTTTGGTTTACTTTTTTCTAAAGCTTCATCAAGTTTTGCTTTTAAACTCTCTTCACTTTTTTCTAAAGTATCTATTCTTTCGTTTAATTTTACAATTTCTTGCTTTAATTGTTTTACTTGTTTATTTTGGAGTTGGTAAAAGTATCCAAACATAAGTAAGACAATTATACTCATTGATATAAGATAATTTCTTTTCATAAGATTTCCTATTGTGTGTATTTTAAATAATAGTGTATCAAAATATCAATAAAAGTTATTTTATTGATATTTTGATTGTTAAAAACCTGAAATTTGCGTGTAATAAGTAATTATTTGAAGAAGTGGTTCTATTGTAAAAATTGAACCAATTGTCAAAATAGCACAAAAAATAGCTAAATACTTCATAATTGGTGTTGTATTTTGAAGATAAGTTATATCACTGTCTGGCTCTTTTAAAAACATAAAAACAACTGGTTTCAAATAATAATAAGCTGCTATTGCTGAATTTATTATCATCATAAAAGCTAAAAATATAAAACCAGCATTTACAGCACTTCCGATTAAATATAATTTACCCCAAAATAGAGCAAAAGGAGGAAGCCCTGCTAGTGTTAACATAAAAAGAGACATTAATACTGCAACTTTTGGAGAAGTTTTTATTAAACCTGCATACTTTTGCATACTATGGTCACTTTCTTTACTATAATCTTTTGTTCTATTTAACCAAAGCATTGTAAATCCACCAAGGTTTGTTATAAAAACATAATCCAATATAAAAATAGTGCTTGTGTTGCTTGATTTGTGCCTATTAAAATAGCACCCATTGCGAAACCTGCATTTGATATAGATGAATATGCAAGCATTCTTTTTATATCATTTTGTAAAAGTGCAATAAGATTTGGTATTGTCATTGTTAAAATAACTATTGTATATAAAATAGTTTGTATAAATAAATCATTACTTACTATAAATATCTCAAAAAATCTTAAAGCAACTACAAATGCAGCAATTTTAGGAACAACTGATATAAATCCTGCTAAAGCAGCAGTTGAACCCTCATAAACATCTGCAACCCATAAATGAAAAGGGAAAAGTGAAAGTTTAAATGCTAAAGCTGCTATTATAAATGTAGCTGCTATTAAAATTACAAAATAGTTTTCAAATCCTGATTGAGTTAATACTTGTGAAATTTGTCCTAGTTCTACACTTCCAGTTTGTGCATATAAAATCATAGACCCAAAGGCAAAAAAAGCAGCTGTTAAAGCTCCCATTGTAAAATACTTAATAGCTGCTTCAATTGCATTTAATCTATTATGCATCGCAATTAATGTGTATAAAGCCAACGAAGAAGTTTCTAAAGCTACAAAAATAAGTATTAAACTATCTGAACTTGCCATAAACTGAAATCCAGCAATCATAAAAAGATATAGTGCAAAATATTCAGGGTATCTAAACTCTTGAAATCTAAGTTTTGCAAAACCTAAAAGTGCAAAAAGAGTAGAAGCAATAACTATTATAGCTTGTGCTAAAATAGAGATACCATCAATTAACAATAAATCAAAAAAACCTCTAGCATCAGAGTTAAATCCAAGAACAAAACCTAAATCAATTACTAAAGCTAAAACTGTCAAAGTTAAATAAAAAGATTTATCAAGTTTTTTTGTTGCTAAATCTATACAAAGTATTAATAATGCTGCAACAATAGCAATTATCATAGGAGTAATAGTACTAAAGTTTAAACTTGCAAAGTCAATAACTATTTTTGGTATATCATTCATTTTTCTACTCCTGAGATACTATTTAAATCAATAATCTTCGCTTGAGCTTCTTTCGTAACTGTTTTAGCATTCATAACTTCTATCATTTTAGAAACACTATTATTTACAGGTTCTAAAATTGGTTTTGGATAAACACCTAAAATAATAACCAAGGCAACTAATGGAATAAGCGCACTTAGCTCTTTTTTATTTAAATCAAGCAGTTTTTTATTTTCATCTTTTGTAAGCTCTCCAAAAAAAGATTTTTTATACATCACAAGCATATAAATAGCACCTAAAATTATTGTAAGCCCAGCAATTATTGTTAAAAAAGGTGATACTTTAAAAAATCCAAGTAATGATAAAAACTCCCCTACAAAGCCAATAGTCAAAGGAAGTCCAATAGAAGCCATCAACATAATTGCAAAAATAGTTGCATATTTTGGCATCACTTGTGCTAAACCACCAAATTCACTAATTTGTTTTGTATGTCTTCTTTCATATATAACTCCTACAAGCATAAATAATGCACCTGAAACAATACCATGTGAAATCATAAGAAAAATTGCACCAGAAATACCCTCAACATTTAAAGCAAAAATACCTAAGATTATAACTCCCATATGTGATACTGAAGAGTAAGCTATAACTTGCTTCATATCTTCTTGAGCAAAAGCAACCATGGCAGTATAAACAATAGCTATTAGTGCTAATATAGCCATTGGTATTATCATATAAACACTTGCATCAGGAAATAAAGGTAAAGAAAATCTTACAAAGCCATATGTTCCCATTTTCAATAAAACTGCGGCAAGTATTACAGAACCAATAGTTGGTGCTTGTCCATGGGCATATGGAAGCCAAGTGTGAAATGGAAACATTGGAACTTTAATAGCAAAACCTGCAAAAAAGGCAAGAAATAGCATAAGTTGCATATCAAAAGGCAGTAATAACATATTCCAATCAAGAATATTAAAACTCCAATTTCCAGTAGTTTGATAATAAATATACCCTAAATAAAGCATACCAATTAACATAACCAATGAACCTAAAAATGTATATAAAAAGAATTTAATAGCTGCATATATTCTTAGCTTTCCACCCCAAGCACCAATAATATAAAGCATTGGTACAAGCGAAAGTTCCCAGAATAGATAAAATATTATTGCATCCAATGCTAAAAATACTCCAACCATTGTCATTTCTAAAAATAAAACTGTAATAATCAAATTCTTAAGCGCTTTTTTTTCACTAAGAGCAACTAGTGATATCATTGTCATAAAAGTAGTCATAATCACTAAAAATAGTGAAATTCCATCAACTCCTACTACATAATTTATTCCATATGTAGGAATAACTAATACTTGCTGTAAGAATTGCATATTAGGATTTGAAACATCAAAATTTATCCAAAGTATTATACTTATAATAAACTCCAATGCAGTTGCTAAAATTCCATATGCTTTTATAGAGTCATCTTTTACTAAAAACCCTACTAAAGCTGCAAGTAGTGGGAAAAATATTAATATTGATAAAATATAATCCATATAACTAAACCTTTTAATTTATAAATGCAAGTGTTACACTTAAAAATAGTATAAATGCTACACCAAATGCCATAATTTTTAAAGTATGAGACAAGTTTCCTGATTGAATTGGAGATGAATGAACTCCAGTTTTATAAACAGTTTTACCAATTAAGTCAACTGTGGCATCAATAATTTTCATATCAATAATTCTATAAGCAAATTTTGATAAACAAAAATAAGACTTACATATTACTTTGTCGTAAAATTGAGGAATATAGTATTGATTTATCAATAACTTATAAACAAAACTATTTTCCCATTTATTAGAAAAGCCACCATTTTTATATTTAATTACTGCAAATACTATACCAAATAGTGCCATTGCACTTGTGATTGATATAAGTATATAAGCAGTTGAATGACTAATATTTGAAGCTTCCCATGTAGGTAAAATATAAGTTACCATATTTACAAATGTATGTTCAAACCATCCTGCAATGATTGCTAATAATGCAAGAGGAATCATAGCTGCAATAACAAAAGGGTATGTTTCATGTGGATGGTAACCAAACTCTTCATATTTAGGTTTTGTAAAAAACACTTGCATAATAAGCCTAAATGAATAAAAAGCAGTTAGTCCAGCAGTTATCCATAAAATCACCCATAAAAATATTGCATCTGCATTAAAGGCTGCTTCTAAAATTTTATCTTTTGAATAAAATCCAGCAAGAGGAAAGATACCAGCAAGCGCAACTGATGCAATTATCATAATAATTGCAGTTGGCTTCATCTTTTCATACAATCCACCCATTTTCCTAATATCAAGCTCATTGCTCATTGCATGCATAACATTTCCTGCACCCAAGAATAATACTGATTTGAAAAAAGCATGAGTTACTAAATGAAAAAGTGCGACCCAATAAGCTCCAAGTCCAGCAGCAACAAACATATACCCAAGTTGTGATAAAGTCGAATAAGCAATAATCTTTTTCATATCATTATTTACCAATGCCATAGTTGCAGCAAAAATAGCAACAAATGCTCCTAAACAAGCTATAAAATATCCAAGATTAGGAACCGTTGTATAAATCTCATTTGCTCTTACTATTAAGTAAACACCAGCTGTTACCATTGTTGCTGCATGAATTAGTGCAGATACAGGGGTTGGTCCCTCCATTGCATCAGCAAGCCATGTATGAAAAGGAAATTGTGCTGATTTTCCCATTGCTCCAATAAATAAAAAAATCCCTATAACAGTAATCATAAAAGTACTTAATGAATCAATATTTGAAAATACAATATCATATTGTAAACTTCCAATATTCCAATATATTAAAAAGATAGCTACTAACATCCCTAAATCAGCAATTCTATTCATAATAAAAGCTTCATTTGCAGCCCAAGCAGCTGAGTTCTTGTGGTACCAAAACCCAATTAATAACCAAGAACAAAGACCTACACCTTCCCAACCTATAAATAATCCAGCAAAGTTATCAGACATTACTAAAACAAGCATTGAAAAAACAAAAGCACTTAAGTAAGAGAAGTATCGATTAAAGCCTTTATCATGTTCCATATAACCTATTGAGTGAATATGTACCATTGTAGAAACAATTGTTACAACACTCATCATTATTACACTTACATGATCAACAACAAAACCAAAAGGAATATCAATATTTCCAACAACAATCCAATCAAGCATTCTTACATGTATAATCTCATTTGTTTTATATACAAAATATAATAAATTCAATGTAGCAATAGTAGAAACTGCTAACATAAATGATGTAAAAATACCTGTAAAAAGATTTTTTTTACTCATTGCAAAAAGTGCAGCAACTAAAGAACCAATTAAAGGAGCAAATAGTGCTATATATAGATATTTTTCCATCATTAGCCTTTTAATCTTTGCATACTATCTAAGTTAATAGTACCAGTTTTTTTATACCATAATATAAGAAGACCTAAACCAATAGCCACTTCACTTGCAGCAATTGCAATTATAAAAAATGCAAATATTTGTCCTGTTAAGTCTGCATGAAACTTTGAAACAGCTGCTAAACCTATATTTACAGAATTTAACATTATCTCTGTTGAGAAAAATAGCATAAGAAGATTTTTTCTTCTAATTACTCCTAATAAGCCAATACAAAAAATCAAAGTTGAAAGGATTAAATATGCATTTAAACTCATTTCTCCTCCTTTAACTCATCAATCTCTTTTTCACTTAATTGTGAATATGAGGTATCCATCTTTTTACCAGCTAAAATAATTCCACCAATCATTGCAACAAGTAACATAACAGCAGCAATTTCAAATGGAACTAAGTATTTAGTAAATAGTACAATTCCAACATCTTGTGCATTTCCCCACTCTGGGTGCATTGGAAGATTTGCTTCTACATTTTGACCAATTATAGGTGAAGTGAAAATAATTACAATAAATAAAGCAATAAGTCCACTTAATAAAAATACTAATCTTGGATTTTTAATACTCTCTTTTACTGTGGATAAAGAGTCAAAAAACATCATTCCAAAGGCATAAAGCGCAACAACAGCACCTGTATAAACAACTATTTGTACTGCGCCTAAAAATTCAGCATCTAATAAAAAGAAAAATGCTGAAATAAATATCATTCCAGCTGCTAAAGCACTTAAGGCATAAAGGGCATTGTTTGTAAATACTGTTATTAAAAACATAACAACTGTTAAGCTTGCAAATAAGTAAAATGCTACTACTTCAAACAACATTTTTTCTCCTAATATTGAAGTGGAGTTTTTTGGATTTTTTCATCAGCATCAGGAGATACTGCTCCAAAACCTTCATACTCTTTTTGTAAATGTAACTTATCAAGCGGAGTTAATAAGTCTTCTTTTAATGCAAAATGAGCTCTTTGTTCACTTGCATTTTCATATCTTTGACCATGAACAATAGCAAGTTCAGGACAAACCTCAGCACAATATCCACAAAAAATACATCTTCCCATATTAATTGTGTATTCTAAGACCTCTTTTCTTGAATTTTCATTCTATTTTGTATCCATTTTAATACAGTTTGAGATACAAATTTTTTCACAAAGTCCACATCCAATACATCTATTTTCTCCTGATTCTAAAAGTGCCAATAACTTATGTACAGCTCTATATCTAGGTCCTATTGGTAACTTTTCTGCTGGGTATTGAACAGTATGCATCTTACCTTTAAATAAAGCTTCTCTCATCATATTAAATGTGATTTTAAGCCCAGTAAAAAGCTCACCTTTTAAACTTCTTTTAACTATTTGTTTGAAAACTTCACCATTAGTTTTAGGATAGTTATCATCTTGAACAGTTATATAGTTTTTTACACCAATATTTCTATCTTTAAACTCTTCTAAACCCATCATACTCTCCTAAAACATCATCACAAAACCAGTAATAAGAATATTTATTACTGCTAATGGCATTAGTATTTTCCAACATAACCACATAAGTTGATCAGGTCTAATATGTGGCCATGAAGCCCTTGTCCATAAAAAGAAAAAGATTAAAAACATTACTTTTAAAACAATTGCCAATCCACCAGGAATAAACCATAAATCATTGAAACCACCAAGAAAAATTAGTGAAACTAAAAAACAAACTGTAAAAAGGTTTGCATACTCACCAATAAAAAACATTCCCCATCTAAGACCTGAATACTCAGTAGCATAACCTGCTACAATCTCAGCTTCATGCTCTAATAAATCAAAAGGTGTTCTATTTGTCTCTGCAAAACCTGCAATTACAAAAAGAATAAAAGCTAAAGGTTGTGACCAAATTAACCATGAAGTAAATCCTCCTGCTTGATAGTTATTAATATCTATTAAAGATAAACTTCCAACTAACATCAAAGGAGCTAAAAGAGCAAGTCCTGAAACAACCTCATAAGATAAAAGTTGAATAGCAGTTCTAGCCCCACCTAAAAGTGACCACTTATTTGCACTACTCATACCTGCTAAAAGTGGTCCATAAAGACCAACAGAAGCAACTCCTAAAACAAATAAAACACCAACATTAACATCTGCAATAATTGGTCTTACTACATAGCCAAATAACTCAAATTCAGGAAAAAAAGGAACCGCACTCATTGCAATAAAAGCTGTAGCTGCTGTAATTATTGGAGCTATCATAAATACAGGTCTTGCTGCATTTTGAGGAATAAAATCCTCTTTTGTAAATAGCTTTATTCCATCAGCAACTAATTGTAAAAGACCATATGGTCCAACATTTGATGGACCTAATCTTCTTTGCATATAAGCTAATACTTTTCTTTCTATATATGTAGTAAAACCTGCCAATGCAGAAAATACTGCTAATACAACAATTGCTTTTATTATTGTTTCAATTATAATACTAGTTTCCATTTTAAGCCTTTGTTAGGGAAGCTCTAATAAATCTATATGAGTCAAATAACTCTTTAGTTCCATAAGATTTATCAAATGTAGAAACATATGCTATTTCACCATCAATTTGCTCATCAACAAAAACATCTAAATCAAAAGTTTTATTTTTTGTTAGAACTCTTACTTTCTCATTTACTTGTAAGTTTAATCTATCAAAGAGTTTTTGAGATACATAAATACCAGTTTTTGCTTTTTGCTTAAACTCATGGGATTTTGCTACAAATTCATTAAATAAATTCATAGGATTTGCTTTATAAATAATAAATTCATCATCATGAACTTGTACATCTAAAATCTCTGTTCTTTCAAATATATCATTTACCTTGGTATCTAAATTTTGCAATTCATAACCTCTATGCTCATTTGCATCATTTGAAAAATAGTTTGTTAAAGAATCAAACTCTACTTGTTTAAATCCGCTTGAAAGTGGAAGTTTTACAGTGTAATCAATTGTATTTTCTTGTTTAATTCCTAACAACTCATTTGCAATATCATTTAATACATAACCATTATAAGGTAAAGCAGCATTTGTAGAAATAACTCTTTTATCAATATTTACAAATGTTCCCTCTTGTTGATTTAGTGCTGGCATATCTAAATTACCATCACCTAAAGCACTTAATTGATAATCGGCTTTTTCATTGTATCCAATAGTAAAGCCCTCTTGTTTTTCATCTAATTGACAAATTAAACTAACACCTAAGGTATTTGTTTTAGTAGGGATAATTACAATTTCAAACTTAGTATATTTTTCAATCATTGCACAAAGTTTTGCTAAAGTTTTATAATTTGGATGAGTTATTATATCTTCTCCAATAATTAGTGAAAACTTATCTTTTTTAACAAGCATAGAATCAATTAAATCATAAAAGTTTTCATCAAGCCCTACTTCATCTAGAAGTTTTGAGTAGATATACTCTACTTCTTTTTCTTCTTTTTTTGTTTACTAACTTTTTAAGCTCTTTTTCTTCACCACTATCTTCATCTAAGACTTTTTCTATTACTTGTTCTTTTTTTTGTTTCAACAATAGTTTTAACTCTTTTTTCTTTTAAAGATTCAATGTATTTCTTAATATCTTCAGGTAAATTTTCATCTGCAAAGATGTCTAAAAGAAGATATAAAACAGCCTCTTCTTTTAAAGGTTGATGATATATAAACTCTGTTGTTTTACCTTTTTTACCAATCTTTTCCATAATTGGATCAGCAATTGGATGAAAATATAATCCTGAACCTTTATTTAATATAATAGAGTTATTAAAAGCATATCTTGCATGTGGCAAGTCATGTTTTAAAAATGAACCAATAGATACTACAAAATTTGAATCATGAACATCTTTTAGTGTTGAACTGTATAAAGACTTTCCACTTACTAAACTATACTCTTTTAAAAATCTTTGATATTTAAAAGCATCATCATTTACTAACTTAAAGTTATACTCTTCTTTTAACTTTTGTAAAATCAATGCTTCTTCATTTGTAATAAATGAGTTAAATTTTATAGTTTTTGCTTTTTTAAATGCATCAAGTGCTTTCAATAAAAGCTTTTTCATCTTTTTTGTTTTTACTTCATTTTTCAAAATCATATGCAAATCTTGCTGCTCCATTTAATGTCACATAATGATGGTCATTTGTAACTCTATAAATTTTTAACTTATCATGGTTTTGCACAGACTCATGCTTTCTTTCATAATACATCAAAGCACAATCACTTGAGTGAGGATTTGAAGCAGGAATTTTAGTAAGCTCCCATGCATTTGATTTGTATTGGAAATCATTTGATACAAGTGCTCCAACTGGACAAACAGAGATACACTCTCCACAATCTGTACATGAACTTTCATCAAAGCCAATAAGAGATTTATTTAACTTATTCCACATTGAGTATGCATCTTTTGGCATACTATCTTTAAAAGTTTTTGAGATTGCATCAGAACCCCTTTTTACAGTACTTAAAGCACTTGAACCAATCATATCCTTACATACAGTTACGCATTTTTCGCAAACTATACATAATCCTGGATCATAATTCATAACTCCCCAATGTTGAGTTGGTCTTGGCACATCTTTAATAGAATAACTTTGAGAATCAACTTTCATATATAAAGTATAATTTTGTAGTTCACACTCTCCACTTTGGTCACATACCCCACACTGTAAAGGGTGATTTACATCATATACTTCCATTACTGCTCTTCTTTCTTTAGCAATATTTTCAGTAGTTGTTTTTACTTGCATTCCATCTTTAGCTTTTGCATTACAAGCATATACTTGTTTTCCATCAGCCTCAACTAGACATAATCTACAAGCAAGGGTAGGAGAACACCTAGTTAAATAACAAATTGCTGGAACAAATATTCCATTTGCCCTTGCAATATTTAATAAACTCTCTCCCTCTTTTGCCTTACAAAGTTTCCCATCAATGTCTAAAGATATTAAATCACTCACTCTTCCAGCCTTTCTATTTTACGGGTTTATAAATATAACCACATGATAAGAAATCATTTCCTTTCTTATTTGTAGCACAAATTGCAATTGTATTTTGTAGAGTATCATCAATTTCTAATAGTTTTGAAACTTCACCCTCTTTTGAAATTAGTTTTATTTTTGCACCATCTTCAACCTTTGCAATTCTTGCAAAAGATGCACTTGCATAAACTATATTTGAATCTTTTGAGCTATCTACATAAGAGTAAATAACTGTTCCATTATAAGGTAAAAGCTCTGCTACTTCTTCTAAGTTTTCATCTTCATTATCGATTTGTCTTGATGAAACTATATTAAAATCACTATACTTTTCAATGGCACTTAAGATTTTCACAATATTATCAACTCTTTCATGAGAAAAAATATCATCACCAACTAGTATGGTTTTAGAACTCTTTTTAGAAGCTTTTAATAAAGCCTCTTCAAACTCTTCTTCCCCTGCACTTGACTCTGCTGAAATATAACCAATATCTAAATCATCTATATAAGCTTGTATATTTGAACTTACATCTTTTGTAAAAGTATCCAATAACAATGCACTAATTCCCTCTTCACTTCCAGCTTCATACTTAATAAATTGTGTATAAAAATCTTTTAAAGCCAAACTATCAACTGCATGCATATAAATAACTTCTGCGTTATTACTCTTTTTTGCTTCATTTATAGCATCTACAACTTGTTCATTTGTATTAGCTAAGAACTCTCCAAAACATAAAATATAATCACTCTTTTTTAAAATATCTAAATTTTTCATACTTTTACTCTTCTTCTTTGGTTTCTATTTCTTTTTTTTCAGGTTGCACTTTTTTTACTACTATTGTCCAATCAACTTCATTAAACTTAATAGAATTCATAAGTGTATAGCCATTCTCATATATCAAATCTGCACTTTTTTGAACAGCTGAGAAATCTCCTATTTCAAATAAGAAAATAGCATTTTCTCCATCTTTTATATCATTTTTCATTAGTTCTAACATTCTGTCATAAAAGTTATCTTTTAGTAATCTTAAGTCAAATCTTTTCATAATCTAGCCCTATCTATCAATTTCGCCAAATACCAAATTAAGGTTACCAATTAAAGTAACCACATCAGCCAATTGGTGCCCTGGTAATAAATCTTCTAAAAGACCTGTATGAAAAAAGCTTGGTGCTCTAACTTTTAATTTATAAGCATATGGTGTTCCATCACTTACAACCATATATCCCAATTCACCTTTTGGTGATTCTGTTGCTACATAAACCTCACCTTTTGGAGGTTTCATTCCTTGTGTTACTAAAACAAAATGTTGCATAAGTGAATAGTTTTGAGTCATGATTTGCTCTTTTGGTGCTGAAATATAATCAGGAGCATGAGCCATAAGTTCACATTTACTTTCTTCATACATTGGAATAAGTTGTCTTAATATTTTGACTGATTCTCTCATTTCTTGCATATAACATTTATATCTTCCATATGCATCACATGTAGTTGCAATAGGAATATCAAAATCAAGTTCAGAATAGATTCCATAAGGCATCTCTTTTCTTAAATCCCATTTTGTACCAGTTGCTCTTAAAGCAACTCCAGTTACTCCCCAAGATTTTGCTAGTTCAGGAGTTATGATACCTACATTTTCAAGTCTCATTCTCCAAACTCTATTCTCAGTTAGTAAGCCCTCATATTTTTCAACTTCAACTTCTAATACTTTTAAGAATTTTTCTAAATCTTTGCACCAATTATTTGGTAAATCTAAAGGAACTCCACCAATTCTAACTGCACTATGTGTAAGTCTTGCACCACAATAATCCTCAATAAGATCCATGGCAAATTCTCTTTCTCTAAATGTATATAAAAATACACTCATAGCTCCAACATCAAGCGCATGTGTTGCTAACCAAAAAAGATGGGAAATTACTCTATTTAATTCCAAAAGTATTGTTCTAATTATCTCAGCACGTCTTGGTGCTTCAATTCCTAAAAGTTTTTCAATAGCTAATGCAAAGCCATAATTATTTGAAGTAGAAGCAATATAATCCATTCTATCAGTAGTAGGCAAGAACTCATTATAAATCATGTTTTCAGCCATTTTTTCCATACCTCTATGCAAGTAACCAATATCAGGTCTAGCTTTTACTACTTCTTCTCCTTGAAGTTCTAAAATAAGTCTCATTTGACCATGTGCAGATGGATGTTGTGGTCCAAAATTAACCACCATTGTATTATCTTCTCTTTCGAAGTTAATATTTTCAAAAAAAGGTTTTAATCTATTAGGTGTTTGTTGTTGCATTATTTACCTTCTTTCTTTTAAAGTCACAGAATCTTCTTCTTTGAATTTTTTGATAAGTTTAACTCCACCTTCTTCTTGATAAGCAAGTGGTGTATGCTCTGGCTCTTTCCCATCAGTAATATCTGTGCCATAAGGAACCTCATGACCTAATCTTGCAAATCTTGTAGTATCATATCTATCAATAGCAGCAGCATCTCTAATTTCTGGACCTATTATTTCCCTTGCTTCTTTTCCAAAAATCTTATCTACTTCATACCACGATGCAGCTTCATCACCATGTAAAGGATATGTTTTTCTCAAAGGATGATCATGCCAATCATTTGGCATTAGTATTCTTTTCATATTTGGATGATTTATGATTTTTACTCCATACATATCATACATCTCCCTTTCTGACCAATTTGCCATTTTAAAAAGTGCATAAACAGAGCTTAACTCTTCTTTTTCTTCTATAAAACACTTAAGTCTTAATCTTTTATGCTTACTCATTGATAAAAATTCATAAAAAATCTCAAAGCCACCTTTTGATGAAATATAATCAATAGCAGAAATATCAATAAGCATATCGTATTGAAGTTCATTTTTTAAAATCTCAATTGCATTGATATTATCTTTTGGATTTATGTAAATAACCAAATGCTCTTTTTGTATATACTTATCAAGTATTTCTATTTTTGAAGAGAGTAATTCTACATCATCTAAAAAGATTTTATCTTGACAAACATCAACTTTAGGAATTGATGGAGTAATATAAAACCTATCACTGAAATATGATTTATTTTGTACATCATCTTTTGGTTTGTATTCTCTCATACTAACCTCTTTTTCTTGATTGATCTAAAGATTGATTCTTTTCTAATCTTTTTTTGAAGCATCATAAGTGCATATTGCAAACTTTCAGGTCGTGGTGCACATCCAGGTAAATATATATCAACAGGAACTATTCTATCTGCACCTTGAACAGTTGCATATGTATTAAACATACCTCCTGTATTTGCACATGAACCCATAGATATAACCCACTTTGGATCAGGCATTTGGTCATAAAGTCTTCTCATAAATTCAGCATGTTTCTTAGTTAATGTTCCAGCTATTACAATAACATCAGCTTGTCTAGGACTTGCTCTAAAAATTGTCCCAAATCTATCAAAATCATATCTTGAAGCACCTGTTGCCATCATCTCAATTGCACAACATGCAAGTCCATAAGTCAAAGGCCATAAAGAGTTACTTCTACCCCAGTTTACAAGTTTATCTACTGTTGTTAGAGCAATAGGAGCTCCTCCATCAGCTAAATAGTTTACTTTATGCTGTGCCATTCTAAGGCTCCTTTTTTCCATGCATATATAAAACCAATTGTTAAAAGTAAAATAAATAATATCATTTCAACAAAACCAAACCAACCTAATATTTGAAAGTTAATTGCCCAAGGAAACATAAATATTATTTCAATATCAAAAA
>JQGR01000067.1_pt1 | contig 19590 bp, 17 predicted proteins | sample 210181 | NCBI WGS metagenome assembly JQGR01 (sample SAMN02928655, study PRJNA255238) | bioreactor metagenome | biome: continuous culture; feature: L-culture metagenome assembled contigs; material: continuous culture biomass; isolation source: continuous culture inoculated with microbial biomass... | reverse complement strand
CACGGCCCTTGTGCCCTTTCTTCTTCGGAACCGGGAGTGTGCTTGTGCGCGACGGGGCTAAGTCGCAAATTCCTTGATGTGGCTGAGGCACTGACCTGTTGGACCAAAGGCGGATTTGGTTCGGCCACCGTTTTGGTCTGCGGGATGTTCGCCGCCATCTCAGGTTCAGATGCCGCCGGGGCTGCTGCCGTTGGGCGCATGACCATCAACCGCCTCGTTGAAAGCGGATACCCGCGCCCCTACGCCTGTGCCTTGGTGGCGGCTGGCGCCTGTACCGGCATCCTGATTCCGCCCTCTATTGCCTATATTATCATCGGCCTTGTGTTGGGGATTTCCGCCTCGACCCTGTTCCTTGCCGCCCTCATCCCCGGCATCGCCATCCTTGTGTCGATCCTGATCACCAACATCATCATGAACCGGCTTTATAGTTATGAAACCGGTGGAAATATGAGCGTCAGCGAATGGTTGGCCAATCTGCGAGCGTCATTGAAATCCGGTTGGTACGCCTTCATCGTGCCTGGCATTATTTTCTACGGTATTTTTTCGGGCCGTTTGACCCCGACCGAAGCCGGTGCAACGGCGGTGGTTGTGACCATATTGATGGGGTTTATCCTGCGCACGCTGAAGTTTTCGGACTTCCCGGCCATGCTGGTCAGCTCTGCCAAGGTAAACGGGGTGATCCTGCCAATTATCGCCTTTTCCGCCCCGCTTGCAGAAGCGCTGGCCATCATGGGCGTGCCGCAAGGCTTTGTAACGGCCGTGACCGGTCTGACCGATGATCCTTATGTGCTGATCCTTCTGATGATCTGCATTCTGATCGCCGCAGGCTGTGTGATGGAAACGACCCCGAACATCGTGATCCTTGCGCCGATCCTGAAACCGCTGGCGGACAACATCGGCATGAATGAAATCCAGTTCTGCATCATGATGATCACCGCCCTTGGTGTGGGGTTCATCACCCCGCCGCTAGGCCTCAACCTCTTTGTGGTCTCCGGGATCACCGGTGAATCGATCCTCAAGATTGCCGCCCGCGCCATCCCTTTCGTTCTGACCATGCTGATTGTGGTGCTGCTGATTGCCTATATCCCGGCCATCTCAACCACCCTTCTTCCTGATATTTATAAATAGGATCTTGCTGATATGACCCGCGAATACCTGAAAAAGGCTGCTCTGACCTCAAAGTCGGATGCGTCAGAAACCCATGAGATCGTAAAAGGCATCCTTGATGATATTGAGGTTGGTGGCGACGCCAAAGCGTTGGAATATGCCGCAAAATTTGACCAATACGATGGCAATGTTCTGTTGACCCCGGAAGAGATCGAGGCCGCTTGTGCTTTGGTGCCGGAAAAGCTTAAAGCCGACATTCGCTTTGCCCATGACAACGTGCGCCGCTTTGCCGAGCTGCAAAAGGGGACTGTGTGTGATGTGGAAACCGAGCTGGCACCGGGGTTTGTAACCGGGCAGAAAGCCATCCCCGTGGATGCGGCTGGGTGTTATGTGCCCGGGGGGCGCTACAGCCACATTGCCAGTGCTATCATGACCGTGACCACCGCAAAAGTGGCCGGGTGTAGAAACATCACCGCCTGCTCTCCTCCCCGCCCGGGGGTGGGCGTGGCCCCAGCCATTATCTATGCCGCTCATATCTGTGGTGCGGATAAAATCATGGCGATGGGCGGCGTTCAGGGCGTGGCTGCGATGACCTTTGGTCTGTTTGGGCTGCCCAAGGCAAACATCCTTGTTGGTCCGGGAAATCAGTTTGTGGCGGAAGCCAAACGTATCCTGTTTGGTCGGGTTGGTATTGACATGATCGCAGGCCCAACCGACAGCCTGATCCTCGCTGATAAAACCGCTGATGCACATATTGTGGCCACGGATTTGGTCAGTCAGGCAGAACACGGTTATAACTCGCCTGTTTGGCTGGTAACGGATGATCGCGCCCTAGCCGAAGACGTTATGGCAAGGGTGCCGGGCCTGATTGATGACCTCCCGGAAGTGAACCGCGACAATGCCACCGCCGCATGGCGCGACTATGCCGAGGTGATTGTCTGTGCGAACCGCGAAGAAATGGCTGCCTGCTCAGACGATTATGCCCCCGAACACCTGACCGTACAGGCCGAAGATTTGGATTGGTGGCTTGAGAACCTCACCTGCTATGGCTCGCTTTTCCTAGGCGAAGAAACCACTGTGTCTTATGGCGACAAGGCGGCGGGCACCAACCATGTGCTGCCGACCTCGCGCGCGGCGAGCTACACGGGCGGCTTGTCGGTGCACAAATATATGAAGATTGTCACCTGGCAGCGCTCCACCCGCGAAGGATCAAAAGCTGTGGCCGAAGCCACCGCCCGGATTGCACGGCTTGAGGGCATGGAAGGGCATGCGCGGGCCGCAGACGTCCGGCTTGAGAAGTATTTCCCTGACGAAACCTTTGATCTGACCGCAAATGGCTGATCCGCGCACCCTTTTTGACCTCACAGGCAAAGTGGCCTGTATCACCGGGGCCAGCTCTGGTCTTGGTCGGCAGGCGGCGCTTGCTTTGTCCGCTGCGGGGGCAAAGGTCGTCTGCGTGGCGCGGCGCCAAGACGCGCTGCAAATCCTGACGGATGAGATCGGGGAAAATGCAGCACATGTGGCGGCAGACATCGCCGACCGGGATCAGATGGATGCTTTATGCATCGCGATCCGAGCGCTCTTTGGGGCGCCCGATATTCTAATCCATGCCGCTGGGGTCAACACCCGTGAAGCGGCGGATGATGTCACCCCGGAAGGTTGGGACAACACGCTTTCGCTCAATCTTTCGGCACCATTTTTCCTCAGTCAGGCTTTTGTGCCGACGATGAAGGAAAAGGGCTGGGGGCGGATTGTGAATTTTGCATCCTTGCAGACCACGCGGGCGTTCCCCGGTGGCATCGCCTATGGGGCAAGCAAAGCAGGGGTCGGGCAGTTGACCCGCGCTATGGCCGAAGCATGGTCCCCCCACGGGATCACGGCCAATGCAATCGGGCCGGGATTTTTCCCGACAGAACTGACACAGGCCGTGTTTGACGATGACGATCGTGCCGCGCGCAATGCCGCGCAAACCTGCATCGGGCGCAACGGGCGGCTGGAGGATATCGATGGGCCGCTTCTGTTTTTATGCTCGGATGCGTCATCCTATGTGACCGGGCAAATCCTTATGGTTGACGGGGGGTTCACAGTAAAATGAAAGCTCTTGTTTACGATGGGGTTGAAACGCTGGGGTATCGGGATGTCCCGATGGCCCACCCCAAGGATGCTGAGCATCTGATCCGGATTGTGGCTTCGGGCATTTGCGGCTCGGACATGCACGCCTATCTGGGACATGACAATCGGCGCCCGGCGCCGCTGATCCTGGGACATGAAGCGGCAGGCGTCATCGAAGGCGGCCCAAAGGATGGGCAGCGTGTGACGATCAACCCGCTTGTGACATGTGGCGCCTGCCCGGCTTGTCAGATCGGACGCGAAAATCTGTGTGCGGATCGGCAAATCATTTCAATGCCACCGCGGGAAGGGGCGTTTGCGCAATATGTCGCCATGCCCGAAAGCAATCTGGTGCGCGTCCCAATAAAAGTACCACTTGAAAAGGCCGCTCTTGCCGAACCCCTTGCAGTCAGTTGGCACGCCGCCCGTCTTGCGCTTGATGCGGTGCACCACAAGATGGACCATTCAGCCCTTGTGATTGGCGGTGGGGCCATTGGATTGGCGGCGGCCCTTGCCCTGCGTGCGATGGGGGTTGAGGATGTCACCATCCTTGAGCCAAACGACATTCGACGTGCCTTTCTGGCTGAACGCTGTGGGCAGGTGGTTGCTGACACCGCAACGGCCCCGGCAAGCATCATCATTGACGCTGTTGGGTATGCCGCGACACGAGCCTTAGCCTCGCAGATTGTCATGCCGGGCGGTGTGATTGCCCATGTTGGGCTTGGCGAAGATGCGGATGGGCTGGATGTTCGGCGCATGACCCTTCAGGAGATCACCTTCATCGGCACATACACCTATACCGCCCAGGATTTTCGCGACACTGCACAGGCGATATTTGACGGGCGCCTCGGGGCGCTTGACTGGGCAGAACAGCGCAGCCTGTCAGAGGGCGCGCAGGCCTTTCGCGATCTGCGGGCAGGCGATGTCGCCGCACCCAAAATTATGCTTGACCCATGGTCGTAAGTCGCAACGCAACAAAGGACGTCCGTAATGTATGACAAAATCCTGGTTCCCATGGCATTGGATCATGGCGTGTCACCCGCCACCCTTGGTGTGGCCAAGGCCCTGTGCAATCCCGGCGGGCAGATCATTGCGCTTCATGTCTACGAGGCCCTCCATGGCTCGGTCGGGGCGTATCTGGACAAAGAGGTGGTGCAAGGCGCTTTTGAACTTGCCCGCAAATTGCTGCTGGAAAAAACGGAGGGGTTGCCCGGTGTTCAGTCCGAGATCGTGGTGGGACATACCTATCGGACGATCATAGATTTTTCAGCAGAGAAAGACATTGGATGCATCGTGATTGGCTCTCATAAACCGGGGCTGAGCGACTTCCTTTTAGGATCGACCGCAGCGCGTGTTGTGCGCCATGCCCATTGCGCAGTGCATGTCTGCCGAAGCTCCTGACATCAATGACTATCAACCATAAAGGCCAAATGATCATGAATATCGACAAAAAGATCGCAGACGATCTGGTCGCGAACGACGTTTCCTTCGTCACAACTGTCCCCTGCAAGCAGCTGGCCGGCGTGATCGAGGAAATTGACCAGCGCGATGACATTTATCACATCCCCTCGAATAAGGAAGACGAGGGCATGGGGCTCTGCGCAGGGGCCTGGATGGGCGGAAAACGCCCTGCCATCATTATGCAAAACACTGCTATTGGTGTTACGATCAACACGCTGGCGACACTGACCCAGTTTTACCGTCTGCCCCTGCCGATGTTGATCTCCTATCGTGGCGAGCTGCGTGAGCCGGTGGCCTGTCAGGTCGAAATGGCGGTGCACACCAAGGCCCTTTTGGCGCAGTTGAACATCCCAACCTATCACTTCCACAAGCAAAGTGATGTCGAGGAATTCGACAACATCCTTAAATACACCTTCATGTGCAACAAACCGGTGGCGATCCTGACCGACGCCAACTTCTGGGGAGGCTACGGCGACCAATGATCCGTTCTGAAATCCTGCGTGAAATCGCGCCCATCCTTCGTGACCAGTTGGTGGTCTGCAACATCGGCATTCCCAGTCAGGAACTGCATGCCATTGATGACCAACCAACAAACTTCTACATGCTGGGCACAATGGGGCTTGCGTCGTCCATCGGTTTGGGGCTTGCACTGGCACAGCCCAAAACTGTGATTGTCATCGACGGAGATGGCTCGGTTTTGACCAATCTCGGCACGCTGCCAACCATCGGTAACAATGCGCCCAACAACTATATCCTGATGATCATTGACAACGGGTCCTATGGCTCGACCGGGGATCAGCCGACGTACACAGGCAAGAAAACCGACCTTGCCGGGATGGCGCGTGCTGCGGGCTGTGACAATGTTGTGGTGGTGCAGGATGTGGACGCGGGGACCGCGCTGCAAGAGGCTATCGACGGCGGCCAACCCACCGTGATGGTGGTGAAATGTGACAGTGGCAACGCCAAAATGCCAGTCATCACCATGGATCCGGTCGTCATCCGGGATCGTTTCATGAAAGCGGTCGCAAGCTGATGGGGGCAGGGGCCATTCATTGTGCCGAAGATGCCCGCCGCCTTGCAAAGCGCAGGCTGCCATGGATGGTGTTTGACTATATCGACGGCTCTGCCGGGCGTGAAACGGGGGCGGCGCGAAATCGGGCCGCCCTTGATCGCGTCACCCTCCAGCCCCGAATTTTGAAAGACGTGAGCCAGCGTTCGTTGGCCACCGAGGTTTTTGGTGCCCCAGCTGGTCGCCCGTTTGGGATTGCGCCCATGGGAATGTGTAACTTGGCTGCGCCCGGAGCTGACTTGATGCTGGCCCGACTGGCCGCACGTCATAAAATCCCACACGGCGTGTCGACCGTGGCGTCAACCCCGATGGAAAAGATCATCGAAACCGCTGAGGGCCACGCATGGTTTCAGCTCTATTTCAGCGGCGATGGTGCCGGCACGTTCAAACTGGTCGACCGCGCAAAAGCCGCAGGATATCAAACGCTTGTCTTGACCGTGGACGTCCCCGAGGTGGGCCGCCGCCCGCGCGAGCTGCGCCATGGGTTCAAAATGCCCTTTCGTATTGGTCCGCGCCAATTCATCGACTTTGCTCTGCACCCACAATGGTCTTTGTCGACCCTTTTTCATGGTAAGCCGCAGATGGCGAACTTTGATATGGACGGGTATGAATTTGACCGAACCGAAACCCGTGCCAACGTCACATGGGACACGCTTGCGCGCCTGCGCGCGGCCTGGCCCGGTAAGTTGGTTGTGAAAGGTGTGTTGGATCTGGAAGACGCACAAAAACTGGTCACAGCAGGTGTTGATGCCATTCAAGTGTCCAGCCACGGGGCGAGGCAATTGGAAAGCGCGCCAGCCCCGATCGAGATGCTTGCCAATATCCGAGCAAAGCTTGGCTCTGAGTTTCCCATTTTCTATGACAGCGGTATCCGGTCTGGCGAAGATGTGCTGAAGGCGATGATGCAGGGCGCGGATTTCACCTTTATCGGTCGTGTCTTTCAATACGCCATTGCCGCTGGCGGTGAGGCCGGGCTTGAAAGTTTGTGGGAGGTTCTGAGCGAAGAGCTGAGTAATGCCATGGCGCAAGTCGGGGTGACTTCGGTGGCGCGGCGCAATATTTAGCCGTTTTTCAACCGATCAAACCGGGCATTGCCTGCCAATGAATATGGCGAACGGTGAGCGATGCCCGCTCTGTTGTGCGGTTCCCCGCTACAACACAACAATCGGGTCCTCGCGACCGTCACCGCTGAGTGTCCAGAAAGTCTTTTTCTTGCGCTTTAATGAGGTCGCTGAAGACGCGGACGTAGTCTGGCGGCGTAGGCCGTTGGCGGATGAACAAATGTACGTCCCTTTTCGTGGAAACTCCTTTGATCCGACGAAACGCAAGGCCCGAAGGGTCGATGTCAGCCACCCTTTTGGGCAAGATCGTAACCCAGCTACCGGACCGCACCATCGACATAAGCGTCAACGTGTTTTGGGCCAAAGCGGGTGTCTTTTGTGCGAGGAAATTTGTGATGGGCTCCGGGAGATGGTGGCAAAGTTCGTTGTTGATAAATCCAGCGTCTACGATTTGCTGCGGATCCGGTTCAGCGGTTCGGGTCGCAAGTGTGTGATCACGCGCGCAGATCAGCCCAAAGGGATCACTGAACAATAGCGATTGCTCTGCATCCCGTATTCGGTGCGCAATAGAGGCAATCCCGACATCCACCTGCCCACGTGTAACGGCCCTCGCGACAGAGGCTGAATCCCCATCCCGAAGTTCAACCTGGACCAATGGGAATTGCTTTTTGAACATGCTGAGCACTTTGGGAAAAACCAGCGCTGCAACCGATGGCACAGCCGCTGCCCGTATCAACCCGTGCTGAGCTTGGGCAAAAGTTTCAATGGAACGAATTGTGCTGTCAAATTGCTTCAACTCTTCCTGCGCCAGCTCCAAGACTTGCACCCCCAATGGCTTAACTGGCTTTTGCGGTCACTTTCAAACAGGCGTTGGCCAAGATGTTCTTCTAGCGACTTGAGTACCATTGAAACAGCAGAGGGTGTCCGGCCAAGACGTTGCGCCGCTTCAGCCAAATTCCCGGTTTGCGCAACAGTGCTGAACGCCCGCAACATTTCGATTTTGATCGTCATTTCAATTTTTCTGAAATTACCTTCACTTCTTTGAGTTTGACTGATGCTTAGTCCGAAGTCCATTCTTGATTAACTTCTAGACAAGGGATTTCTCATGACTGAGACCAAGCTGAACCTGATCGCTGGCACATGGACCGCTGGCGAAGCCGAAATCGAAAATCGCAACCCATCGGATCTGAGCGATCTGGTGGGGGTCTTTGCGCAAGCCAGTGAAGATCAACTGGAGGCGACGCTGGATCAAGCCAGGCGCGCACAGGCGGAATGGGTAGCTTATGGTCTGGAGCGCAAACAAGCTGTGCTGATGAACATCGGCAATGAATTGATGGAGCGCGCAGAAGAGCTGGGCACATTGTTGAGCCGTGAAGAAGGCAAACCCTTGGCCGAAGGCAAAGGTGAAGTTTATCGCGCTGGTCAGTTCTTCACCTATTATGCCGCAGAATGCCTGCGCCAAATCGGTGAAAACGCGGATTCTGTGCGCCCGGATATCGAAGTTGATGTGCGCCGCGAAGCGGTGGGTGTCGTTGCAATCATTTCGCCTTGGAATTTCCCTACCGCAACTGCGTCTTGGAAAATTGCGCCGGCGCTGTGTTATGGCAATGCCGTTGTCTGGAAACCTGCCAATATCACCCCCGCTTCTGCGGTTGCGCTGGCGGAAATCATCAACCGTCAGGATATTCCCAAAGGTCTGTTTTCACTGGTCATGGGCTCGGGTCGCAGCATCGGGCAGAAACTGGTGGAAAGCCCAAAGGTCAATGCGATTTCGTTCACCGGTTCTGTTCCCGTGGGCAAAGGCATTGCGTCCGCCGCCATTCAGAATCTGACCAAAGTGCAGATGGAAATGGGTTCCAAGAACGCTTTGGCGGTGATGGATGACGCGGATCTGGATCTGGCGGTTGCTTTGGCCGTTGGCGGTGCCTTTGGTGGCACGGGACAAAAATGCACCGCATCTTCGCGCCTTGTGGTTCATGCGGGTGTGCACGACGCTTTTGTTGAGAAACTGTTGATCGCAACACAGGCGATGAAAGTGGGCCATGCCCTGGAAGCGGGCGTGCAAATGGGCCCCGTGGTCAGTGAGCAACAGCTGAATGAGAACCTCTCCTATGTCGAGCTGGGGCAAAGCGAAGGGGCGGAGCTGGCCTGCGGTGGTCAACGTCTCGAGATGCCGCATGACGGATTTTACATGTCCCCAGGCGTGTTCTTGAACACAACCAATGACATGCGCATCAACCGCGAAGAAATGTTTGCGCCATTGACCAGCGTGATCAAGGTCGACAGCTATGACGAAGCCCTGAGCGTGGTGAATGACACCAACTTTGGCCTGACCTCGGGCATTGTGACCAAAAGCCTTGCCCGCGCCACACATTTCCGACGCAATGCCCGCACCGGTGTTGTCACCGTGAACTTGCCCACCGCAGGCACCGACTATCACGTGCCCTTTGGCGGCCGCGGCGACAGTTCTTATGGATCGCGCGAACAGGGCAAAGCGGCGGCGGAATTCTACACCACCGTTAAAACCGCCTATATCAGTGCAGGCACACCAGTCTGATGCTGATTGATGGTCTGCAATATGCCAATTGGTCGGAGAAGATTTTTCGTCAGTTGCGTGACGGGGGCGTGGATGCAATCCACGTCACCATCGCCTACCACGAGAACTTTCGCGAAACGGTTCTGAACTTCGAAAAATGGAACCGCTGGTTCGAACTGCATCCCGATCTGATCATGAAAGGGCAGTGGGCGTCGGATATCGACGTGGCGCGCGAAACCGGGCGCACTGCGGTTTTCTTTGGGTTTCAAAACCCTTCGCCGATGGAGGATGACATTGGGTTGATTGAAATCCTGCACACCCTTGGTGCGCGGTTCATGCAGTTGACCTACAATAATCAATCTCTGTTGGCGACGGGCGCCTATGAGGCGTATGACACTGGCATCACCCGCATGGGACGCCAGGTGATCAAAGAGATGAACCGCGTGGGGCTGGTGGTGGATATGAGCCACTCGGCGGATCGCTCGACCATCGAGGCGGCAGAGATTTCCGAACGCCCCATCGTTATTTCCCACGCGAACCCCCATGAATGGGCCCCGGCTCTGCGCAATAAAAAAGACGATGTTATGCGCGCTGTGACCAGCAATGGCGGGATGTTTGGGTTTTCGGTCTACCCCCATCACCTGAAGGACAAATCCGCCTGCACACTGGAAAGTTTTTGCGAGATGATTGCGCGCACGGCAGAGAAATACGGCGCGCAACATCTTGGGATCGGGACGGACCTTTGCCAAGACCAACCTGACAGCGTTGTGGAATGGATGCGTGTTGGCCGTTGGACCAAAGAAATCGACTATGGCGAAGGCTCGGCAGACAATGCTGGTTTCCCCGAAATGCCCCGTTGGTTCAACGACAATCGCGACTTTGGAAATATCCGCTCAGGGTTGCTTGCGACCGGCCTGAACGCGTCCGAGGTGGACGGTATCATGGGGAACAATTGGTACCAATTTTTGCCAACAACTTCACCCCCGAAGGATAAGTCATGGAAATACCCGTGCAAAACACCATTCACCCCCGCGATCCTGCCCAGGTGATGCGTCTGAACCGCCTTGGATCAATGCACCAATGCCGCCTCAGTTTCATGAGGATTTTGACACGCAGGCTTGCGCGGGAGAACTGGCGTTTTGCTCAGTATCAGTTTGAAATTGACGCCAATGGTGTTGGCCATGCGGTCTACACTGCGCGCGGACCAGATCGAACCTATTCGCTGGTGGCGTTTGCCCATGATCTTCCGCCGGAACAGCGCTCTGACCGTGTTATTGCAACGGCCTGGGATGCCACATTCACGTTGTTTGATGGTGTTCCATCCGCTGACGACATAACGCGCCTGTCGCAAAATGTTCCCTATCAGGAAGCCGGGCGTGTGGATGAAAACTCGCTGTCCGTGTCGCGCGCAAATCGCTCTGTGCGCCTATGGGAACATATGGTTGAGGCTTTGTCGAAGGGCCAGCAACCTGATGCGGAAACAGTGACCTCGGTCGGTTACCTTATGCGGACCACAGCGGTGTATGGCTCGGGCAAGCTGGGTGCGGCGGATCATGAAAAGATTGCAGGTCGTCCGGAAATGGCTGCTCCGTTCCAAGCGGAAATGCTGTCTGTTTATCTCACCCGCACCTTTGTGCGCGACCTGATCAACCACATGGCCAAAATGCGTGGTGGGTCACAGGCGGTTTCATTGGACAAACATATCGCGCGCGGGCTTGGCATTGGCAATTCCACCGGCCTGGGAATGGCGCCGTTTATCATCAACCATCCGGTTTTGTTGAATAATTGGGTCGCCGCGCGAGAAGAGGCGATTGCGCGGGTGCGCAATCTTGAGACTGCAACTTCAGATGAAGTTACTGCGTTTCGTGGGTTATTCGCACAAACGCAAACTTTAGTGGCCCAATGGCGCTCGGCCCATCCGGTGCAAATTGAGAAACTGGTGCACCTGAAAGATGACCTGTCCAAGATCTCGGGCTTTCTTGAAGGCAACGATTTGAATTCTGATCGGCCGTGGGACCAGCTTTACAACTGGGCCGAAGGGGCCCTGTCTGATGAAGGGCAAGAGCTGGTTGCATCGCTGATGCTGGAACCTTACGGCCAGCTTGTGGATGATCTGTCTGAAGCGATGTCTGACCATCGCCCCGACGCGTTTTGCATTCACGGATCCATACCCATTGGCGATATGCTTGAGGGGATCGAAGACAGGTTTGGCTGGGCGTTGCAAACGGATTGGCCCGCCAAGGAAAACTGCGCGCGGGCGTGGTATGTTTCGGAAGAAAAGCTGGAACCGCGTCTGGGCGAGCGCTTTGAAGAACCCATTGCGGATTACGAACAGCCCCTGGCCCCGGCACGTGATATTGCCGCTGCCTACGAGGTGTTGAAGTCTTGGGATCGCACGTCGCCGGTGTCTGAGTTTTTGCTGCGCCATCCTGAACATCGCCACAGCATTCGGCGTGTTCTGATCAATCTCTCTGCGCCTTATAGCGAGATCCGCGACAATACCATCAGTGCCGATATGATGCCCATTGATATGTTGCGGCTCAAACTCGCGACCTTTGGTGCAACGCATTTTGATCCACGATCAGATCGTTGGGTGCGGATTTGCATGTTTGGCAACGCCCCTTACCCTGAAGACCTGACGCCGGACACCGCTGATCTATGGGTTTATCCCGATGTGGAGGATGTGGAATGAGCTTTGCTTTGAACGAAATCGAAGCCGCCGCGAAACGTGCCGCACGTGGGGCAGGGGTCAGTTGGGGGATCGGCGAAGAGGCCGCCAAAGCAACCCGTTGGCTGTGTGCGCAGGGACTGGATGGTGTGGCCATCCTGTCGGGGCTGCTGGCCGAAATCGACGGCAAATCTGCAGAGGAGCTGTGCCCGCAAGCGCTGCATGGAAAATGGAGCGCAGAAGGTGGTGCAATGTGTCCACTGTTGTCCGGGGCGTCGCTTTCAGATTGCGCGGCGCTTGTGTCAAAGGGGCCGATCCAGCTGTCCAACGTTCATTTCCCCCTGATGTTGCTGCCGTTTGCTGCCTCGGTTGCCTCGCAACTCTCTCAGGTGGTGACATTGGAGTGGGAGGGCGGCCAGGCGGTTTGCGATGGAATGGCCCTCACCCTGACCTGTACGACACCGCTCCAATCCCATACTGCCCTTGCCACGCTGCAGCTGGGGGGCGTTCTTGGAGAGGTCGTCGCCGTGAACACCCGTGCAACGCCGAACCCTGCCGCATGGGAGGTGTTGAACACTTTTGCCCATCGCACATTTGCACCAGCCACAGAAGCATCCCGTCTTGCGGGTGCCGGGGCTGGCCTGTCTGACAATGATTAACCCAGGATAAAAATTATGACTGAAACCAAGACGTTAACCTTGGCCGAAATCGAAGACCTCGCCTTCCGTGCGTTGGTTGCTGCCGGTACCTCGGAGCAAAATGCCCGCCCTCTTGCCAGCGCGACCGCTGCGACCGAGGCAGATGGTGTGGCAAGCCACGGGCTGGCCTATATCCCGATTTATTCCGAACACGTGCAGTGCGGAAAGGTCGATGGACAGGCCCAACCGGTGCTCAGCAATCCGCGCCCGAGCGTGATTTGCGCGGATGCAGCGACAGGGTTTGCGCATTCCGCAATTGATGCGGGATTTGAGCAGCTGATTCCGCTTGCAAAAGAGCAGGGTGTTGCCGTTTTGGCCGTGCGCAACAGCTATAACTGTGGTGTGCTCGGTATACATACGGCGCGTTTGGCCGAAGCGGGGTTGTTGGGGATTGGGTTTACCAATGCGCCTGCATCGATCGCGCCCTCGGGTGGGGCCAAACCTGTGGTTGGCACAAACCCGTTTTCAATTGCTGCACCCGGTGCGGACGGACAAGCCGAGATTTTGATTGATCAAAGTGCCAGCACAATCGCAAAGTCTGAGGTCATGAAACACGCACGGGAAGGCAAAGCCATCCCGGTGGGGTGGGCTTTGGACGCGGACGGCAATCCGACAACGGATCCAGATGTAGGACTAAAGGGGTCGATGGCGCCATCCGGTGGATATAAAGGCGTAGGCATTGCCCTGATGACCGAAATGATGGCCGCTGCCATGGCGGGCGCCACCCTGGGCACCGAGGCGTCACCGTTCTCGGGCACTGCAGGGGGGCCGCCCAAAACCGGTCAGTTCTTTATGGCCATTGACCCGGGGGCGACCTCTGGCGGGGCGTTTCCCGCGCGAATTGCAGCGCTTGCTTCCTCCATTCGGGATCAAGAAGGTGCCCGGCTTCCCGGGGATGGGCGCAAGTCAAAACGTAATACAGCAACAACAAAAGGCGTCGCAGTCAATGTGGCCACATTAGACCGGATCAACGCCATCATTGGCTGATGTCTAGGTTGAAATACCCACTGTCTGAGGGGGGTTCGCTCTGAGACAGGAGGCACCGGTATTCCGGGGTCTTAAGGGAGAAACGTGCGAAAAGGGAGGTGACATCATGTCAACCAAAGCACCATTTACAGACTTGGAGATTAAAAAATCCGGGTCGGGGTTTTATGAGGGATACAGTGTCCCAATTGCTCTGTTGAGTAAGGCCATTATGGCGGGATTGGTTATCTGGGCTCTTGTGTGGCCAGCCAATGCAAACGGCGTCCTTGGCAGCCTGAACTGGAAAATTCTGGGGGATTTCAATGCGTTTTACATTGTAATCACTGGTTTCTTTGCGTTCTTTCTGTTTGTCCTTGCTGCCTTGCCGCAAACCGGGAAAATCCGGATGGGCCGCCCTGACGAGAAACCAGAATTTTCGAATTTTTCCTGGTTCTCGATGATGTTTGGCGCGGGTTTGGGTGTGGGGCTGATGGTTTTTGCCACGGCTGAACCTCTGGGCCTATGGGGATCAAACCCCGTTGTCGTCGCCGGTGAGGTGGTCGGAAATACCCCCGAGGCTGTGCAATCTGGATATCGCTACACGTTTGCGCATTATGGCATTCACGCCTGGGCAATCTATGTGGTGACGGGGCTTTCTCTGGCCTATTACGCCTATACGCGTGGGCTGCCGTTGACCATTCGCTCTGCGCTGACACCGCTGTTTGGTAAATACATCAATGGGGTCTTGGGGCATATCGTAGATGTGCTTGGTATCGTTGCCACCATCCTTGGCGTGTCGGTCACCATTGGGTTTGGCGTGAGCCAGTTTATCGACGGTGTGTATGCGGTGACAGGCATGGAATGGATCATGGATATGTCGGGCAAAGCGCCGGTTCCGGGCACCGTTGGCCTGATCACCGGTCTGGTTGTCATCATGGGGCTGTCGGTTGTTTCGGCGGTCACTGGGGTCGATAAAGGCGTTAAGATCCTGTCGAACCTTAACCTGGTTCTGTCGGGTATCTTGCTTTTGACCTTTGTGGTCTTTGGGTCCTTCGTGTTTGCCATGACAACCTATGCCACTGCGCTGGTCGACTATATCTTGCACTTTGTGCAGATCAGTTTCGGGGCATGGTCACCACAGGATCCTGCAGCATTTGCAGCGGCTCTGCCTGAAGCGGCCAAACCGCTGGCATCTGATCTGATCGGTGGGGCAACAAATGCCTGGGGCAACTTTGATGGCTTCAAGACCGGTTTGGAAGGTGCTGCGGCTGAACTTGATGACGCAACCTTGATGGCCGTTTATGAGGCCGGCAATGCTGGTCGCCAATTCGGCTGGCAGGCTGGCTGGACCACTTTCTACTGGGCTTGGTGGATTGCGTTCTCGCCGTTTGTTGGCCTGTTTCTGGCGCGGATCTCCAAGGGGCGCACCATTCGCGAGTTCATCATCGGCTGTGTCTTTGCACCGACCGCTGTTTGCTTCGCTTGGATGACAATTCTTGGCGGAACCGCAATTGATCTAGAGATCTCGGGAGCCGCTGAAGGGGCAATCATTGCGGCCACGCAATCGTCCAAACTCTTCGTGACGCTGGAGCATATCATCTCAGGCGGGTTTCTTTCGCTGGTGACCGTGATGTGTGTGGTTCTGATCCTGACATTCCTTGTCACCTCTGCAGATTCCGGAATTCTGGTGATGAACACCATTATGTCCGGTGGTGAAACCCAAGCCGGTGTGAAGCATCGGATTGTTTGGGGGATCATTCTGACATTGGTTATGGGGACGCTTTTGATCGCCGGTAAAACCAACGGAGATGTGGATCCAATGGAGGCGCTGAAAAGTGCGATGATCATTGGGCGTTGCCATTCACGATGGTTATGGGGTTGATGTGCCTCTCTCTGACCAAAGCGCTTTATAATGACAACAAGCGCAGAAGCACATCTTACGCGGCCTCTCCGGCCGAGTAGATTGGGCGCATGTCTTAAGCTAAAAGTCTGGGCGTTCGAAAACGCCCAGACTTGCATGAAAATATATGTGATAGGGGCCCAGTAAAGTGGGGGCTTTGCCGGTTTGTTCCCTATCTGTATGCGTGCGTCGCTCCGCCGACATAGGTCTGCAGCCCATATCGGTCACGCGTTTCAGGAAAGTAATTTCTTGCTTTTCCATTTGAAACCGGCCAATCGAATGGCATGCGTTTGCGATCGCTTATCATTCCGTTCCTTGCAACCGCGGTGGTTGCGCTCATCCTTTTCAGGGTTTCCTATGGGTATTTTCAATCCGAGGAACTGACCAAAGCGCAGGGGCGTCTTTCGCTATATCAAAGTTCGGTTTCGGGCGAATTGGAGCGGTTTTCCCATCTGACCTATGTGCTGGCGCGCGATCCGTTTGTAATCGAGACAGCCAAAGGGCGCATAACTGATCAGTTGAACGTAAGGATCAAGGATTTCGCGTCGCGCGCGGGCTTGGATGCGATTTACCTGATTGATCCGAACGGGTTGACCATTGCCGCTTCCAATTCTCAGGAGCCAAGCAGTTTCATTGGGCAGAACTATGCGTTCCGGCCCTATTTCCAAGATGCTCTTTCAGGCGAGCAGGGTCGGTTTTATGCGATTGGGGCAACCACGGGTCTGCCGGGGTATTTCATCGCAGATGCGGTTTATGATGCAATGGGCGATATGCTGGGTGTTCTGGCGATCAAAATCAATATTTCGGGGCTTGAAGAAAACTGGATCAGTTCGGGTGAGCGGGTGTTTCTGGCGAACAAGGATGGGGTGGTCTTACTGGCGTCTGATCCCTCATGGCGTTACCGCGTGTTAGTGCCGCTGTCATCGGAGCGGCGCCAGGAAATTGTGGATGCGCGGCAGTTTTCCGGGCAGGATTTGGCTCCTCTGGATTGGTCCGTGCTCGCAGATCAGCGCGCCAGAATTGGGGCGTCGGAACATCCGCATCTGGTGGCGGATGACTTGCCGCACGGGTGGCAACTGCATTTTCTTGCAAGCGACGCGCAGGCCCGAACGCGGGCGTGGCTGGTCACGGCCATAGCAATGATCATGGCCGCCGTTGCCTTGATCCTGTTTCAAATCCAGCGCGCCCGCCGCGTCGATGAGGAGCTTCGTCGCTCAGAGCGTGAAGAGGCAGAATTGCGGCAGGCGAACGAACGGCTGGCCACCGAAATCTCCGAACGGCTGACGGCTGAGCGTCGCCTGAAACGGACCCAGAATGAGTTGGAGAGTGCCAGCCGTCTGGCCGCACTTGGACGACTGGCCGCCTCGGTCACTCATGAACTGGGGCAACCCATTGCTGCGATGCGCAATCATCTGGTGGCCTCAGAAATCGGCGGTGGCGGGGGAACCAAACTGACTGCGGATATCGGCGGATTGGTCGATCGGATGGAGGGGATCACCCGTCAACTGAAGTTCTTCGCAAGCTCAGATTCCGAAGCGTTCAAAGAACTCGACCTGCGGGAAGCGATCAAAATGTCACTGGAACTGGTTGCGCCGAACATGCAGCAGATTGGGGCTGAAGTGGTGTTGGACTTGCCGACACAGCCGGTCCTCATTCGCGGTATTCGATTGCGCATTGAACAGGTTATGACCAACCTTCTTCGCAACGCGTTGGATGCCAGTGAAGACCGCATGCTGCCGACGATTACGATAAGGGCAGGGGTGTCCGGCCCGGATGCCTGGATCGAAATCGAAGACAATGGGCATGGGATTGGCTCGGCCACATTGGAAGATCTGAAAGAACCCTTTGTCACAACACGCGAAAGCGGTCGCGGGATGGGGCTGGGCCTGGCGATATCGTCCAGTATCATCAAGGATCATGACGGTGAAATGATCGCGCGAAATGTCGATCCCGAAGGGGCGGTTTTTCGTGTAACCTTTCCTCATGCTCCCCTTGAAGAGGAACATGTTTGATGGTGGACACGCGCCCCTTTAGTGTCTTGATTGTCGATGACGACAAAGCCATGCGCAAATCTCTTGTGGATCTTCTGACCGCAGCAGGGTGGCGGGCCGAGGCGACCTCGCGCGCGACGCAAGTATCGATGAGGTTGGCAGAAGCGCCACCAGATGTGATCTTGTCGGATGTTCAGATGCCCGGCATGACCGGGCTGGAATTGCTGAACTCTCTGGATCTGGAAATGGCCCCGCCGCTTGTTCTGATATCAGCGCATGGGGATATTCCCATGGCAGTCCAGGCGATGCAGGACGGGGCCTACAGCTTTGTGGAAAAACCGTATGAGCCACGCCGCCTGCTGCGCATCCTGACCCATGCCGCCGAACAAAACCGAATGCGGCGTGACAATGCCCGCCTGAAAGACCGCCTTATGCGGTTGTCCGGGCTGGATCGCGTTCTTTTGGGGCAAACAGATGAGGTGGTGACACTGCGCGCAGATGTGATGGCCCTGGCGGACATCGGGGCCAGTGTCCTGATCACCGGGGAAACCGGAACGGGTAAGGAACTGGTGGCCCAAGCGCTGCATGATCTGGGTGAAGACGGGCAGGCGCCTTTTCTGGCGTTAAATTGCGCCGCGTTGTCCCCTGACACTTTCGAAGCTGAAATGTTCGGCATTACAGGAGAGCGCGAGGGGAGGCTGGCCGCCGCAACGGGTGGCACATTGTTTCTCGACGAGGTCTGCGCCTGCCCCCTTGCCGTACAGGCCAAACTGTTGCGTGTGCTGGAAGACAAGCAAGTGTTGCCCGTGGGGGCGACGCAAACTGTCACGACCGAGTTTCGCGTGATCTCGGCCACCAGTGAAGACGTATCCGTTGCCGTGAAAGAGGGCCGTCTGCGGCAAGATTTCCTGTTTCGGATCAACACCGTGGTCTTGACCGTTCCATCCTTGCGCCAACGACGAGATGACATCACCTTGTTGGCGTGTCATTTTCTGGATGATTACGCCAAAATCTATGAACTTGCAGTTCCAGCACTGACACAGGACGATCTGGCGGCGCTTCTGGCCCATGACTGGCCTGGAAATGTGCGCGAACTGCGCAATGTTTGCGAGCGCCGTGTGTTGGCCGCGCGGCGAGGGGGCGGGTCCATGGCCAGGCAATTGAAGCTGATCAGCATCTTGATGATATTCCCGGCACTCTGCGTGAAGCTGTTGCTGCCTTTGAGCGAGAACTGATCGGCAAAGCGATTCAGGCCCATGAGGGTCGTATGGATGCAGCCGCAGAAGCCTGGGGATCGGTCGACGAACGTTGAATGAAAAGATTGTCAAATTAGGTCTCGATAAGGACGCGTTGCTCTAGGCGGGTTGCCTGCGGATTTCCGCAGGGCTGGTTTGGAGGCGCAGGCAAAATCCCTCATAGCCAGACCTGTCCGGTGCACGGATACTACTTCCATAATTCGCATTTTCTGGGAGGAACACCATGCGACCGAATTTCAAAAGCGCTGTCGTTGCGGCGCTGTCTCTGACCTTTGCAACCGAAGCTTTCGCCACCGATTGGAACGTGTCCCTGTGGGGCAAACGCCGCGCCTTTACCGAACATGTTGAAAAGTTGGCTGAGCTGGTGAATGAGAAAACTAACGGCGAGTTCAAGCTGAACATCAGCTATGGTGGCCTGTCCAAGAACAAGGAAAATCTGGACGGTATCTCAATTGAGGCGTTTGAGATGGCCCAGTTCTGCGCGGGGTATCACCGTGACAAAAACCCCTCGATCACCGTGTTGGAACTGCCGTTTCTGGGTGTAACATCGCTTGAACAAGAAATTGCCCTGTCCATGGCAGTCTATAGCCACCCGGCGACACAGGCGGATATGCGCGCTGGAATGCAACGCTTTTAATGCCGTCGCCCCTGCCGCAGTATAATATCGTTGGGGCAGGTGATGCGCCCGCGGCGCTTGCGGACTTTGAGGGTCTGACGGTGCGGGCAACCGGCGGGATCGGGAAAGCAATGGAAACTATCGGTGCCGTTCCG
>JQGR01000066.1_pt1 | contig 19682 bp, 18 predicted proteins | sample 210181 | NCBI WGS metagenome assembly JQGR01 (sample SAMN02928655, study PRJNA255238) | bioreactor metagenome | biome: continuous culture; feature: L-culture metagenome assembled contigs; material: continuous culture biomass; isolation source: continuous culture inoculated with microbial biomass... | reverse complement strand
CCAAATCCCGCAAGTCGCTTTTTTCAGTTTTCCGCGAGTTTTTTGAAGGTTTTTTGACAATCCAATTATTTCAATGACTTAAGTGGTGAATTCTTTATCACTCCCCCCACATACCCACCCCTCTTCAGGTCCAAGGCCACTCCGCGACACGCCTGAAATCAACACTTAGTGGTATGAGCGCCCTCGCCCCATAGGCGTCAACCAGAATCCCTTGGATTTTGCTCTCATTTCACCAGCGAAAAACATAAGATACGGAGCGATTCACACGTTCAGGGGCGACATTTGGAAGGAGAGGTGCCCACCGGCGACTGAATCACTTTGTCTGCGCTTTGCAGTGTGGGCGACCGCGAAAGAGAGGGGCCCAATGCTTCCGCACCCCCGCACAAAGCTTCACTCATGCACACAGCACAAGGCGGTAAAACCGGAGGTTAGCGACGCAACAGTCCGCGCAGCATTGGTGCTGTATAAATGATGAGGGCAATCCAGATCAGCGGAAAAGCGTAGATACGCATGCCGCTCAGCGATTCCCCAAAGACCAGGACCGCAATCAGGAAGATCATCGTAGGCGCAATATACTGCAAGATGCCCACGGTGCTTAGCCGCACCCCTTTGGCGCCATTGGCGTAAAGCAGCAGCGGCACCGCCGTGACCACCCCAGCTGACAGCAGCAGCAGGGTTGTAGAGGATGTGGCCATAAATGCGCCTTCGCCTGTGACCATCAGATAGACCATATAAGCCAGAGCAAACGGTGACAGGATCAGCACCTCCAGCAGGAAACCCTGATTGGGGCCGATTGGCAGGGATTTTTTGAAGTAGGCATAAAAGCCCCAGGTGATCATCAACCCCACCGCAACCAACGGCAACCGCCCGGCTTCCAGTGTCAGGATAATCACGGCAACGGCTGCAAAACCAATCGCCACCATCTGGATCCGGTTCAACCGTTCCCCCAGCAGCACCGCCGCCAGGAAGATCGAAAACAACGGGTTGATATAATAGCCCAGCGCGGCCTCAAGCGCGTGGCCATTGCCAATTGCCCAGATGTATATCCCCCAATTCACCGAAATCAGCGCAGCGGTCAGCGCGGCTTGGGCCAACATGCGTGGGTTTGTCAGCGCTTCACGCAGCTCGCGCGTGCGACGCATCACGATCAGCACAAGCCCCGCCACCGGCACAGACCAAATCACCCGATGCACCACAACCTCACTGGGGGCCACGTCTGCCAACGCCTTCATGTAAAGCGGCAGGAATCCCCACAGCACATAAGCGGCAATCACAAAGGCAAGCCCACGGGGGGTGTCGATGTTCTGGGGGGTGTTACTCATGTCGCGCTCCTCACTCACTGATCTATGGCAAAGAACATCCCCACAGGCGATAGCATTTCTGTGACGCCAGCTATCAGGATTTGTGATGCTGGCTGGCGGCCTTGGATCGGGTAAGGTAAGCCAAGATGGCAAGAGCGCTTGCACCTCAGGTGCTGCCCTTGCCTGTGCCCGTCAATTTGTTGTCACGAGATATCCCTATGCCCCCTACCCCAACCGTCAGCGTGATCATGCCCTGCTATAACGCTGCCGCTTTCCTGACGCACAGCGTGGGGTCGGTTCAGGCACAGACCTTCCCGGACTGGGAGCTGATCATCGCCGATGACCTATCACAGGACAACAGCCTCGACCTGGCGCGATCTATGGCAGCACAGGATCCCCGCATCCGGGTACTGGAAGCGGAGGCGAATGGTGGCTCGGCCCATGCCCGCAATCGAGCGCAAGCGGCGGCAAAAGGGCGGTATATCGCGTTTCTTGATGCGGATGATGTCTGGCGCCCGGAAAAGCTCGGCCGGCAAATTGCTTCGATGCAGGCAAGGGGGGCCGCGCTGAGTTATACTGGTTACATGCGCCATTATCAAAATGGCGACCCCCACGAGGTGCACGTGCCGGAGACGGTGGATTATGGCACACTGCTGAAGGGCAATGTGATCGGTTGCAGCACAGCGATTTATGACCGCGAAGCTCTGGGTCTGGTCGAGATGCCGAATGTGCCACTGTCCCACGACCTTGCCTTGTGGCTGGTTATCCTGCGCCGGGTGCCACAGGCGCATGGGATCTGCGAACCGCTGACCGACTATACCGTGCATGATGACAGCCTATCCGCCAACAAGATCAAATCGGTGCTGGCCAGTTGGCGGGTGCTGCATGAGCTGGAGGGGATCAATCCGGTGAAAGCTGGCTGGCTGATGGCGCATTCCGTGGCGCGGCGGCTGAAACGTGGCTGAGCCATGGATGAGGCGGGCCACCCTCTCGCGGCCCACCTTGTTGTGACGGAGAAAACTAGAAAACTAGTTTTCTAGTTTTGTGAATGTGCAATCCGGCGATCAGACCTTCACCCGCTCGGATTTCGGGTCATACATCGGCCTGAGCGAGACTTCAGCCTTCACCTTCACACCGCAGACGTCGATCTCATAGGTTGAGGCCAGCACATCCGCCGCTTTCTCGCCCTCGCAGGGCACATACCCCAGACCTATTGCGCCGCCCAGCGTGTGGCCGTAGTTGCCCGAGCTGAGGTAGCCCACATATTCGCCATCCCGCAGGATCGGTTCATTGTGGAAAAGGAGAGGTTCCGCATCACTCAGTTTGAACTGCACCAGACGGTTTTTCGGACCGGTTTCTTTACGGGCAATGACGGCTTCGCGACCGATGAAATCACAGCCCTTGTCGACCTTGACCGCAAAGCCCAGCCCGGCATCGACCACGTGATCTTCGCAGGTGATGTCATGACCGAAGTGACGATAGCCTTTCTCGATCCGGGCACTGTCCATCATATGCATGCCGCAAAGCTTCAGCCCCATGTCCTGCCCCGCCTCCCAGAGGGTTTCGAACATATGGCCGGCCATATCGGCACTAGCATAAAGCTCCCAGCCCAGTTCGCCCACATAGGTCACGCGGTGCGCGCGGGCGAGGCCCATGCCCAACTCGATCTCCTGCGCGGTGCCAAACGGGTTGGTCGCGTTGGTGAAGTCATTGGGCGAAACTTTCTCAAGCAGCGTGCGCGCATTTGGCCCCATGATCGCCAAGACACCTTCACCGGCGGTCACATCGGTGATCACAACGTTAAAGTCACCTTTGTTGCGCTCCATCCAGGTTTGGTCGGCCAGACGGGTCGCGGCGGGTGTCACCACCAGATAGGCGGTTTCAGTCAGGCGAGTCACGGTCACGTCGGCCTCGATCCCACCATTGCGATTCAGGAACTGGGTGTAGACGATCTTGCCATTTGGCACCGAGTAGTCGCCGCCGCCAATATAGTTCATGAAACGCTCGGCATCCGGGCCTTCGACGCGGATCTTGCCGAAGGACGACATGTCATACATGCCGACATTTTCGCGCACGGCGCGGTGTTCGGCGGCGGAGTTTTCAAACCAGTTCTGGCGCTTCCAGCTGTACTGATACTCGCGTGCCTCGCCTTCGCCCGCAAACCAGTTTGCACGCTCCCAACCGGCCAGCTCGCCAAACACGGCACCTTGTTCCTTCAGGTGATGGTGGAACGGGGTGCGGCGCACACCGCGTGCAGTGGCCTTTTGGCGATAGGGGAAGTGGTCGGCGTATAGCAGGCCCAGCGTTTCCTTGGAGCGTTCAAACAGATATTGCTTGTTGCCCTGGAACGGCTGCATCCGCGAAATATCCACGTCACCCAGATCAAACGGTTTCTCGCCACTGTCCATCCATTCGGCCAGTGCGTGACCTGCGCCACCCGCCGACTGGATGCCGATCGAATTGAAACCTGCGGCGACCCAGACATTGTCCATCTCAGGCGCAAGGCCAAGGTGATAAGCGTCATCCGGGGTAAAGCTTTCAGGTCCGTTGAAAAAGGTGTGGATGCCCGCTTCGGCCAGCATCGGCATCCGGTTGCAAGCGTCTTCAAGGATCGGTTCAAAGTGATCAAAGTCTTCCTGCAGCTGATCAAATTCAAACGTCTCTGGGATGCCATCCATGGCCCAGGGTTTGGCGTTGGGTTCAAAGGCACCCAACAGGATCTTGCCCGCGTCCTCTTTATAATAGGCACATTCATCTGGCACGCGCAGCACCGGCAGTTGGGTCAGCCCGTCGATGTTTTCGGTCACGATATAGAAGTGTTCGCAGGCATGAAGCGGCACGTTGGTGTCCGTCATCTTGCCCACCTGATGCCCCCACATGCCCGCGCAGTTGACCACCATGTCACATTTGATATGGCCGCTTTCGGATCCATCGTCCGACACCCAATCCACACCCGTGACCTTGCGGCCAGCCTTGGTGACATCGGTGACCTTGATACGTTCCTTGACAATGCCCCCCCGTTGGCGCGCACCTTTGGCCAGCGCCAGCGCGATATTGGCTGGATCACCCTGCCCGTCTTTCGGCAGATAGACCGCGCCCTTCACGTCCTCAACATTCAGATGCGGATACATCTCGGACACGCGCTCGTTCGAGATCTCTTCGACCTCAACGCCAAACGCCCGCGCCATAGCGGCCTGGCGATAGATCTCTTCTTTGCGCTCATCGGTCAGCGCCACAGTGATAGACCCATTGCGCTTAAAGCCCGTGGCCACACCTGTCTCTTCTTCCAGCGCACCGTAAAGTTCCTGCGAATATTTCGCGAGCTTGGTCATATTTGCGGTGGCGCGCAGTTGGGCAATCAGACCAGCCGCATGCCAGGTGGTGCCAGAGGTCAGCTGCTTGCGCTCCAAGAGTACAACGTCTTTCCAGCCTTTTTTGGTCAGATGATACGCTACAGAGCAGCCAATCACGCCGCCACCGATAATGACGACACGGGCCTTTTGGGGCAGATTGCTCATGTCATTCCTCCAGATCGAATTAGAATTCAGGGTCGCTTGTCGCGATGTTCGCCGAGATTGGCATGGGATTTCCCACCACAGTATCCCATTTCCGCCATTTTTTTGGCGGTTATCAGCCATAGCGTCGCAATCCATCCCCATGTTTGCGCCACGCGGTTGGGGTCACGCCAAAGTGGCGGTGAAACAGCGATGAGAACCCATTGGGAAAGCCGCAGGCCAGCCCCACGTCACGCACACACATGCGGGTGTTGAGCAAAAGTGTATTGGCATGATTTAGCCGCAGCTCACGGTAATAGGCATTGGGGGTAATGTCGAAATGCGCCCGAAAATGACGTTCCAGAGACCGTTCCGAAATGCCCAGCAGCTCAACCAGTTCTGAGATCCGGAGCGGCTCGTCCAGATTGGCCTGCATCAGTTCGATACATTGATCGAGCGCCTTGTTGCCCGTGACCGACAGTTCTTTGCCACCAAAGGGTTGCAGGCTGGACATGGCGCGAATGTTTTCATGCAGCAAGATATCCGACACAGTGGTCACCGCCGCGGCCGAGATATGCTGCCCCAGAAGAGACAGCGTCAGGTCATAGGTCGAGGCCATGCCCGCGCTGGTGATCAACCGGCCATCGTCGGCGGCCAGCGCATAAGAACCTGCCCCCGGCGTACCGCGTTCATTCAGCACCGCACGATTTTCCCAATGGGTGGTGTGGTATTTGCCCTGCTCGCCGGTTTCCGAAATGTAACGACTGGCGCTCAGCCAAAAGCACCACCTTCGCCCCCGACCACATATAGGATTTGATCAGTTGCTTCACCGAAAGCTCTGGGTGATCTGCATTGGAATTGCCAATGACAAAAAGGTAATCCGCCTCGGGTTTTTCGGGGATCCGTTCCGCCTTGAGCCACATGTCCGCGCGACAGCCAACCGGGCCGGGGGTGCGGGCACGAAAGGTCCAGTGGAACACATCGCTGGCAGTCACCCGGTTGGCAAGGCGCATCACCTCAACCACGGCAGTGAGTTCAGTCAGCACAAAATCTTCAGCAATGAGGATATCGACATGCACGGTCTGGCTGGTCGCGGGATCGGTCATGGGGTCCTCCGTAAGTGTAGGCTCTGCCCCCCGGGCTGCGCCCTCCCCCCGGGATATTTCCGGTTAGAAAATAAGAGCTGGGACTGCGGGGAAGGGGCGGGGTTTATCGCAATCAGGCGCGGATGCGGGCGTTTTCCGGATCCCAGAGCGGTTGGTCTTCCTGCACCACGGCGCGACATTTCTGCCCGTAGATCTCGACCTCTAGCTCGGTGCCGGGGGTGGCCAGATCCGGACGGATCATGCCGTAGGCAATTGATTTGTTCACCCGGTGGCCCCAGCCGCCCGAAGTGGTTTCACCGACGATCTCACCCCCGGACCAGACGCAGGACATGTAAGGCGCATCACAGTCGCCTGCGTCCACCACCATGGTGACAAAGCGCTTTTTGCTGCCCTGCTGCTTCTCGGCCAAAAGCGCGGCTTTGCCCGGGAAGTCCTGCGGTTTATCCAGGCGCACGAAGCGGTCCAGCCCCCCTTCGAACATCGAGTAATCAGTCGAAAGGTCGCCTTTCCAGGTGCGGTAGCCCTTTTCAAGACGCAGGCTGTCAAGCGCATACATGCCGAAGGGTTTGGCACCCGCGCCCAGCAGCGCATCGTAGATCGCGGGCTGGTGTTCGTTGGTGCAATGCACCTCCCAGCCCAGTTCGCCGGCAAAGGACACGCGGACCAGACGGCAGGGGGTGCCCGCCACGGTGGCATCCTGATGGGTCAGCCAACCCGTCGACAGATCCGCTTCAGTACCGATCGCCTCGAACATCTCGCGGGTTTTGGGTCCGGTCACAATCATGGTGCCGAACTCGGTTGAATGATCCATCAATGAAATGCCTGCGGGCAGATCTTTGGCCAGCACTTCACGGTCATGCCACTGGGCCGAGGCGGCGGTGATCATGGTGAAGTGATCCTCAGCGTGGCGCATGCAGGACATTTCGGTCAGGATGCGGCCGCGATCATCGGCGAAATACACCAGGTTCATCCGGCCCGCTTTTGGCAGCGCACCTGTGATACGGCTGCGCAGAAACTCCGCCGCGCCATCCCCTTCGAGGTTGAAGCGCGAGAAACCGGGCAGGTCGAGCACGCCGACATTGTCCCGCACCGCTTCGCATTCTTCCTTGATGCGTTGCTCCCACGGGCCAGAGCGGCCCCAGGTGTGGGTGGCTTCAAGTGAAGTGTCGTCACCCGGCTGCGCAAACCAGTTGGCACGCTCCCAGCCGTTATAGGCGCCCATCACGCCGCCCATTTCCTTGACCTTGGCGTGCACCGGCGACAGTTTCTTGTCGCGCGCGGCGGGCCATTCGTGATGCGGGAAGTGCATGGCGTATTCGTTGCCGTAAACTTCCATACCTTTCTGGTCGCAATAATCCTGATCGGTGTAGTCGGTGTAGCGGCGCGGATCGACCGCCCACATGTCCCACTCGGTCCCGCCATCGACAATCCATTCCGCCATGACCTTACCGGCACCACCCCCCTGCGCGATGCCGAAGGTGAAGACGCAGGCCTCAAACGCATTGTCCACGCCGGGCATTGGCCCCATCAGCGGCAAGCCATCGGGGGCATAGGGGATCGGGCCGTTGATCACGCTGGACACACCCGAGGTTTCCATCAGCGGCACGCGGGCCATGGCGTCGACGACAATATCCTCGATCCGGTCCAGATCTTCCTGCCACAGCTGGAAGCTGAAATCCTCGGGCATTTTATCATCGCCCAGCCAATGCGCCTTGCAGTTCGGCTCGTACGGGCCAAGATTGTAGCCGTGCTTTTCCTGACGCAGATAGTAAGACACATCCACGTCGCGGATCAGCGGCAGCTTACCGCCGTATTCTTTCGACCAGGCTTCGATTTCGGGGATCTGTTCGGTCAAGAGATACTGATGCTCCATCACCATCATCGGCACGGTGCGACCACCATAGGGCTTGAACATCTCACCGACGCGCTGCGCATAATATCCGGCGGCGTTCACCACATAGTCACATTCGATGTCACCTTTTTCGGTGTGCACAATCCAGGTCTTGTCTTCCTTCTGGGTCACGCCGGTGGCGGGGGTGAAGCGCAGGATCTTTTGCCCCATGTCGCGCGCACCTTTGGCCAGCGCCTGGGTCACCTGAGCGGGGTCGATGTCGCCATCTGACGGGTCCCAAAGCACGCCCATCAGATCGTGGGTCTCAAGGAAGGGATAACGCTCTTTCGCCTGCTCCGGCGTCCACATCTCCATCTCGATACCCTGATAACGGCCCATGGAACAGGCGTGTTCAAACTCCTGCATCCGCTCTTTGGTATGCGCCAGACGGATCGACCCCGACTGGTGGTAGTTCATCGGATAATCAACCTCTTCCCCCAGGCGCGCATACAGCTCAGTCGAATAGCGCTGCATGTTCATGATCGCCCAGCTGTTCGAGAACGTCGGCACGTTCCCCGCCGCATGCCAGGTCGACCCGGCTGTCAGTTCGTTCTTTTCCAGAAGAACACAATCGGTCCAGCCCTTCAGGCCCAGATGGTAAAGCGTCGAGGCGCCAATAACGCCACCGCCGATGATGACGACGCGGGCTTTGGTTGGAAAGTCGGACATTGAGGTCTCCCGTTGATGCGAATGTTCGTTGTGTCTGTGTTCAGTTCAGGGCCAGTCGGGCGGCAAGTGCGCCGAAGATGACGGCCGAGATGCGGTTCATAAGGCGGGTGGATTTGCGGATGCGGTCCGCGGCCAACCCGGCAAACAGGCCAATCAGCGCGTCAGCGATAAAACCGCCAACAGCAAGGATCAGCCCGAGGATAATGATCTGATGCCACTCCGGCCCCACCTCTGGCCGGATGAATTGCGGCAAGAAGGCGAGGATGAAGAGGATCACCTTCACATTGAGGATATTGGTGACAAACCCGCGTCGGAACGCCCGCCACAGATCGCCGCGCCCTTCACGGGCTGAGGCCGGGTCAACCGAACGCCAGCTCGACCAGGCGAGCCACGCCAGATAGGCGGCACCGGCATAACGTATAAGGTCCAGCGCAATTGGAGAGGCGGCGATCAGCACCGCCAGCCCGGCCGCAGCCAGAATGACATGGCAGAACACACCAAGGATGATCCCGCTGGTTGCCATCACGCCAGCGCGCGGGCCCCCTTTGATCGACGAGGCGATGATGAACATCATGTCTGGTCCGGGGGTGATATACAGGATGAGCGAGGCACCGATGAAGGTGGCGACCACCCAGGGGTCCATGGCAAAAAGCGTTGTCAGCATGTCATTGCTCCTGCTGTGGAAGGCCATCCGCGATCTGGTAGTAATCGCCCTTGTCCGCCACGAAGATATGTTTCTCGAGTGTCAGCCCCGTGGGGCCGTCCACCGCACCCAGCGCAAAGCTGATGCTGTCTTCGCCAGTGCCCTGCCAGAACAGGAACGATCCGCAAGTGGGGCAGGATCCCCGTTTGGCTTTCGGGCTGGCGGCAAACCAACTGACCGGACCACTGATGGTCAGATCCGTTTCCGGCACTTGCGCTGAGGACCAGACGCCGCCCGATTGCTTGCGACATTGCCCACAATGGCACATCGACGCCGCAACCGGGGTTGCAGCCGTTTCAAAAGTGATCGCGCCACAGAGGCAGCTTCCTTTGATCATGTTAAACCTCCTGTTTCCTCTTCCCGAAAAACCCCTGCCCTGATGGGGGATGCCCATCGGGCAGGGTCAGTTGGAGCCGATTGCTCGACCCACCGGAAGTTTGACCTGTCGCAGGACACACGACAGAGTCAACGGAGTGGTTGCGCCCGCACATCTGCATGGCGCTCAATAAACCGGGGGGGCGATCACCCAGATCGCTACCGCCGGCTCATCATAGGGGTTGGCCCATTCATAGGCTCATGCTTGATACGGAAACTGTCGCCCGGCCCCACGGTGAAGGCCCGCCCGCCAATGACCAGATCCAGCTGACCCGAGATCATATAACCCACTTCCTGCGTCGGTCGGTTGGCCGGGGTCTGCATGCTGGACTGTGGTGCGAAAGTGGAATGCACCATTTCAAAATCATCGGTAAGATCCGGCGACAGCAGCTCTTCTCTCAGCCCCTCTTCGCCAGATCCCATCGGACGGCGTGCGCCACCGCGCACCACATACCCTTTTTCCTCGACGGGCGCGGAGGAATGGGCAAACAGCAGCGACATCGGCACGCCCAGCGCTTCAGAGATTGAACGCAGGTCGGAAATCGATGGATCCGACATGTCACGCTCGACCTGGCTAAGCCAACCAACTGAGCGACCCAGGCGGTCTGCCAAATCAATCAGCGTCAAGCCGCGTTGCTTGCGCAGCGCTCTCAGGTCAGCCCCAAGGCTTTGTGGTTTGGTCGGGTCACTTTGCAGCACGCCGCACTCTCCTTGTTGGTCCCCGCCTGTTGTCGGCCGAGTGATTCTTATCTGAGTTCTTTGCTCAGTATGAAATGCATCGTGAAATTTTCACGCTTTTTTTCATACTGAGGTGAAAAAACGGCGATCGCAAACAAAATCGCGACATGAAACTGGTCGGTTTCAGGACATGCTCAGCGGTGCTCCTGCACCCTTACGACCGTCCGTCGACAGGCTTGGGTGTGGCTCATTATATGCGCCTGAAGCACAGTCCGATAAGAAAATCAGAGTGTTGGATCAACGGTGCGACATCCAAGAAGGGGCTTTGCCCCCGAGCCTGCGGCTCTCCCCCAAGGTATTTGGTGCAAGAAAAAAGAACAAAGACAGGTCAGCGTGCAAAAGTGGCGGTGAGAATTGCAGCGAGTTCCCGCGCGTCATCGTCCGTAAAGGCATCCGGCTGATTGCTGTCGATATCAAGCACACCAATGACTTCGCCAGTCGCATTTCGCACGGGCAGGACCAGTTCAGATCGGGTGGAGCTGGCGCAGGCGATATGGCCGGGGAAAGCATCAACATCCGGCACCAACTGCACCTTGCCGGTGCGGGCCGCCGCGCCGCAGACACCGCGAGAAAACGGGATTTGCAGGCAGCCGTGGCCCCCTTGATACGGCCCGATTTTCAGCAGTTCGGGTTCAGTCACACGGTAAAAGCCAGTCCAGTCGAACCGATCGTCCGCGTGGTGCAACTCGCAGGTCACAGTTGCCATCAGCGCCACCTCGTCGCTCTCGCCCTCTGTGAGAGAGGCGATGATCTGTCCGGTTTCAGCATAGTTGATCTGCGGCATGAGGCTCTCCGGCAAAGGGGGCTGCAACGAAAAAGGGCGCGAACCTGCCGCGCCCTCTCTCTTTATAAGGTCAGTTGTCAGTCACGCTCAATCGCAATTGCCGTGCCTTCACCGCCACCGATGCAGATCGCAGCCATGCCACGCTTCAACCCGCGCTTTTCCATGGCATTCAGAAGCGTCACGATAATGCGGGTGCCAGAGGCACCAATCGGATGGCCCAGCGCACAGGCACCGCCGTTCACATTGACCTTGTCGCGCGACAAACCAAATTCATGCATGAAGGCCATCGGCACCACGGCGAAGGCTTCGTTCACCTCCCACAGATCCACGTCTTCAGCTGTCCAGCCCAGTTGATCCAGCAGCTTTTGGGCAGCGGGCACCGGAGCGGTGGTGAACCAACCCGGTTCCTGCGCGTGGCTGGCATGCCCCATAATGCGCGCGCGGATCTTAAGACCAGCAGCTTTGGCCGCGTCTTCCGAGGCCACAACCAGCGCCGCCGCACCATCAGAGATCGATGAGGCATTTGCCGCAGTCACGGTGCCGTCTTTTTTGAACGCTGGCTTCAGCGCGGGGATTTTTTCCGGGCGGGCATTGCCGGGCTGCTCATCTTCGCCAACCACAACGTCACCTTTGCGAGTCTTCAGTGTGACCGGGGTGATCTCGCCTTCAAACGCACCTGACTTCTGGGCGTCCAAGGCGTTTGACAGGGATTTCAGCGCATATTCATCCTGCGCTTCACGGGTAAACTGGAATTTCTCCGCGCAATCCTCGGCAAAGGTGCCCATCAGACGGCCTTTGTCATATGCGTCTTCCAGACCATCAAGGAACATATGATCGACAACAGCGCCATGACCAATCCGGGCACCGCCGCGCATCTTCGGCAGAACATAAGGCGATTCCGTCATGCTCTCCATACCGCCGGCAACCATAATGCTGGTGCTGCCCAATGCGACCTGATCAAAGGCGGACATGGTGGTTTTCATGCCAGAACCACACATCTTGTTCAGAGTGGTCGCGGGGACAGATTGACCAAGACCAGCGGCAAACCCAGCCTGGCGCGCGGGGGCTTGGCCCTGACCCGCAGGAAGAACACAGCCCATCAACAGCTCTTCAATCTGCTCGGGCTTGGCACCGGCATCTTCAAGCGCACCTTTGATTGCAGCGCCACCAAGTTCGGAGGCGGTCACGCCGGTGAAAGCCCCTTGAAATCCCCCCATCGGCGTGCGCGACGCCCCAGCAATCACAACGTTTTTCATGCCCATCTCCAATTCCTTGAAATTCCTCCCTTCCGCTTACCGAATGGTAACGATCCACGTCTAGTCTCATTCGAAAGTGACCCGCCGTAACAACGTGATCCAACGGGGTTTGGGCGGTTGATCAGTGAGTGGATACACGTCGCAAGGAGAAATGCTGTGCAACTAACCTATGAAGATATCAACCAAACCCGCGTCATCACAGTCGGTGAAAACCGCATCGATGCGGCAATTGCGATCAATTTCAAAGATTCGATGCGCGAGCTGACTGACGGAGGCCCCAATCGTATTGTTGTGGATATGGCAAACGTCGATTTCATCGACTCCAGTGGCCTCGGCGCCGTGGTCGCAGCGATGAAACAGGTCAATGCCGGATCAAAGCTGGAACTGGCCTGCCTGTCACAAACCGTAGCAAAAGTGTTTCGCCTGACCCGCATGGATACAGTGTTTACCATCCATTCCGATATGAAATCCGCCCTCGGTGGCGGCCTGGCGAATGCATCTTGAAAGACTGCCGTTTATGGGTCATGCGCGCGATCTCATAGTAGGATCCCAGTCCTCTGAACAGCAGGGGGTCAACTTCACTTTTCCAAGTGACAATTTTGCAGTGCGCAACGCGCTGCAGACCACAAAGGGACAGATTGATGGGTTAGGGGTTTCCGCTGAATTCCACGGCACCTTTGAAATCGTTCTTGCCGAGGCGCTGAACAATGTCGTTGAACATGCCTATTGCGACATCAGCGGCGTGATTGAGGTCAATCTGCAGCGCGAGGGGCAGAACCTTCATGTGACCATTCTGGACGATGGGCATCCAATGCCCGATGGCAATTTGCCTGACGGCGCGCCACATGATTTGGCGCAAATGGAAGATGCATTACCCGAAGGCGGGTTTGGTTGGTTCCTGATCAGGGAGCTCACACAAAACCTAAAATACACTCGCAGCGATCAAAGAAACAAATTGTCTTTCTCAATCCCGCTGGATCAGCCCCAATAGGACACCGGACTTTTCCGGCAGAAAAGGCGCAATCGCTTCTCGCGGATGCGCCTTTTTCAATTGCAGAATTACAATGAATTTCCACACTATCTTTGGCAAATTTCCATGAAACCTGCGTCAATCGTCACTAAATTGCCCCAAATCCACCCTTATCACGACAGAAACAAAGGCCATCTTAAGGACGTAGCGTAAAGCTTGCCCCGGTGCCGCAATTCACAGCCCCCACCCAGTTCGCGGCATCGGGGAATTACCTCTCCCCAATAATCCCCATGACCTATACCAGCATCATGATCGCAGTTTGAATTTCAGACTGCCAAGGCTATTGTAATCCCATTCCTTCAGATTTGCTGCGATGAGGTACAAATTGCGCGATTTTCATTTACCGGGCCGTTCGCCCGTTCTCGCCGCCAACGCAATTTGCGCAACGTCACACCCGCTCGCCGCACAGGTCGCGCTGGACATCCTCAAATCCGGGGGCAACGCGGTCGACGCCGCCATTGCGGCCGGCGTTTTGTTGGGCATTTGCGAACCACATATGACCGGGTTAGGGGGAGATTGCTTTGTGCTTCTCTCACCGCCAAACACAGAAGAAATCATCGCCCTGAATGGTTCCGGAAAATCCCCGGCAGCCCTAGATCCCCAGCAGTTGCGCCACGAAGGTTTCCAGACAATGCCTCTGCGCGATGCTCGGTCTGTCACAATACCCGGCGCCATCGACGCATTTTGCCGCCTCTCCACAGATTGGGGGCAACTTGCCCTGAGCGAATGCTTGGCACCCGCTATTCACTACGCGGAAAATGGCGTGCCCGTTGCGCCACGTGTGGCCCACGATTGGAACATAGCTGCACACGAGCGATTTCTGTCAGGCATGGCCGCAAGCTACTACCTTAAGTCCGGCCGCGCGCCCCTGCCCGGCGACTTATTTCGAGCACCCAAACAAGCCACTGTGCTGCGCCAAATTTCTAAAAAAGGCCGAGATGGATTTTACCAAGGTGACGTAGCGCAAGACATGGTCGATAGCCTACAGGCACTTGGCGGATCGCACACCCTCGACGATTTCGACGCCACGCAGAGCGTCTACACCCAACCAATATCCGGCCATTACAAAGGCACCGAATTGGTCGAGCACCCGCCAAACGGACAGGGTGCCACGGCGATTCTCATGTCCAAGATGCTGGAATGCTTCAACCTTCCTGACTTACGCGCCGAGGGCGCGGCACGGGTTCATATCGAAGCTGAGGTGGCCAAACTCGCCTATGACGCCCGCAACCGATTTCTCGCGGACCCAGAGCACACCACGCGATTAAATCACATGATATCAACCGAAACCGCCGAAAAACTTGCTGCGAAAATCCATCCCACAAAGGCGATACCCAACGTCACCCGGATCACAGAATCAGTTCACAAAGACACGGTATACCTGACAATCGTCGACAAGAATCGCATGTCAGTTTCACTGATTTTCTCTATTTTTCATGCATTTGGATCTGGGTTGGCATCCGAGAAATATGGCATTCTGTTCCAAAACCGTGGCGCGGGCTTCAGCTTGGCTCAAGGACACCCAAACGAAGCGGGAGGCGGCAAACGGCCAATGCACACAATCATTCCCGGCATGATCCGCGAACGGGGAAAAGTCATTTTGCCATTTGGCGTCATGGGCGGAGCTTATCAACCCATTGGGCACGCGCGCTTTCTTAGCAATTTGGTGGATTATGGCATGGACATTCAATCCGCCATCGATGCCCCACGTGCTTTCTGGCAAGATGGAACATTGCAGCTTGAGCGCGGATACGCCCCAGCCGTTGCGGCCCGTCTAGAGGACATGGGGCACCAGATCGCCATACCCGAATCCCCGATTGGCGGAGCGCAAGCCATTCGCATTGACCATGGGCGCGGGATTCTCATGGGCGCATCGGACCATCGCAAAGATGGCTGCGCAATGGGTTACTGATTGAATCTAAATGATTTTAATCGACCGGATGGGTGGAGAATCAATTCATCTGAAAATGCAACGGGTACAGCCCATCTTCAAACTCGCCAAACAGATCCGGAAGATCCGGGTGGCTAACCGGTTCGCCAGAATAGTCCGCAATCAGGTTTTGCTCAGAGACATAAGCCACATAGTAATTCTGATCGTTTTCCGCGAGCAGGTGGTAAAATGGCTGATCTTTCGAGGGGCGACTGTCTTCGGGGATGGCGTCATACCATTCCTCGGTGTTGGAAAACATCGCATCGACATCAAAAACAACCCCGCGAAACGGGTGTTTGCGGTGGCGCACGATCTGGCCCAGGTGGTATTTTGCGTGTGTCTTCAACATCTCTTCGCCTTTGTACCTGTTACTACCTCGTTAACTTCGGGGCGTCCATGCAACAGGCGCGGAATTATGAGAAACAAATTGTCGTTCGTCCAGAGCGGTCATTTGCACCACCATTTTCAACCCGACGATTTGTGATCAGCCAACACGTTTTCAACACGGCACCTTTCATGTATGCTGGGAGAAACAACAAACAATCGCGAGCCAGGCAAATGAGCAGCTTTCTTCGCACCGTAGTGATGGGTGGCCTGATTTTAGGTTTCGTTGCAGCTTGTGGCGGCGGCGGGTCTAAGGCGCCGCGCAATCTCAACAACGCATGCAGCATTATTAAAGAACGCCCAAAAATCCATCGGGCCATGAAAAAAACCCAACGAAAATGGGGGGTTCCGATTCATGTACAGATGGCGGTGATCCATCAAGAATCCAAATTTGTGGCAGATGCACGCACGCCGGTGAAATATGTTCTGGGTGTTTTGCCGATGGGTCGACAGAGCTCGGCCTATGGGTATTCGCAGGCACTGGACGCTACCTGGAAAGAGTATCAGCGGTCGGAAGGTGGGCGCGGCGCAAAGCGCACCGACATCCGCGACGCTACGGATTTCATGGGTTGGTATATGACGGAAACGTCGCGTGTGACCGGGCTTTCCCTGTCTGATGCACGTGGGCAATATCTTGCGTATCACGAAGGGCGCAGCGGATATTTGCGGGGCAGTTACCGCAGCAAAAGCTGGCTTTTGAATGTTGCGAACAAGGTTCAGGACCGGGCCTATATGTATCGATCACAGCTGTCCGGCTGTCGCCGATAAGCCAGATATGCCCCGCGAAAATCAAACGCGGGGCACTTAACTTACTGACTTACTTTCTTTTTCTGACTTCGGCACTAATCGAGAAAAGAGAGTTCGCCAGGCTGCCCCCCTTTTTCAATTCACCTAGAATCACCGTGGTTTGCGACCCGCTGTCATCCGTGATGATCCACTGACGCAGCTCGGTCGGACTGGAAGTGAACATCAATTTGATGTTGCCATACTGCGGGTTGTCCGGGTCCTGTGCAGTGACAGTTGTGGCGGTGCCATCATAGCTGTGTCCGGTAACCATTTTGGCGCGAGACAGGTTGACGTTCTTTGCCAGAATCACCGAAAGCGGAGTTCGACTAAGCGGATACTGAGAAGGGCCCGCATTGGATTTCCCATCAAAAACAGCAACTTGCTGGCTTCCCACCACCACAAGCGCCTTTTCTGGCGGGTTATATTCAAACCGCGCTTTGCCCGGTCTTTTGATATAGATTGTCCCGGTGGAGATTGTGCCATCACTATTAAGTTGGGTGAATTGCGACGTTGCTGTCTTCAAGTCATTGAGATAACGGGAAATTTCATTAAGAGAGAGTTTCTCGGCCAGGGCCGGAGCAGCACTGAGCATCAGCCCGGCGGCGGCGATCATCATACGAAAAGCGTTCATATATCCTACCTTCTATTCGGGACCAGTTTGCCCCTTTTGTCAGAAGGATTTAACCCCGAACCCTGCGTGATAGGCGATAACATGCGCGTGTTATGTGAGATTTTTCACAAAGCGCTGCCCGGGAAGGGCAGCGCCAAAACTTTAAAGTCTTTAAAGGTCTGAGCGGACAAAGTTTAAAGATTTTATAGGGAAAATCCGGAAACTTTAAACTCTTTAAAGGGGCAATCCCGCCCAAAGCGCATTGCGGCGACCCAAAGGCCGCCGCAAAAAAATGTCCCTATTCATCGTAGGCCGCGGTGATGATCACCTCGACCTTCAGCTCTGGACTGGCCAGATGGGCCGAACCGCAGGCGCGCGCTGGTGCATGGCCTTTTGGCACCCAATTGTCCCAAACTGCGTTCATCTCGTCGAAGTCTTTCATGTCATCAAGCCAGATGATCGCCTGCAACATCTGCGTGGTGGACGACCCGGCCTCTTCCAGCAGGGCTTCGACCCGGGACAGGCATTCGCGGGTCTGATCCGCCACGCTGTCACCGCGATTTCCAACCTGACCACACAGATAAACCACGCCTTTGTGCTTAACGATCTTGCTCATGCGATCGCTGGTGTAACGTCTTTGAATCATTGTTTTGCCTCAGGGATGAGCGACACGAGTCGCGGGGGTCTTTGCTGCCCCCTACGCTCGGTGCTTTAGATTAATTTTTAGTTGTTTTTGAACGATCCGTTACTGCTGCTCTGGAATCAGGATTTCGCGTTTGCCAACATGGTTCGAGGCAGAGACCAGACCTTCGTCTTCCATCTGCTCCACCAGACGTGCGGCTTTGTTATAACCGATGCCCAGTTTGCGCTGAATATAGGAGGTCGAGCATTTGCGATCCTTGATCACAATCGCCACCGCCTGATCGTAAAGCGCATCTTCGCCGTTGGTGTTGCCACCGGTGTTGAGGCCAAGAACCGCGTCGATATTGTCGGCCTTGTCATCCGCCGGGCCATCCACCACGCCGCCGATATAGTCAGGCGGACCATAGGATTTCAGGTAGTTGACGATTTCCTCAACCTCTTCATCCGAACAGAACGGCCCATGCACACGGGTGATGCGCGCGCCACCCGCCATGTAAAGCATATCCCCCATACCCAGAAGCTGTTCGGCACCCTGTTCACCCAAAATGGTGCGGCTGTCGATTTTTGACGTGACCTGAAACGAGATCCGGGTGGGGAAGTTGGCTTTGATGGTCCCGGTGATCACATCCACAGACGGGCGTTGGGTGGCCATGATCAAATGGATCCCAGAGGCCCGCGCCATCTGAGCAAGTCGTTGAATACAAGCTTCAATTTCCTTACCCGCCACCATCATCAGGTCGGCCATTTCGTCGACGATCACCACGATATAGGGCAGTTTTTCAGGCGCAAATTCTTCTGATTCGAAAATCGGCTCGCCGGTGTCGTCATCAAATCCGGTCTGAACTGTGCGCTCAAACATCTCGCCTTTGGCAAGCGTGTCGGCCACGCGACCATTGTAGCCTTCAATGTTGCGCACGCCCATTTTGGACATTTTGCGATAGCGATCTTCCATCTCGCCCACCACCCATTTGAGCGCAACCACGGCCTTTTTCGGGTCGGTCACAACGGGCGACAGCAGGTGCGGAATGCCGTCATAGACGGAAAGTTCCAGCATCTTCGGGTCAATCATGATCATCCGGCAGTCTTCCGGGGTCAGGCGGTAAAGCAGCGACAGGATCATGGTGTTGATCGCCACGGATTTACCGGAGCCGGTGGTCCCTGCAATCAGAAGGTGGGGCATCTTGGCAAGGTTTGCCACAATCGGATCACCGCCAATGTCTTTGCCCAGCGCAAGCGGCAGGCGCATATTGGCGTCGCCGAAATCGCGGGTCGAAAGGATTTCACGCAGGACCACTTTTTCACGGTTGTCATTGGGCAATTCGATACCGATCACGCTGCGGCCCGGTACGGTGGAAACACGGGCGGACAGGGCGGACATCGAGCGGGCGATGTCATCGGCCAGGCCAATCACGCGGCTGGCCTTGAGGCCCGGCGCGGGTTCAAGTTCGTACATGGTGACGACAGGACCGGGGCGGACCGAGACGATTTCACCTTTGATGCCGTAATCATCCAGCACGGTTTCCAGCATGCGCGCGTTTTCTTCCAGCGCCTCGTCAGAGAGGTGGTGGCGATCCACGGTGATCGGGTCGGCCAGCAGCCCCAACGGGGGGATTTCGAAGGCGGGGCGCTTGTCATCGAACTTCAGGCTGGGCTGGGCTTCTGCCTTGGCCTGCGCCGAGGGTTGCGCCGGTTTGCGTTCCTTGTGCTGCACCACTTTCTTGGCCGGGGACGAGAAACCCGCCTGGGGTGGGGTGTAGACACGGGGGGCTTCAGCCGGGGCTTCCATCAGGTTTTCCACAATGATGTCATCATCTTGCGGAACGGGCATATCGGCTGCTTCCTCCTCTGCGAGGTCCACACGGTCGGTGCGCCAGTCGGCGGCGGGCGCGGCGGCGGGGAGGGGATGCACGTCCATGGCGGTCTCAGCCATCGGGTCAGCGATGGCGTCGATGGGCTCGTCGAAGGCAGCACAGGGATCGACGT
>JQGR01000065.1_pt1 | contig 19736 bp, 24 predicted proteins | sample 210181 | NCBI WGS metagenome assembly JQGR01 (sample SAMN02928655, study PRJNA255238) | bioreactor metagenome | biome: continuous culture; feature: L-culture metagenome assembled contigs; material: continuous culture biomass; isolation source: continuous culture inoculated with microbial biomass... | reverse complement strand
AGCGCACTCCATCATGCCTCGCGTGCTGGCAGTCTCAGCCGGCAGCACCAGATGGGTGAGCAGAACCACCACGGCCAACAGAGCGGTCATCGCCCAGCGCCGCGCCGTGGACAACCCCACATAAGCGCCGCCCAGCCAGATCAATGCTGCACAGAATAAAACCCAGCTCATGTTACCCTCATGTCCTGCAGATCATCCCTGACCGGTCGAGCCAAACCCGCCCGATCCCCGCTGCGTATCGCCCAGCGCGTCCACCACCGCATATCGCGCTTGCAACACCGGGGCGATCACCGCCTGGGCGATGCGATCTCCGTGACCTATCACAAAAGGCGCATCCCCGTAATTGATCAAGATCACCCCCAGCGGGCCGCGATAATCACTGTCGATTGTGCCGGGCGTGTTGGGTAGGGAAATCCCGTGTTTGATCGCCAGACCAGATCGGGGACGGATTTGCATTTCAAACCCTTCGGGAATGTCCACCCGGATGCCCGTGGGAATAATCGCGCGCGCCATGGGGGAAAGTACCAGCCCTTCGGCGCGGTCTTCCGGCTTGAGGTTGGCGCGCAGATCCGCCCCGGCCGCCCCGGCGGTTTCATACGACGGCAGTGAAACCGCACGATCCGCCCATTTTTCCCACACCACTTTGATCACCGGCTGGTTCATTCCCGCGCCCCTCATACTGTCTTGCAAAATATCCCCCCGGAGGCAGGAAAACTATTGCCCTAACGTCTCGGCAATACGCGCTGCCAACGCCCGAGCAACCTCATCTTTACCCATGCGCGGCCAATCCTCGGCGCCTGCGTCAGAAATCAAAGTGACCGCGTTTTCCACCCCGCCCATGATGCCGGTCTCGGGGCTCACGTCATTGGCGACAATCCAATCGCAGCCCTTGCGCTTGCGCTTGGCGGTGGCATTGGTGATCACATCATCGGTTTCCGCCGCAAAGCCCACCACCAGTTCGGGGCGCCCTTCGCCAGTTGGCTGACCGTTTTCAGAATGTCGGGGTTCTCAGTAAATTCGAGCACCGGAAGCGAGCCTCTGCCATTTTTCTTGATCTTGCTGTCGCTGGCCGAAGCCACCCGCCAGTCGGCCACGGCGGCGGCAAAAACAGCGGCATCTGCGGGCAGGCCAGCTTGCACCGCCTCCAGCATCTCTTGCGCGCTTTGCACTTTGACCACGCGCACCCCATCAGGTGGGGCCACGTCAGCGGGGCCGGTCACAAAGGTCACCTCTGCGCCCAGCGCCGACAGGGCCTTGGCAATCGCCGTGCCCTGCGCCCCGGATGAGCGGTTGGCGATATAACGCACCGGATCAATCGGTTCATGTGTCGGCCCGGAGGTCACAAGCACATGTTTGCCCTTGAGCGGGCCATCCATCAGCGCAGCCTCAACCGCCGCAACAATCTCCAGCGGTTCCGACATGCGGCCCGGGCCAAATTCACCGCAAGCCATCGGGCCTTCATTGGGGCCAACAAACAGCACACCATCTTTCATGAGGGTTGCCACATTGCGCTGGCAGGCTGGGTGCTCCCACATGCGCACATTCATCGCCGGGGCCACCAACACGCGTTTGTCAGTGGCCATCAAAAGCGTCGACGCCAGATCATTTGCCAGACCGCCGGCCATCTTGCCCAAAAGATCCGCGGTGGCCGGGGCGACCACCACCAGGTCAGCGGCGCGGCTCAACTCAATATGGCCCATCTCGGCCTCATCGGTGAGGTCAAACAGCTCGGTATAGACCTTGCGCGCCGCCAGACCCGAGGCGGATAAAGGCGTAACAAATTCCTGCCCCGCGCGGGTGATCACCGGCGTCACCTCGGCGCCGCGCTCGCGCAGACGTCGAATGAGGTCAAGCGATTTGAAGGCAGCAATGCCGCCGCCGATGATCAGGAGGATATGTTTGCCTGCGAGCATAGCGTCACCTTAACATGTGGTCAGTTTCACATTTTACGTGAAAGTCCCGAAAGTGATAGGCGGTTGCAGAGATTGGTGCAATGGGGGCCTGCCCCCCCAAGAAACGATCAGGGCCGCCCGGGTAAGCGCGGCAGGCGAAGACCGCCATGAACAACGCTTCCCTTCACTCTGAACTCTTGCCAAATTGCAGGCAGGGATCCGGGCGATCAACAGAGGGTGCGTCCAGCACCAGATCAAATCCTCCCTCGGGCGTGCCACCATCTTCACCTTGCCCAATGCTGAAAACCTTCAGATCCGGGCGCAGGCGCACAATGTAGCTGGGCACGCCCCAATCTTTGCGCGCGTGACCATTGCCGGTGACCACCATCACCGGGCCATTGGTGTCTTCAATCGCCTTGATCGTGGCCTGTGCAAGCGTGGCATCACGCAGGCGCTGCACCTCGATCATACCGCCCAGCGCAGCGCGGGGCATGGCATCACAATGGGCCGCAAACTGAAGATCCAGCCGCGCCGCCTGCTGGTCTTCGGGCAAGGCATCCGCCAATCCATACGCCACGGCGTCGCCATCAAAATGCGCGGCGACCCCATCGGAATAAACCATCCGCGCCACATCCCGCGGCACGGCGGCCCCGTAGATTGGCGCGCCTGCGATATAAAACACTGGCTGATACATGCCGAAATCCGGCCAGCCTGAGGCATTCCATGTGTCGCGGTATCCATCCAGATCACGCGCCATCTCTGCCGCCTGCTCAGGCGTCAGCATTTCCGCCACAATTGCCGAGGGGGCCAGCGCCGCCGCATAGGCCTGCTGGGCGCCATGGTGATCCGGATTATCATGCACTTCGCCCACAATCACCACATCCATCTCCAACAGCTCATCCGGAAGCGGGATATCCAACGCCCCGTCTTGTGCAAAAGCCGCCAACGGAACCAATAGCCCGCCCAGTGCAATCTTCGTCAGATTTTGTACTCCACTCATATCCAGCCCCATTTCTGCGCCTTTTCATGCGGCTCTTGAATGAGCCATGTCGTTTTTGAGCGCAGAAAAGCGTGGCAAGCGGCTGGCCCCATGCGCGGTGGTTTGGTAAACGGGGGTATGACAATTTCACTCCCCTCCCTGACCTTGGTATTGGGTGGCGCGGCCTCGGGCAAGTCCACTTATGCCGAGCATCTTGTCGCGGCCGCCGGTCGCCCGATGCTCTATATCGCCACCGCGCAGGCCTTTGATGGCGAGATGTCCGCGAAGATTGCCAAACATCAGGATCGACGCGGCACGGGTTGGCGCACGATTGAGGCCCCGGGCGACGTGGCCCCGGCGCTTGCCGACGCCAAACCAGATGAGCTGGTTCTGTTTGACTGTGCAACCATGTGGTTGTCGAACCAGCTGTTTGCGGACGCCAATATCGCCAAAGCCGAAGCCGCACTGTTTGACGCGCTGACGGATTGCGCAGCCCCCGTGGTGCTGGTCTCAAACGAAGTGGGCGGCGGCATTGTGCCGGAAAACCGTCTGGCCCGCACCTTCCGTCAGGCCCAGGGCGAGCTGAACCAACAGCTGGCCCTGCGCGCGGATCTGGTGGTCACGGTGATGGCCGGGCTGCCGTTGGCGCTGAAAGGTCAGTTGCCTGAGGGGCTGAGATGAGTGTCACAACATGGTGTGGGTGCGCCACGGGCCAACCCATGCAAAAAACATGGTGGGCTGGCGCGATCTGCCTGCTGACCTCTCGGACACGGCAGCACTTGGACGCCTGTCTGATCACCTGCCCAATGAGGCGACGGTGATCTCCTCAGATCTGATCCGTTCGGTCGACACCGCCACCGCCCTTCAGGGCCCACGCCCGCGCCTGCCGCATGCGCGCGACCTGCGCGAGTTTGACTTTGGGCTATGGGATGGGATGCACTGGAGCGAGATGTCTTCGCGCGATCCCGAGCTTGCCCGTCGCTTCTGGGAAGAGCCCGGCGATGTGCGTGCACCCGAGGGCGAAAGCTGGAACCAATTGGCCGCGCGGGTGGGCGGCGTGGTCAACCGACTGAATGGGCAACACCGCCACATCATTGCTGTGGCACATTTCGGCGTGATCCTGACCCAAATTGCCAGGGCCGGAAAAATAACGCCTTATCAGGCGCTTGGGCATAAAATCGACAATCTCTCCACCACTCGCATCGACTGGGATGGCGCGGATTGGTCGGTGGTGGACATCAATCACCTGCCCTGATGGACCCCGTCACAAATCTCTATTTGCGCAGATGACCCCGCCCGGCCATTCTAACCTAACGGAAATTATGGCTTACGGAAAAACATGACTTACGACCTTTTTATTGGTGATCGCAGCTTTTCCAGCTGGTCCCTGCGCGGCTGGCTGATGTTTGACAAATTCGACCTTCCCGTGAACACCACGCGGCTGGGGCTGTATTCAGGCACATTGCAAGAAGATCTCGCCGATCTGGCCCCTGCCCGATTTGTGCCCGCGATGCGCAGCCCGGATGGGGTGGTGGTGGGCGATACGCTTGCCATGGCGGAAACCCTGCATGAGCGCCACCCTAAGGCTGGCCTCTGGCCCACCGACCCTGCCGCCCGCGCGCTGGCCCGTTGGCTGGTGGCGGAAATGCACTCGGGCTTTGGCGCATTGCGCGGCGATTGCCCGATGCAGCTTTTGGGTGTGGTTACAGATTTCACCGCCTCGGATGCGGTGATGGCTGACCTTGAGCGGCTGGAAACCCTCTGGTCACTGGCCCGCGAACGCCACGGTGCAGATGGTCCGTGGCTGTTCGGGGATTATTCGCTGGCGGATGTGTTTTTTGCCCCGGTGGCTGCGCGGATTGCGGGCTTCGGCTGAGTGTTGGCCCTAAAGCACAATCCTATGTGGATCTGCACCTGAACGACCTGTCGTTTCGCCGCTGGCGCGCCCTCGGGCTGACCATTTCCTACGACCCCGTGCCTTATATTGACGAGCGCCCGCTGGCCGATTGGCCCGGCCCGGCCCCATGCAAAGCCGTGCCCTGCGATGGTCCGTCCATAAACGCATCCTGCCCCTATTCTGGCGATCCGGTCACCGATTTTCTAAAACTGGACGGCCAGATCTGGGGCTTTTGCAACCCGACCTGCCGCGACAAGACCGTAAACGACCCCAAGGCCTGGCCTGAGTTCATGGCGATGGTTGCGCAGAACGGCTAACCCTCGGTTTCGTAACTTAAGACACTGAGCCATAATGGTCTCGATGCACATCGGGGCCATCGAGGGCAAGGCCCCACGGGTTCGCCTTAATCCTGATTAAGGTGTGTTAACCATTTCTTCACCAAGATTACGATAGCCTGCCCCCAACCAAATTGGAAAACCAAAGGGTAGGACAACATGGTGGCCCACGCTTATACCGTTGCGTTTGAAGGCATCCGCGCCCGCCCGGTCGAAGTGCAATGCGCACTTACCCCCGGCTTGCCCGGCTTCACCATTGTCGGCCTGCCTGACAAGGCGGTCTCGGAAGCAAAAGAACGGGTGCGCGCCGCACTTTCGGCGCTTTCAATTGCCCTGCCTGCACAGCGCGTCACCATCAATCTGTCCCCTGCTGACCTGCCAAAAATCGGCTCGCATTTCGACCTGCCAATTGCGTTGGCCCTGCTGGCCGCCATCGACATCCTGCCCAAAGATGCCGTAGCAGAGACCATCTCGCTGGGTGAACTATCGCTTGATGGTGCCCTTTTACCTGTCATCGGCGCCCTGCCCGCCGCCATGGCTGCCGCGGATGAAGACCGCGCCCTGATCTGCCCGCGGGCCTGCGGGCCGGAAGCAGCCTGGGTCGAGGCCACCCGCGTGCTCGCCCCTGCCACCCTCACCGCCGTGATCCAGCACTTTACCGGACAATCCCCCTTCCCCCGCCGATCCCGGCACAGTCGACAGTGCAACGGGCGCCAAAGACCTACGCGATGTGCGCGGCCAGGCCCGCGCAAAACGTGCGTTGGAAATTGCCGCCGCTGGCCGTCACCACCTTTTGATGGTGGGACCGCCCGGATCCGGAAAATCAATGATCGCCGCGCGCCTGCCGTCAATCCTGCCTCCGCTCTCCGCGCCTGAGGCTCTGGAAACCTCGATGGTGCAATCACTGGCAGGGGTGCTGCAGGAAGGCGGCATTTCCCGCACCCGCCCATTTCGAGACCCGCATCACACCGCCTCGATGGCCGCGATCGTTGGTGGCGGGCGCGGTGCAGGCCCCGGCGAAGTCAGCCTTGCCCATAATGGCGTGTTGTTTCTCGATGAAATCCCCGAATTCAACCGCCAAACCCTGGAAACCCTGCGCCAGCCCATTGAAACCGGCGAAGTGATGGTTGCACGCGCCAATGCCCATATCACCTACCCATGCAAATTCATGTTAATCGCCGCCGCCAACCCTTGCAAATGCGGCCACCTGAGCGATGCAAATCTTGCCTGCCCCAAGGCACCAACCTGTGGCGACGATTATCTTGGCCGCCTCTCCGGCCCCCTGTTGGACCGGTTCGATTTGCGCGTGGATGCGCCGCGTGTGGAAATGCGCGATCTTGATCTGCCACCGGATGGCGAAGGCTCGGCCGAAGTGGCTGCCCGCGTCACCCGTGCCCGCGCCACTCAGGACGCACGTTACCACGGGTATGACCACGTGCGGGTCAATGCAGATATCGATGGGGACCTTCTTGATCAGGTGGCACGGCCCGACCCGGAAGGGCGCGCACTTCTGATCAAAGCGGCTGATCGGTTTGGCCTGTCTGCCCGCGGCTACCACCGCATTTTGCGTGTAGCCCGCACCATCGCAGATCTGGAAGGGGTTGAGCAGGTGGCGCGCCACCATGTGGCCGAAGCGGCCAGCTATCGCTTGTCGATTGCCGCCACATCCTGATCCTGTACCGGATCCTCGGTCACGTGTTGCCTGACAAATCGCGCAACCCGGCGCAGCGCCTCTTTAGCTTCCGGCAAAAGTCGTGTGAAAAACACCCAGACATGTGGTGGATCTGGCCAAAGGTCCACCTCGACCTGCGCCCCTGCTGCGCGCAGCTTTTCCGCCATCCGCAGCGTATCATCTCGCAGGATTTCGGTGTTGGAGGCTTGCAGAAAGATCGGCGGCAACGGCGATTTGAAATCAGCAAAAAACGGAGAGATGCGTGGATCTTCGGGGCACGCCCCAGCCAAGATCCAGGCCGCCACCTGCCCCTTTCGTGTAGGAGGCAGCAAGGGGTCCGCCTCGGCATTTTCTACAATCGACGCGCCAGAGAAAGTTGCATCCACAAAGGGTGAAAACGCAAATACCGCTGCGGGCACAAGGCCTTGTGCATTTAGGTGCGCCAAGAGGGCCAAGGCCAGGCCGCCGCCTGCACTGTCCCCGCCGATCACGATATTTGCGGGTGTGTACCCCTGTGCCATCAAGCCTTCAAACGCCGCGACCACATCTTCGAATGCGGCGGGAAACGGGTGCTCTGGCGCCTTACGATAATCAGGGGAGCAGACCCGTAATTGGGTCAGACGGGCAAGGCGGGCCAACAGGTGTGTATAGGCTTTTGGCGACCCGGCGATATAGCCGCCGCCGTGCAGGTACAACAACACTTTGTCGGGATCGGGCGGGTGCGAGACTGCACGATTTGTCACCGAAAGGCACGGGATTCCGGCTATCTTCTCAGACCAGCGCCGTGTTTCGGGCGGGGGGCGAAACACCACTTGCATGCCCCGGTTCAGCGCCCAGCGCACCCGACCCGGCTGGCCCATTCGGCGCAACACGGGTTTCACCGTGACGCGCAGAAGGCGGTTCAGCCAGATCAGGCGGCGGGTCATATCTGCAGTTCTCCGCTCTGCTCACCCAACCTTGGCTTCAATCGCCTGCCAGATTTTTTCGGCGGTGTTGGTGCCGTCAAACCTTTCCAGCTCTTGAATGCCTGTGGGGGAGGTGACGTTGATTTCGGTCAGATAGTCGCCGATCACGTCGATCCCGACGAAAACCTGACCTTTTTCACGAAGCAATGGCCCAATCGCGGCACAGATCTCGCGATCCCGCTCAGTCAGGCCCACCTTTTCCGGCCGCCCCCCAACATGCATATTCGAGCGGGTTTCGCCCGCCGCCGGCACACGGTTGATGGCGCCTACCGGTTCACCGTCAACCAAGATGATGCGCTTGTCGCCGTTTGACACATCGGGCAGGAATTTCTGTGCGATCAATGGTTCACGATTGATGCCCGTGAACAATTCATGCAGCGAGGCAAGGTTGCGGTCATTTTGATCAAGACGGAACACACCAGCGCCACCGTTGCCGTAAAGCGGCTTAAGGATAATGTCGCCATGGGTCCGCTTGAAGGATTTCAGCGTTTCGAAATCGCGGGCAATCATGGTGGGAGGGGTGAGATCGGGGAATTGCAGAACCAGAAGTTTTCCGGGGAATTGCGCACCCAGAACGGGTCGTTCACAACAAGGGTCTGCGGATGGATCATATCAAGGATATGGGTCGAGGTAATATACCCCATGTCAAAGGGGGGATCCTGGCGCAACCAGACCACATCCCAATCCGCAAGGTCGATGTCTTCTACCGGCCCCATGGTGACATGGTTGCCATGTTCACGACGCAGCTCAATACGATGCCCACGCGCCATGACGTGCCCCTCCCGGAAACTTAGATGGTCGGGAGTGTAGAAAAACAGCTCGTGGCCGCGTTCCTGTGCTTCGATCGCAATACGAAACGTGCTGTCGGCATCTATGTCCACCCGATCCATCGGGTCCATTTGCAGGGCAACTTTCAAAGACATGCGGCGGCTCCTCTTGTTTTGTCCTACATGGAGCAGCCGTGGCGCAACTTCAATGGTTCTGACCTGATTATCCGCCAGTCCTTTTGCAAGCGCACCTAATAAGCTGATACGTTTTCGATGATCTTATGTTCGCCCACCTGATTGACCAATGCTACATCTATGCGCATCGGGGTCAGCATGCCCTTTGGCTGCTGCGCCACAAATTCACTGGCCGCAGCATAGATGCGATGCAGTTGTCGTTTGGTAAGCCGTTCAGCAGCGCGTGCAAAATCACGTGCTTTTTTCACTTCGACAAAGATGAAACCATCACCGTCGCGGGCAACCAGATCGATTTCACCTCCTTTGCCGCGCCAGCGACGAGCGGCGATGCCATGGCCATTTTGCTCATACTCGGCACCAACGGTCTGTTCCGCAGCCAGCCCGGCAAGATAGGAGGTTTTTCCACTCATTCATCTTTCTCCATTTCAAGCGCCGCCTGATAGACCTTGCGGCGCGGCAAGCCCAATGCTTCGGTAACAAAAGCGACCGCATCTTTTTTCGACATGTCTTTCATTGCCTTTTTCAAAGCCTCGTCCAGAGTTTCTTGCCCCATCTCGGCGGCGACATGGCCCAGCACCAAAACGATTTCCCCCTTCAGCGTGCGGTTTTCCAAGACCTCGGAGAGGGACTGGACATCACCACGCAGCACCTCTTCAAATTTTTGGTCAATTCCCGGCAGATCGCGGCAGGGCGGTTGCCAGCCTGAAGAGAGCATAACTCTGTTAACAGCCGGTTGATCCGCTTTGGGCTTTCGTAAAGGACGGTTGTGGCCTCAATCGCCAGCAGCTCGGACAACCACGTCTTGCGCGCACCTTTGGCAGCAGGCGGAAAGCCCGCAAACAAAAAGCGATCGGAGGGAAGCGAGGACAGGCTGAGCGCGGTCAGAACTGCTGACGCACCGGGAGCGGTGGTCACCAGAGCCTCATCCTGGGCCACATCGCGGGCCAGCGCATAGCCCGGGTCGGCAACAAGTGGCGTACCGGCTTCGCTGACATAAGCGACAGATTGCCCTTCCGCGATCAGTTTGCGAATCCCATCCCGGCCATTTTGCCGGAGTGATCATGATAGGGGATCAGTTTCCGCCCTCCGACCGGAATACCGTGAATATCCATCAACTTGCGCGCCGTGCGCGTATCTTCGGCGGCAATCACATCAGCAGAGGCCAATATATCAAGGGCGCGCAGGGTAATATCGCGGGCATTTCCAATTGGGGTTGCGACCAGATATAGGCCAGCATCAAGGGGAGAGTTTTCGGGTTTCACACTGGACCTGCTCATTAAGGTGATTATTATGGCGCTGTCTACAATGGGCGGGACAACCGCCCTGTATGTATCCGGGAGAGGATGTTTCATGTTCGCTGTTTTCCAGCGCGCCCGCAAGTCAGCCGGGGCCGCGATTTCAATTGCTTCACTTATTTTTCTGACCGCCTGTAACGCCAATTTGCAGCCGATCGGTGGTGGGCAGAAGATCAATCCGTCAAAACCGGTTCCTGTGGCGCTGCTGGTGCCAGATGGATCCGGGTCCGCCACGGACACGCTTTTGGCCAAATCGCTGGAGAATGCGGCCCGCCTCGCGATGTCCGAGCTGTCGGGTGTCAAAGTTGATCTACGTGTCTACAACACGGCTGGCGACCCCAACCAAGCGGCCCGTGTCGCGGTTCAGGCGGTGAATGATGGCGCGAAGATCCTGCTTGGCCCGGTGTTTGCGAAAAACGCCAATGCGGCGGGGCTGGCGGTGGCGAACCGCAATGTGAATGTGCTGAGCTTCTCGAACAACCCGTCGATTGCAGGCGGCAACGTGTTTGTGCTGGGCAACACTTTTGGCAATACGGCCAGCCGGTTGGTGAGCTATGCCAAGGCGCAGGGCAAGGGCCGCATCATGGTGGTGCATGGCAATGATGGCGCTGAAACCGACGGCAGCGCGGCGATCCAGCGCGCCATCAGCGCAAAAGGCGCCAGTCTGGCCGGTGTGAAAGGGTTTGAACTCTCGCAAAACGGCATTGTGAACGCGGTGCCTGCAATCAGCCGCGAGATCAAATCTTCCGGTGCACAATCGGTGTTCCTGACATCGGGCACCTCGGGGGCGTTGCCGTTCCTGGCGTCGCTTTTACCCGAAAACGGCGTGGCACCGGGCAGTGTGCAGCTGATCGGGTTGCAGCGCTGGGACATCCCGGCCAATGCGGTCAACCTTCCCGGCCTTCAGGGTGGCTGGTTTGCCATTCCCGATCCGGTGCTGAACAGCCAATTCCGCGCGCGCTATGAAGCGAAATACGGCAGCCCTCCGCATCCAATTGCTGGGCTTGCATATGACGGGATTGCCGCCATTGGGGCGCTGGTAAAATCGGGCAAATCAAACGCGCTGACCAGCACGGCTTTGACTCAGGCGCAGGGATTTGCCGGGGTGAATGGCGTGTTCCGCCTGCGCGGCGATGGAACCAACGAACGCGGGCTGGCTGTTGCCCAGATCCAGAACAACCAAGTTGTGGTCATCGACCCCGCACCGAGAAGTTTTGCTGGTGCCGGTTCCTGATCCTGCGTTACTGCCATATGCCCAGACAGATCACCTGATCTGCCCCGCCACCGCGATCTTTGATGCGGCGGCGGTCTGGGCTGGTCTGGCCCCGCAGCTTGACGATGCCAAAGACGATGCAGAGCGGCGCAGGTTCACCGTTACCGCCCTGCGAAACGCCATGAAAGCCGGGCGCAAATCCATTGCCGACGCACTGAACGCCACGCCGTTTGCCGCTTATCCTGCCACCGCTTCTTACGCTTATCTGACAGACGGCATGGTGCAATGCGTGTTTCGCGTTGCAACGGAAGTGCTGCATCCGCTGCAAACACCGACCTCGTCCGAGCGAATGGCGGTCTGTGCGGTAGGCGGTTATGGGCGCGGCGAAATGGCACCTCAATCCGATGTGGATCTGCTGTTTTTAACCCCCTACAAAATCACCGCCTGGGCAGAAAGCGTGATCGAAAGCATGCTTTACATGCTGTGGGATCTGCGCCTGAAAGTGGGACATTCTGCACGCACCATCGACGATTGCCTGCGGCTGGGGCGCGAAGATATCACCATCCGCACAGCACTTTTGGAACAGCGCGCGATCTGCGGCGATGCACCTTTGGCGAATGAGCTGACCGACCGGCTGTGGTCTGAGCTGTTTTCCGGCACCCTGCCCGAGTTTATCGAAGGCAAACTGGCTGAGCGCGACGCGCGCCACAAAAAACAGGGTGGCCAGCGTTACGTGGTGGAGCCCAATGTGAAAGAGGGCAAAGGCGGGCTTCGTGATCTGCAAACCCTTTATTGGGTGGCGAAATACCAACACCGCGTCACCGACACCTCGGACCTGATCGGACTTGGGGTATTCACCGAAGAGGAATATGACACCTTTCGCAAGGCCGACGAATTCCTCTGGGCCACCCGCTGTCAGCTGCACCTGCTGACCAACCGCCCAACCGAACAGATCACCTTTGATTTGCAGGTGGAAATCGCCGACCGGCTGGGGTTCAAGGATAAAGATGGGCGGCGCGGGGTTGAGCATTTCATGCAGGCTTTTTTCCGCCACGCCACCCAAGTGGGCGAACTGACCCGGATCTTCCTGACCGCGCTGGAAGCACAGCACATGAAAAAGGAACCGGCTTTGCTGCGGCTATTGAAGCGGCGCAAGCGGATGAAAGCCGGATTTACAGTGAAACAGGGCCGTCTGGATGTGGCGGATGCAGACGACTTTTTATCCAACAAGCTGAACCTTCTGCGCCTGTTTGAAGAAGGGCTGCGCACCGGCATGTTGATCCATCCGGACGCCATGCGGCTGGTGTCGGCCAACCTTGATCTGATTGACGACGGGATGCGCCGCGACAAGGAAGCGATCCGGATTTTTCTGGATCTTCTGCTCAAGCACGGCAACCCGGAACGCGCGCTGCGCCGGATGAACGAACTGGGGGTTCTGGCAGCCTTTATCCCCGAATTTGAGCCGATTGTGGCGATGATGCAGTTCAATATGTATCACTCCTACACGGTGGATGAGCATACGATTCAGGTGATTTCCAACTTTGCCCAAATCGAACGGCACGAGCTGGAAACCGAGCTGCCGATCAGCTCGGAAATCCTGGACAAAGGGATCAATCGCAAGACCCTGATGGTGGCGATGCTGCTGCATGACATTGGCAAAGGGCGCCCGCAGGATCATTCGATCCTGGGGGCGCAGATTGCCCGCAAGGTCACCGCCCGGCTGGGCATGACCCAACGCGAATGCGAAACGGTGGAATGGCTGGTCCGCTATCACCTGTTGATGTCGACATGGCGCAAAAACGCGACATTGCCGACCCGCGCACGGTGCGCGATTTTGCCAAGGCGGTGCGCTCGGTGCGCCGGTTGGATCTGCTGACGGTGCTGACGGTCTGTGACATTCGCGGCGTTGGCCCGGACACGTGGAACAACTGGAAAGCCACGCTGATCCGCACGCTTTACAACCAAACCCGCCGGGTGTTGGAAGGCGGCATGGAGGAGCTGAGCCGTGAAAACCGTGGCGCGGAAGCCAAACGCGCCCTGCGCAAAGCGCTGCCAGACTGGTCCACGAAAGCACTGAAAGCTGAGACCAAGCGCCATTATGACGCCTATTGGCAGGGGCTTCATGTTACCGCGCATAAGGTCTTTGCCCATCTGCTGCATGGCATTGGCGATGACGAGGTGCGGGTAGAGCTTTACCCGGATGAAGACCGTGATGTGACGCGGGTTTATTGCGTTCTTGCGGATCACCCGGGCATTTTCTCGCGCCTTGCGGGCGCACTGACGCTGGTTGGGGCCAATATCGTTGATGCGCGTACCTATACCTCAAAAGATGGCTACGCCACCGCCTGTTTCTGGATACAGGACGCCGACGGAAGCCCGTTTGACATCCGCAAGAAGCAGCGACTGACCAAGATGGTCGATAAAGTCCTGCGCGGCGAAGTGGTGGCGACAGAGGCCATGGCCGGGCGCGACAAGATCAAGAAACGCGAACGCGCCTTTAAGGTGCCCACCACCATCACCTTCGACAATGACGGATCCGAGATCTACACGATCATCGAGGTCGACACCCGCGACCGTCCCGGCCTTTTGTATGACCTGACCCGCTCGCTGGCCAATTCCAACGTCTATATCGCCAGCGCGGTGATCGCGACCTATGGCGAGCAAGTGGTCGACAGCTTTTACGTCAAAGACATGTTCGGGCTGAAATTCTATGCAGAGGGTAAGCAGCAGACGCTGGAAAAACGTCTGCGCACGGCCATCGAAAAAGGGGCAGAGCGGGCACAGGTATGAAACCGATCCGATTGATTTCCGGTGTCCTGACCGTTGGGTTCTGGACCTTGATGAGCCGCGTTCTTGGTCTGGTACGCGAGGTATTTTTGCTGGCGTATATTGGCCCCGGCCCGGTACTGGATGCCTTTGTCGCCGCCTTCCGCCTGCCCAATATGTTTCGTCGTTTTTTTGCCGAAGGCGCATTTAACGCCGCGTTTGTGCCGATGTTTTCCAAACGGCTTGAGGCCGGGGACCACCCCGATCGGTTTGCCTCGGAAGCGATGAGCGGGCTTTTGTTCATTCTGATACTGCTGACCGGGCTGGCCCTTGTGTTCATGCCGGCGCTGGTCTGGGCCACAGCGGGCGGTTTTGCCGGGACCGAAAGCTTTGACCTGACCGTGGGGTATGGCCGGGTCATGTTCCCCTATGTTCTGTTCATCTCGCTGGCCGCACTTTGCTCGGGCGTGCTGAATGCCACCGGCCATTTTGCCGCCGCAGCCGCCGCCCCGGTGTTTCTGAACATCCTGGTAATCAGCGCCATGTTGGCGGGGTCGGTTCTGGGCGGCGATGTGATCTGGTGGGTGGTCTGGATGGTCCCTGTGGCGGGCATTGTGCAACTGGCCATCGTCTGGGTGGCTGCGCGTCGCGCCGGGGTATCCCTTACCCCCGGCCGGCCACGCTGGTCCCCGGATATGAAACATCTGGTGATTGTCGCAGTCCCCGCTGCCCTGTCGGGTGGGGTGATGCAGATCAACCTTCTGGTGGGCCAGCAGGTGGCGTCGAACTTCGAAAAAGCGGTGGGCTGGCTTTATGCCGCTGACCGTCTCTATCAACTGCCGCTTGGCGTGGTTGGGATTGCGGTGGGGATTGTGCTTCTGCCTGATCTGGCGCGCCGGTTGAAAGCGGAAGACCACACCGGCGCACGTGATGCCTTTTCCCGCGCGGCTGAGATCTCTCTTGCGCTGACCATTCCCGCTGCGGTGGCGCTGATTGTCATCCCACTGCCCTTGGTGTCGGTGTTGTTTGAGCGCGGCCAGACCGGGGCGGACGATTCGGCTGCCATCGCCTTTGCAGTGGCGATCTACGGGTTGGGGCTACCGTCTTTTGTGCTGCAAAAGTTCCTGCAACCGCTGTTTTACGCCCGCGAAGACACCAAAACCCCGTTCCGCTACGCATTGTGGTCGATGGCTGTGAATGCGGTGTTGGCCATTGGGCTGGCACCTGTGCTGGGGTGGATTGCACCCGCAATTGCCACAACGGTGGCGGGCTGGTTTATGGCCGCGCTTTTATTGGTCGGCGGGCGGCGCTTTGGCGAGGTTGCACGCTTTGATGCCCGGTTCCGTCGGCGGATCTGGCGCATTGGCTTTTCTGCGGTGGCGATGGGCGTGGTGCTCTGGCTGTGCTGCGTGCTGATCGGTCCGGCCCTGACAACCCCCGGCTGGCGTTACCTTGCGCTTTTGGCGCTGATCACCCTTGGGATCGGAAGCTATTTTGCGGTTGGTCGTCTGGTGGGCGCCTTTTATCCGCATGAACTGAAGGCGGCGTTCCGGCGCGGACGGTAAGGGGATTTGCCCCTTACCTTGAAGGAAAAGAGCGCAGGTTTATCGTTGGCGCAATCGCATCAGCACCCGCTTCCAGCCACCGGGGCTGACCAGAAATGACAGGGTAAACCCGGCGATAAATCCGCCCACTTCCGCTACCCAGTCAATACCGCCGCCAAACAGCAGCCCAAACAGCAACTGAATTCCAAGCAGGAAACCGATCAGAGCAAACGCCTGCATCTGATTGCCGCCGGTCAGCGCAAGGTTGGTCCAGATCAGGAATGTATAAGCACCGATCAACCCGTAGACCGCCGGATAGCCGCCATACAACACCACCGCGCTGTCCCAGACCGCCCAATAGACCAGCGCGCCAGTGATTGACGAGCCAAAGAAGACAATCAGGAAAGCGGGCGCCGAAAACACCTCGCCCACCATCTTGCCTAGCGCCAGCAGGAACACCAGTACAAACAACAGGTGCTGGAAGCTGAGGTGCAGGAACGGGTAGGTCACAAAGCGGGCCATGTCGCGCAGAGGAAAATCTCCGCGCTCGACCATCCAACTGAAAAGCGGCGCACGAAAGCCCCAGTCTTCGATTGCGGTGATGCGCCAGCCCAATGCCTCTGGGCCACCGATCAGCCCGGCGCTGCCCGCCGCAAATACCACCTCAAGCCCAACCATGAAGACGGTCAGCGCAATCACCACCGGCGGCAGCGGGTTCACCGCAGGCCCCGGCCCGTCGCCTTGCAGGGAATGGGGCGTTTTTGGGTCTGAATTCATGCTCATCTGCCTTGATCTATCGTGTAAAAAGGGGGCCTTCTTGACGCGGCCTTAGCGCATGGGTAAGCGAGGGGACATGGAAAATCCAGATCCATCACACGGATCTTTCACACGGAGCACCCTCATGAGCACACATACGCCGCGCGTTTTTTCTGGGATCAAACCGTCGGGCGGTCTGACGCTGGGCAATTATCTTGGCGCGATCAAACGGTTTGTCGACATGCAGGGGCAAGCATTTGAAACCATCTATTGTGTGGTGGATTTGCATGCGATCACCGTCTGGCAAGACCCGGCAGAGCTGACCGATGCCACCCGCGAAGTGGCGGCAGGCTATCTGGCGGCGGGTATTGATCCGTCGCAGTCGATCCTGTTCAACCAGTCACAGGTTTCGGCCCATGCAGAACTGGCGTGGTTGTTTAACTGCGTGGCACGGGTGGGCTGGATGAACCGGATGACCCAATTCAAGGACAAGGCTGGTAAAAACGCCGAGAAGGTCTCGCTTGGGCTTTACGCCTATCCGTCGCTGATGGCGGCGGACATTCTGCTTTACCACGCCACCCATGTGCCGGTCGGCGAGGACCAGAAACAACACGTGGAGCTGACGCGTGATATTGCACAAAAATTCAACCACGACTTCAAGGCCGAGGATTTCTTCCCCTCGCCCGACCCGATCATTGATGGTCCTGCGACCCGCGTGATGAACTTGCGCGATGGGTCAAAGAAAATGTCCAAATCGGGCGAAAGCGATATGGAACGCATCAATATGACCGATGATGCGGATAAAATCGCCAAGAAGTTCAAGAAGGCCAAAACTGACCCGGAGCCGCTGCCGGAAACGCTGGACGGCCTGAAAGACCGCCCTGAGGCGCGCAATCTGGTTGAGATCTACGCCAGCCTTTCTGATGTCACCCCGGAGGCGGTGATTACGGAATATGCAGGCGCAGGCTGGGGCCGGTTCAAACCTGCACTCGCGGATCTGGCAGTAGAGAAGCTGGCGCCAATTTCGGCCGAAATGGCCCGGCTGATGAATGATAAAGGCGAGATTGATCGCATTCTGGGGGAAGGTGCAGATAAAGCCGACGCCATTGCCCAACCAATCCTTGAACAGGCCTATGACATCACCGGCTTCCTGCGTTCGCGCAAGCGGTGAGAGCTGGGGGTTTCGCACCCCCAGACCCCCGCGAGGTATTTACCGCAAGAAAAAAGGGGCGCAGGATTTCCGGCGCCCTTTTTTATTGGGCCCCTGTCAGGTTAGGCTGCAAGGGGAGTGATGGAGGTCCAACATGTTTTCCCAAGACAGCATCAACTTCATACGCGAGTTGAGCACCCACAACGAACGGCCGTGGTTTGAGGAAAACAAAACGCGTTACCTGTCCTATGTGAAAGAAGCGGCAGCGCAGTTTTCTGACGGGCTTTGCCCCATTCTGGCAGCGCGATATGACACACAGGTGAGCGGGAAACTGTTTCGCATTCATCGAGATTTGCGCTTTTCCAAGGACAAGACACCTTACAACGCACATATCCACATGAGTTTCTCAGACGCCCGAACCGGGGCGGCCTGGATGGTGGGGTTGGAACCGAACCGGTTGGTCTTGGGCTATGGGGTGTTTGGATTTGACAAACGGCAACTAAAGAGCTGGCGCAATGTGGTGTCGGGCCCGGCGGGCCATGTATTACGGGACCTTCTGACCGGGGCTATCTTAACCGGGTTAACCCTGGACACGCCTGCGTTAAAACGCGTGCCAGCCCCCTATCCGTCCAATCATCCGAACGGAGAGTTACTGCGCCATAAAGGGATTGCGCTTTGGTCCACCGCGCTGCCGCAAAACCGCGCCTTGGGCGACGGCGCAGCCGAGCAGGTGGCGGCTGCGCTGTGTGCTTTTGATCCACTCAGGGACTGGATGACAGCAGAGCTGCCCGCCTAGTCCACCGAAAAATCAACCGCCTAGCCCAGCTGCGTCAGCCAGCAATGCCCAGCGTTTTGGTCATGGCTTTCAACGTGGCCCGTTCTGCCTCGCTCCACGCGGCTTTGCGCGATTTGAACAGGGTGGCCTGGCTTTTATGCACCGGTCCACCGCCAAGGATTTTCAGGTGGTTGGCACGCAGGTCTCGCCGGTTGAGGTGATGTCGGCCACGGCCTCAGAGGTCTCATTTTTCACCGTGCCTTCGGTTGCGCCCTGACTGTCAACCAGTTGATAATCCGCCACGCCGTGATCGCGCAGGTGATCGCGGATCAGCCGGTGGTATTTGGTGGCGATACGCAGGCGAAAGCCGTGGTGCGCGCGAAACTGTGCGGCCACCGCGTCAAGATCATCCAGCGTGTTCACATCCACCCAGCATTTCGGCACGGCGATGATCAGATCCGCATGGCCAAACCCCATCGCAGCCAGTTCCGTCACCTTGTCGGCCCAGCTGGGCAGTTTTTCCCGTACCAGATCGGTGCCCGTTACCCCCAGATGAATACGGCCCGCGGCCAGTTCACGCGGGATTTCACCGGCGGACAAAAGCACCAGCTCGACCCCGTCAATACCCCGCACTGCGGCGGCATATTCACGATCCGACCCGGTGCGCGCCAGTTCAATGCCGCGACTGCCGAACCAGTCAAACGTCTTTTCCATCAAGCGCCCTTTTGAGGGCACACCCAGTTTCACAGTCATGAGGATGCTCCCAAGAGCAGGGTGAGTTCGGGGCGGATTACGCCGCCCACGGCAGGAATATCGCGGCGTTCGCCGTTTTGATGGCCCAGCACACGGGTCAGCGCGTCATAGCGTCCCCCGGTGGCCACCGGTTGCAGATCGGGACGTGCCTCGGCGTAAAAGCCAAACACGAACCCGTCGTAATACTCCATTGAGGTGCGGCCATAGCTGCCTTCAAAATCCAGGTGGTCCACATCCACGCCGCGTTTTGCCAGTGCTTCCGTACGGACTTCCATCCGGTCCACGGCAGGGGCAATGGCGGGCATGTCGACGGCAATATCGCGCAGATGTTCCAACACGTTGGAGGTGGTTTCGCGAAGTGCCAGAAGATCATCCAGCAGTTCAACCTCGCTTGCGGAAATCGGTGCGGCATCCGCATCTTCGCGCAGGGTGGCCACACGGGTGGCAACCTCAACGGCAGAGCGCAGGCCGATTTGTGGCGCATCCACCAGCAACGGGTCCTCTTTCGCCAGAAGGGCTGTGCGCCCCTCGGGCATTGCCGCACGACCTGCAAAACGATCCAAGAGCGCGCGGAAGCGACGCGGGCGCCAGATGTGGCGTTCAAGTGCCGCCTTGCGCCGGTCAGTGGTTTTCAACCCCCGCACAGCAGCCAGCAGCAATCCAAGATCGCCGGTAGCAGCGCGCAGGCTCAAAGGCGCAAGCACCTCTTGCAGGATTGCAAACACCTCTGCATCTGCCTCAGCGGGGGCGTCGCGGTCAAACACCTCATAGCCCACCTGAAA
>JQGR01000064.1_pt1 | contig 19898 bp, 23 predicted proteins | sample 210181 | NCBI WGS metagenome assembly JQGR01 (sample SAMN02928655, study PRJNA255238) | bioreactor metagenome | biome: continuous culture; feature: L-culture metagenome assembled contigs; material: continuous culture biomass; isolation source: continuous culture inoculated with microbial biomass... | reverse complement strand
GGCAGATTATAATAGCTGAACCGGGATCCGGCCTTAGGCAAAGCGGCGCGGTGGCATTTTTCTGATGCCGCCGCGCAACCGTTTTTCTTGCGAAATTCATAAAATCGCATATGACTTAACGGGTGAATAAAAGCCGCGCGGGGCAGGGCGTGTTCTGACCCCGCCGCCAGCTGATGGGAGCCCGCCATGTCTTTGATCAAACCCACCCGCCGTGACCTGCTGCGTCTTGCCGCCGCCGCACCGGCCTTCGCCATGGGGGGCATCAGTGCCCGATCGGCCCTGGCCTTTGGGGCGCCCGGCATCGCCAACCCCTCGTATTTCAGCTTTACCATGGGGGAGGCAAAGATCACTGTGGTCTCAGACGGCTGGTTCCCGATCCTGATGTCAGGGCAGGCGATCAATGCGCCAGAAGCGGAAAAACTTGCTTTCCTGGCTGAACATTTCATGCCGGTTGATGAAGGGTATTCCCATACCAATCATCTGTTCATTGAACTGGGCGAGGCCAACGTGCTGGTGGATGTGGGGTCGGGCAGTCGCTTTACGGATACCACCGGCGCGCTGATGGGGAACCTTGAGGCCGCCGGGATTGATCCCGCCGCCATCACTCATGTGGCGATCACCCACGCCCATCCAGATCACATCTGGGGCATTCGGGATGATTTTGACGAGCCGATTTTCCCGGATGCGGAATATATCATCGGCGAGACAGAGCATAATCACTGGATGCAGGACGGGCTGGTGGATCGCGTATCGGCTGCGGCACAGCAAATGGTGGTCGGCGCGGTTAACTCGATCACGGCAGACGGGCTGGAATGGACCTTGGTGTCCGGTGGCGCGGAAATTGCGCCGGGCATTCGTATGATCGACAGCCCGGGCCACACGCCGGGCCATATGTCAGTGCAGGTGGAAAGTGGTGGTGAAGTGCTGATGGCGGTGGGGGATGCGCTGTCGAATCCCTACCTCAATTTCCGCAAACCCGAATGGTTCAACGGATTTGATGCAGATGGCGAGATGACAGTGACCACCCGCAAACGCCTGCTGGACATGGCGGCGACCGACCGGGTGGCGCTTTTGGGGTATCACTTCCCGTTCCCGGGTGTGGGCCATGTCAAACGCGACGGGGAGGTTTATGACTTCGTACCGACGATGTGGAAGTTCTGATCCGGTCAACTCAGGTGGGCGGGGCCAGCAGGCCCGCTCAGCACAAATCCAATACAAACCCCAACACATACTCCAGTACATCGGTCGTGAGATGCCTTTGGTGGCGGATCACTTCCATAGCCCTTACCCAAATCGCAGTATCATCCCAGTGCGCCGGAGGCACCATTTGGGCAAGCGTCCCCTGCAACAGCAGGTGTGGCCCATTACAGCTCACCTGCCGTATCGGTCGGATGATACTCTCCTCCCTATCCATTCGCCCTTCTGAAAGGCGCTGGCCTATGGCCGCCTTTGCTTGCCCGCAATGAGGTAAGCAAAGGATAGGGTTGATCGGGGCGAGTTCGTGGTTAAAGATAGTCGTTAGGGTTGTATTGGGGAATTTTCTTATGGCAAAAGATGAATTTATTTCCGCCCCCCACCGCCGCGTGGCATTGCTGATTGATGGCGAGAATATCTCGAGCGCACTTGAAAGCCGTATCATCGCGGAGGCGCGTAAAATCGGCAAATTGGTGGTGCGTCGCGTTTATGGCGATGCCAAGCGCATTCCTGGCTGGGATGAAGCGCCGGGCATCAGGCTGATCCACAGTGGCACCGGGAAGACCACGGCTGATATTCTTATGGCGGTTGATGCCGCGACCCTTTGTTTGGAAGGGAAGGCGGATTGTGTGGCGCTGGCCAGTTCGGATCGGGATTACGCTCATGTTGCCATGCTGTTGTGCGAACGCGGCACGGAGGTCGTAGGTCTGGGCGAAAGCCACGCTCCGGAAAACTTCCGCAAGTCCTGCAGCGAATGGGTCACTGTCGCCTCGCCTCCGGGCGAGAATGACCTGAAGGTTAAAGAGGTGTTTGCCCGCCACCCAGAGGGGTTGCTGATCGCACAGGTCAATGCCGCCTTGGTGTCCGAGGCCCGTGTGACGCTTGCAGATTTTGACGAACAGACCTGGCGGAAGTATTTCGAAAGCCGCTCCGCGCAATATCGGCTTGACGGCACCGGACCGCAGACAAGGGTCACGCTTGAAGCCTGAGCGACGGCCCCCGATCGTGCATGAACGCAGGGGAACTGCGCGCGGATAGAAACCAACATGTCGCCTTTTGGCTTTCATTGACTTCGAGGCTAAGGTATTGCGGGCCAACTGCCACGCATTTGCATTTGCCATCTGGGGACACCTGACATGAGCGACAGCACCACCTATGAAACCCCGGGCCCGGTTGAAGCCAGCCTGTCCGACGCCATTTCTTCCGCTGAAGATATCATCGAAGAGGCCCGCAAAGGCCGGATGATCATCCTTGTCGATCACGAAGACCGTGAGAACGAAGGCGATTTCGTGATCCCGGCCGATGCCTGCGACGCCGCCGCGGTGAACTTCATGGCCACCCATGGGCGCGGGCTGATCTGCCTGCCGATGGAAGCGCGCCGGATCGAAGAACTGGGCCTGCCGATGATGGCGATGCACAACAGCTCGCGCCATGAAACCGCTTTCACCACTTCGATCGAGGCGCGCGAAGGCGTGTCGACCGGGATTTCCGCAGGCGACCGCGCGCTGACCGTGGCCACCGCGATCAACCCTTCTAATGGCCCGGCCGAGATTGCCACGCCCGGTCACATCTTCCCGCTGCGCGCGCGCAATGGTGGCGTGCTGGTGCGTGCTGGCCATACCGAGGCCGCCGTGGATATTGCGCGCCTTGCCGGGCGCAACCCGTCGGGCGTGATCTGCGAGATCATGAACGAAGATGGCACCATGGCCCGCCTGCCGGAACTGGTTGAGATTGCAAAGAAACACGGGCTGAAAATCGGCACGATCTCTGATCTCATTGCCTATCGCCGCCGCCATGACAATCTGGTGCGTGAAACGGGGCGTGAGGTGATTACCTCGGAATTTGGTGGCGAATGGGAAATGCGGATCTTCACCGATCTTACCCATGAGATTGAACATGTGGTGCTGATCAAGGGCGACGTTACCACCGCCGATCCGGTGCTGGTGCGCACCCATGCGCTGAATGAATCGCAAGATGTGCTGGGTATGGGGCCAAAACCAACGGACGAGCTGCCGCGCGCGATGAACATCATCGCAAACGAAGGGCGCGGTGTGGTCTGCCTGTTCCGCGAACCGCGCAAGACCCTTTACGCCCGAGATGAAGAAGAGCCCGGTACGGTGCGCAACATCGGCCTTGGCTCGCAGATCCTGTCGGCGCTGGGCCTGTCTGATCTTGTGCTGCTGACGGATAGCCCCGACACCCGCTACGTGGGCGTCGATGCCTATGGGCTCAACATCACCGACACCCGTCCCATTCAGGAGGATTGATCATGGCCGCCGCTGAACAGCATTATATCCTGCCGCGCCCGGAGTTTGACAAACCGGTCAAGATCCTGATCGTCGTGGCGCCCTATTACAAAGATATCGCCGACAATCTGGTCGCCGGTGCCAAGGCCGAAGTCGAAGCCGTGGGCGGCAGCTGGGAACTGGTCGAAGTGCCCGGCGCGCTGGAAGTCCCCACCGCAATTTCCATCGCTGAACGGATGTCGAACTTTGATGGCTACGTGGCGCTGGGCTGTGTTATCCGTGGTGAAACAACCCATTACGAGACGGTCTGCAATGACAGCTCACGTGCGATCCAGATGATGGGCCTAAACGGTCTGTGCATCGGCAATGGCATCCTGACCGTGGAAAACCGCCCCCAGGCGGAGGTGCGCGCCGAGGTGGAGGGGCAAAATAAAGGTGGCGGTGCTGCCGCTGCGGCCTTGCATCTTATCGCGCTTTCGCGCAAATGGGGCGCTGCAAGCAAGGGGGTCGGCTTTAAACCTGCAGGTGATAGCTACCGTCTTGCCGGTGATACAAATGAACTTCCCGAGGATACCCCCAAGGCATGACCCTCTCCGGCAACCAGAAACGTCAGATGAAATCCGCCGCCCGGCTGTTTGCGGTGCAGGCCTTGTTCCAGATGGAAGCCGCCGGCCAGACCGTGGACCGGGTGCGGGTGGAGTTCGAAGACATCCGCTTTGGCGAGGAATTTGACAGCCACACCATGGCCGAAGGCGACACCAAGCTCTTTCGCAAGTTGATCGAAGATGCGGTGAACCATCAGGCCAAGATTGACCAGATGACCGACCGTGCGCTGGTGGCGAAATGGCCAATTGCCCGCATCGACCCGACCCTGCGTGCCACCTTCCGTGCGGCCGGGGCTGAGCTGACCCAGGGCAACACCCCGCCGAAAGTGGTGATCTCAGAGTTTGTGGATGTGGTTAAAGCGTTTTTCCCGGAAGGGGATGAGGCAAAGTTTACCAATGCGGTGCTGGATCATATGGCCCGCGAAGCCAAGCCAGAGGCGTTTTGAGGCTTATATCTGATGGTTGCAGAACAATGAAAAGGCCAGACGCATTGTCTGGCCTTTATCTGTTTCAGGTCTTGTAACGATCTGAAAATAAATCTTATTCTTTTGGTTTTAGTTCTGCCGAGTAAGACTTCCCCTTGCCGAAATCGCGGGTGATCTGGATCATATTGCCTTCCGCTTCTATGATCAGGCAGTCATCGCCTTTCTTGTCCACTTCGTAGAAATCGATCTTGCGGCAGTACATCTCGTTGCGCCATTCCCATGTACCACGGTAATTGCCATAGCCCGGCACATGACCGGTTAGCGTGCCATCAGCAAAGGTTTCCTGCGCACCTGAGGAGAAATGCCAGACCGGCCCCACCGCCAATGTCTTAAACGCATCTTCCGTGGTGATGCGGGTCCAGTTTTCCGCCATGGCGCTGCTGGCCATCAGGGTAAGAGCAGCGCCGGCGACAAGGGTAAGGCGTTGAAACATAAGTCTTCCTTCCATGGTTTGCGCGAAACTTAACGCAGGGTGGCGCCGGGCTCCTTGTCATGTGTCAAACTCCTGGCGTCAAACCGCAATGCTAAAAAACCCTGTGCCGTAGCCAGCACATTCTCGCCGATTTTTACCGCTGATGCGACGCCATGCCCCTTTTTCTTAATCAACTTGCTGCTAAAGTGAGAAAAGTGAGTCCCCTCAAAGGAAACCCCATGCCCAAGCTTGTTCGCCTTTATATCACCCAGGTTCTGATCGGTTTTGCCCTGTCGGCAGGGTTTGTCGGTGCTCTGCTTTACATGAATGTCGCCAATCTCTGGCACCTGATTTCCACCTCGGACATCGGCTGGATCGCGGTGGTCATGCTGATCATGTTCAACGGCATTGTGTTTTCCGGTGTGCAGTTTGCGATTGTGATCATGCGTATGGGCGGTGACGATCAGGGGCCGAGCAAAGGCAAACGCATCCCGGTTGCCACCGATATTCCGGTCCGGGTGGAGGCCACGCAGCCTGCCGCGAAACAATTGTCGCGCACTACAAAACTTTAAAGTCTTTAAAGGGGTGCGAGGGCAAAGTTTAAACTCTTTAAAGCCCTGAATGCGAAAACTTTAAACTTTTGAAAGCCCGCCAGATGGTGGGCTTTTGTCGTATCTGGGGGCAGGGGAAAGGTTGGCGGAACCGCACGCAGTCGTCGGGGTCTGAATTCCTGAGGACCTGTATGTACAGGTGGGCGCCAGGTAACAAGGCCAGGGCCATGACAGAGCCAGCTCCCTCAGAATTGCTTAAGGCCACCGGAATATTACCCACAAGTGACGAAAAGGGCAGAAACCGCCAACGCCTAGATAGGGGCAGCGCGGTGCGGTTGCAAGGGGCGATGCGCGCTGCGCAACGGGCCGCGGGCGTGGCATTGACAATATGTTCATGAATTGTTCACATGGCGATGCGGTGGAAAAACACGAAATCCCCGTGGCAAAGAAAGAGATTCCGATGGACCATCCCGCCGACATGCCCGCCGACATGCCCGCCGAAAAGAAGCCCGGCCAGATCCTTGCGCGGGGCATCTGCCGCCACATGATCACACATGGGTTTGTCACCGTCGAAGAACTGGTCCCCGCCCGTGGCCTGCGTGTGGATGTGATGGCACTGGGTCCAAAAGGTGAAATCTGGGTGATTGAGTGCAAATCAAGCCGCGAGGATTTTGCCTCTGACAAAAAGTGGCAGGGCTATCTGGAATGGTGTGACCGCTATTTCTGGGCGGTGGATGCGGATTTTCCCACTGATCTGCTGCCGCAGGATCACGATGGCCGCGGAACCGGGCTGATCATCGCAGATGGCTATGACGCAGAGATCCTTCGCATGGCGCCTGAACAAAAGCTCGCCCCCGCCCGCCGCAAGGTGATGGTGCAAAAAATTGCCACCCACGCTGCGCGCCGCCTGCACGCCTATCGCGACCCTGGGGTGGCTGCGCTTATTTCAAATTAAACAAGGAACAGCCTGATGATGATCAAATATTACTACCCTGATGGTGATTGGTGTTACCGCGTGCTGCACACAGCCCACGCCGTGTTCCATGATGGCGAAGGGCGCCTGATTGCGCGCGCGCAGAAAGGGGATGGATCTGGGTTATATGAGTTTGAAATCACCGGATTTGAACTGATCGGACCGGGTGAGGTTCACAAGTAACAAAGGCCGCGCGGTTACGACCCGCGCCTATTTGTTCTAGACACACATGCTCTGGGGGCTAAGGCGACCCGGAAACAGCCCAGTGGGCTGTTTCGCCGGATGACCGGGCGGGGCCTATGCGAAAGGGCGAGGGGCTGTGCCCCTCAACGGCCCTTCAACCGTTGGTCACCGCACAGATCACCGCTTCTTTTTGCCGCCGCTTTTGCCATCTTTGTCCTTGGCGGATTGCAAAATGGCCCGGGCCTGCGCCGCCGCCGCCTGCAGCTCTTCAGCAATCTCTTCGGCCTCTTCCGGGTCGAAATCCATCGGGATCTCGATGCCCGCGCCCTCTACAAACAGGCGCACCATCCATCGGTGGTGGGGCCGATCTGCAGATTGGCTTCGATATTGCTTTCGTCGTTGATGCCCATGACGTGCTCCTGTTTGGCCCGGTTGTGTGGGCCTTATAAAAATCTTTCCCCGAGTTACGGATCTTTTCGAATTTTTTCAAGCGTCACCTCTTGCAAACCCCGGTGTGTGGCGCTAAATCAGCGCCAGTGCCGCCTTAGCTCAGTAGGTTAGAGCGCCTGATTGTGGATCAGGAGGTCCCCCGTTCGAGCCGGGGAGGTGGTACCACCCTCCACCCGCCATTTCATGGTGTGATGCGGAGAGCTAGAGAGAGCGCCCGAGGGATGTCCCGAGGGCGCTTTTTTATTGGGCGTGGGCGGAAAGATACTTGCTTTCAGGAGGTTGCGACCTCTACTTCACCTTCGTAATCGGCACCACCATGCGCACGGTTTTCCCGTCAGGTTCCAGGATAATGATCTGCTCGTCCTGGGTTACCACCGCAAACCAACCGGGGCCGCGGGTGACGGCTGTGGCCTGCATGCCCTCGGGCAACACCAGCTCATCGGGCAACGGCACGCCGCTTTCTTGCTGGAAGCGCATGACAATCACGGTGATCAGCACTATGAGACCTATGATCGTGGTCGCCGTCAGGGTGGTCACCAGAATTTTCAGAAACCGCACCGTGCCGTCGATTGGCGTGCTGTCCAGCGTGGTTTCATCCTGAGGAGAATTGTCCATGTCGGCCCCTTTGCGTTTGATCGAGGTTGTCATCGCGGAAGATCCGCCCAAGCGTCTTGATAAGGCCATCGCCCGTGATGTGCCAGAAGAAGCTGCGCTGTCGCGCTCACGGCTGGCCAAGCTGCTGGCGGATGGCGCCGTAAGCCGCGCGGGCGGCGGCGGCCGCGAGGTGGTGACAGATCCGCGGGCGAAAGTGGCCGAAGGGGACATATTGATCATCGCCGTGCCGGAGGCGGTGGAAAGCCATATTGGCCCGGAAGATATTCCGCTTGATATCGTTTTTGAAGATGACGACCTGATTGTGGTCAACAAGCCCGCCGGCATGGTGGTGCATCCCGCCCCCGGCACGCCCGGCGGCACGTTGGTCAACGCTTTGTTGCATCACTTTGGCGGGGACCTGTCCGGGGTTGGCGGGTCAAAACGTCCAGGCATTGTGCACCGGATCGACAAAGAGACATCCGGGCTGTTGGTGGTGGCAAAATCTGATGCAGCGCATCATGGGCTGGCCGCACAATTTGCCGCCCACACGGCGGAACGCCATTACCGCGCGGTGGTGCATGGCTCCCCCGATAAGGCGGATCCGCGTCTGAATGGCATCAAAGGCGTCAGTTTTGAGACCGGAAATATCCTGAAAATCACCACCCAGCTGGCGCGCCATAAAACCGACCGGCAAAAACAGGCGGTGCTGTTTTCCGGTGGGCGCCACGCGGTCACCCGGTCGCGTATTATCGAGGCCTTTGGCACGCCCGCGCAGGCCGCATTGGTGGATTGCTGGCTGGAAACCGGGCGCACCCACCAGATCCGCGTGCATATGGCCCATGCCGGTCACGGGTTGATTGGTGATCCCACCTATGGCGGGCGGCGCAAGTTGAACGCAAAGGCCATCGGTGATGGCGCGGTTGAGGCCGCACGGGCGTTTCCCCGTCAGGCGCTGCATGCCGCGACCTTGGGGTTCAAACATCCTGTCACCGGCGAAAAACTTAGCTTTGAAGCGCCGATCCCTGCGGATATGCTCAGGCTGATCGAGGCCCTGCAAAACGGGTAGACACAAGACAGGCAAGCCCATGGAGAGGATCGCAAATTTCCTGACCGACTGGCCATCTGACTGGACATCTGGCTGGTCCAGCGACTGGACCGCCGGATGGGCGATATTTGTGTTTCTCTTGCATCTGTCGGTCATGGTGCGGGCGCTGACCCGCGAACACCGCGCGCCTGCCTCGCGTCTGGCATGGGTGGCGGTGATCATGGCGCTGCCCGGTCTGGGCATTATCGCGTATTTCTTCTTTGGTGACCCCAGTGCCAATTGGCGTATGGATCGTAAGCTGACCGTGCTGCGCAAGGAATTGCCGCGCCGCCCGCTGGGACAGGTCACCGCCCCCGACATCCCTGAGCTGTACCAGCAAAGCTTTGCCCGGGCGAGCGTGGTGAACGGCTTTGCGCCCACCGGGGGCAACCGGGCGGAGCTGACCGCAGACAGCAATGAAAGCATCGACTGGCTGGTGGCGGATATCGAGGGTGCCGTTGAACACGCGCATCTGCTCTTTTATATCTGGTTGCCCGACCAAAACGGCACCCGCGTGGCCCGTGCGATGATGGCCGCGGCGGGGCGGGGGGTGAAGGCGCGGGTGATTGTCGATGGGCTTGGCTCGCGCACGCTGTTGTCGCATCCCCTGTGGGCCGAGATACAGGCCGCCGGGGTTGAAACCGTTGTCGCCTTTGATATTTCCTACCCGCTGATTGCTGCCACCTACCAGCGGCTGGACATCCGCAATCACCGCAAGATTGTGGTGATTGACCATGATGTCACCTATATCGGCAGCCAGAATTGCGCCGATCCCGCGTTTCGGATCAAGGCAAAATACGCCCCCTGGGTCGACACGATGCTGCGCATTGACGGCCCGGTGGCGTGGCAGGCGCAACGGTTGTTCATCGGCGATTGGATGGCGCATGGTGGCAATGATATTTCCGCCCTGCTGGAGCGGCAGACAGAAAGGCAGGCAGGTGGGTTTGCCGCCGTGATGGCGGGCACCGGCGCTGTGGAAACCCATCAGGGTGTGCCGGACATGATCCAGACCATGTTGGCCTGCGCACAGCGCGAGGTGTTGATCACCACGCCCTATTACGTGCCCTCGGAAGCGCTGCATCAGGCGATCTGCTCTGCCGCCAAACGCGGTGTGCGGGTGAAAATCAACCTGCCGGCCCGCAACGACAGCAAGGTGGTGGATCTCGCCTCAAAAAGCTATTACCCCAGCTTCCTGCGCGCAGGCGTTGAGATTTGCGAGTTCGCGCCCGGGCTGCTTCACGCCAAGCTGATCACCGTGGATGAGCAGTTGGCATTTGTCGGTTCCGCCAATCTGGACCGGCGCAGCATTGATCTGAACTTTGAAAATACGATGCTGCTTTATGACCCGGCGCTCACCCGTGAAATCCGCACCCAGCAAAAGACGTTTTGGGAGCACTCAAGCGATGTGGACGCCGATGATGTCAAAAGCTGGTCCCGCTTTCGCCGTCTCGTCATGAACGCCGTGGGCACTTTGGCGCCGCTTTTATAGCCAGCTGACTGTGTATGGGGGAGACGCTTGTAACCTTATGCACGAAGCCGTGAGGCTGCTTCACAACCGCTGATTTGCGCGCCATATAGCGATAACATTATTTGTGACCGCTCCCTTGAAAGTTTTCCGGGGCGTATTATCTGGATGTTAAGCCTTGATACATTCAAGATGCAGACAGGATAAGATTGGCCCGAAACGGGGCCGCAAGATATGGCCGGGAGGGCCTGAGAGACAATGAGCAATTACAAGAATCTACCGGCACCGACCCCGGAAGGGGGCTTGAACCGCTATCTTCAGGACATCCGCAAATTCCCGATGCTGGAGCATGAAACCGAATATATGCTGGCCAAACGCTGGGTCGATCATCAGGACCGGGATGCGGCGCACCAGATGGTGAATTCGCACCTGCGCCTCGCCGCCAAGATCGCCATGGGCTATCGCGGCTATGGTCTGCCGCAGGCCGAAGTGATTTCCGAGGCCAATGTGGGCCTGATGCAGGCGGTAAAACGCTTTGACCCGGAAAAGGGCTTTCGCCTCGCCACCTATGCGATGTGGTGGATCCGTGCCAGCATTCAGGAATACATCCTGCGTTCGTGGTCGCTGGTGAAGCTCGGCACCACCTCGGCGCAGAAGAAACTTTTTTTCAACCTGCGCAAAGCCAAGGCGCGCATTGGCGCATTGGAAGATGGCGACCTGCGTCCGGAAAACGTGGCGCGCATTGCCAATGACCTGAATGTGACCGAGGACGAGGTGATCTCGATGAACCGTCGCATGTCCGGCGGCGATGCCTCGCTCAATGCGCAGGTGTCCGCGGATGGCGAAGGGGCGATGGAATGGCAGGAATGGCTGGAAGATGAAGATGCCGATCAGGCCGGGGATTACGCTGAAGCGAACGAGCTTGAGGTGCGCCGTGAGCTGATGGCCACGGCCATGGATGTGCTGAATGACCGTGAGAAGGACATTCTGACCCAGCGCCGCCTGAAGGACCGTCCGGTCACGCTTGAGGATCTCTCGGGTGTCTATGATGTCAGCCGTGAACGCATTCGCCAGATCGAAGTGCGCGCGTTTGAAAAACTGCAAAAGCGTATGCGCGAATTGGCGGAAGAACGCGGGCTGATGGGGCAGGCGTAAACGTACCCCCCTGCAAAACAAAAGGAAACCCGCGCATCACTGCGCGGGTTTTTCTTTTTATCGGGCTTGTTGCAGTCGGTTAAGGCTTCAGCCGGGCGCGCAGCACCCGCAGCATGTTTTCGCCTGCCACCTTGCGGATCTGTGTCTCGCTCAGCCCTGCGTCGATCATTGCCTGGGTGAGCGCGGCCAGTTCTGACACATCAAACCCGGTGCGCACCGTGCCGTCATAATCAGACCCCAGCGACACCGCATCTTCCCCAACGGCCGCAATGGCTGCCTTGATCGCCGCCGCCACGCCTGCCGGGCTGTCATCACAGGTCACATCGGCCCAGTATCCGATGCCGATCACCCCACCCGAGGCTGCAATCTGACGCATCAGATCGTCCGGGATATTGCGCTTGGTTTTGCAATGTGAATGCAGCCCGGTGTGGCTGATCACCAGCGGGATCTCTGTCATCGCCAGCACATCGCGCACCACCTGGGTGCTGGAATGCGCCAGATCCAGCACCATGCCGCGTGTCACCACCTCGGCCACCACCTGACGGCCAAAATCGGTCAGCCCGTGGTTGCCCTGACCGTGCAGTGATCCGCCCAGTTTGTTGTCAAAGAAATGTTGAAGTCCGACAAGGCGGTAGCCCACGTCTTCCAGCCGGTCGAGGTTTTCCAGTTTGCCTTCAAGCGGGTGTGCGCCTTCGATGCCCAGAATGCCGGCCACGGTGTGTGCCCCCTCTGTGCGCGCGGCCAGCACCGCGTCCAGCTCGCGCTGGTTGGTGATCACCTGCAGATCATCGGGTGCTTCAGCTGCATAGGCGTGCAGCCGGTCGGCCTGATAGATCGCGCGCTCAAAGATCGAGGTCCAGGTGCGCAGCGGCCACAGCTGCCCCACCGCAAGCAACGTGATGTCATCGCGCGCGTCAGTTGCGTTATTGTCGTAGTTCAGTCCGGATGGGCTTTTGGTGACGGCGGTAAACACCTGTATGGCCACATTCCCCTCTTGCAGGCGCGGCACGTCCACATGACCAAAGTCATGACGCTTGAGCAGGGATCGCTTCCACAGCAGGCTGTCCGCGTGCCAATCACCGATGATCAGATCCTCATGCAGCGCCTGCGCTGCGTCCGACACAGGGTAGGGTGCATGGGTGTTCACCGGGTTCATCGAACTGTCCGCGATCTTTGGCGCAAAGGTGAAAAAGCCCACGGCCCCCAGCGCGGCCAAAACCAACAGTGTGACCAGCCCCCGTTTGATCCATTTCATCGCACAACTCCCTGCTTTTTCGCCATCAAACGCAACGCCGGGTCGTTTGCCAATGGTAACCCGGCGGAAATTCGGTTGATTGCCGCAGCGGGCGGGCTAGGATTGGGCCAGTGTAAGGAGAACGCCATGGCAGGTGGTTGGGCGCGCGATGGCGCGGTAAGCGAACAGATTGAAGCGTCAATTTCAGACGAATTGGCCCGGATGCGCGATAAAACGCAGCCCGTGGGCGAGAGCTTTACCCATTGTGCCGAATGCGAAGAGGAAATCCCCCAGGCCCGGCGCGAGGCGCTTCCGGGTGTGAAGCTTTGCATCGACTGCGTGCGCGAACGCGATGCGGCGTTCAAAATGCGCCCCGGGTTCAATCGGCGCGGATCCAAGGACAGCCAGTTGAAATGACTGCTTGGGACGCGGCGTATCATTGCTGTGATCCCTCTTTCGCAACCGAAATCGCAATGCTATATCCCCATAAGGCACACAGGCGATGGCGTCGCCGCGGAGATTGTTCCGGCCTCACTACTGCTCCTGTACGCCGGGACTTTCAATCGGGAGATTGAAGGCCCCGCCAAGGTCTCCCCACTGTCGTTTTGAATATGCCAAAGGGAGGCATCCATGGCCTGGTCACCGGAGAAAACTGAAGTCAAAAGCTGGAATGAATGGGACACGCTGCGCCATGTGATTGTGGGCCGGGCTGATGATTGCCACATCCCGCCGGAAGAGCCCGCGCTGGACGCAAAAGTGCCCGAAGACAGCGATATGCGCGGCCAATGGGGCCGCCGCCCGCAAGAAACCATCGACCGTGCCAATGAATTGCTTGACAATTTTGCGGGCCAGCTGAAAGCGCGCGGCATCCGTGTCGATCGCCCGATGTCGATTGATCATTCGCAGCCGGTGACCACCCCGGATTTCCATACAGACAGCCAGTTCGGCTGCATGCCGCCGCGGGACGTGCTTTTGACCGTGGGGCGCGAGATGCTTGAAGCGACGATGTCCTATCGCTGCCGCTGGTTTGAATATCTGAACTACCGCCCGCTGTTGAAAGACTATTGGGAAGAGGACCCACTGTTTCGCCACGAAGCCGCGCCAAAACCGCGCCTGACCGATGCGGATTACCACCCGGACTATCTGTCCGAGAAAATCGGCGTGGAAAAGCGGCTGGAATGGGCGGCCGAGAAGTTCTTTGTCACCACCGAAGAAGAGCCGCTGTTTGATGCCGCTGATGTTTTGCGCTTTGGCCGTGATCTGGTGGTGCAACACGGGTTTACCACCAACCTCAAGGGCATCGAATGGCTGCGCCGTCACTTCCCGGATCACCGCGTGCACACGGTGAACTTCCCCGGCGATCCCTATCCGATCCACATCGACGCCACCTTCACCCCGCTGCGCCCCGGCCTGATTGTGAACAACCCGCAACGCCGTCTGCCGGAAGAACAGCGCGGGATGTTTGAGAAAAACGGCTGGGAGATCGTCGACGCGGCGCAGCCCGCCCACAACACGCCGCCGCCGCTGTGTTATTCGTCCACATGGCTGTCGATGAATCTGCTGGTGCTGGATCCAAAGACGGTTTGTGTTGAGAAATCAGAGGTCTATCAGGCGGAGCAGATGGATAAGCTGGGCATGGAAGTGGTCGAGGTCGAACTGCGCGATGCCTATGCGTTTGGTGGCGGTCTGCACTGCTGCACGGCGGATGTGTACCGCGATGGCGAGTGCGAGGATTACTTCCCTAACCTGTAAGCCGCAGGGGCTGCTATGAAACGGAAACCCCGCGCTCTGCCGAGCGCGAGGTTGCTTTTTGGGTTGAATTAAGGGGCGCTGCCCCTCGCGCGTGCCGCGCTCACCCCGGGATATTTCTGGTTAGAAAATGAAGTTAGCCGTAGTGCGCTTTGCGGTGGCAGTTTGGGCAAAGGGCCCGTGTGTTTTCAACTGTGTCTTCCCCGCCATCGGCGAGTGGTTTGACGTGGTGAACTTCTAGGAAGGGAGTGTTGTTAGACGCTCGCTGAAAGGGAGCAGGATTACGACATTCTTCACAATGGCCATTTGCAATATACAGGCGTTCAGCAATGACATGTGGATTCCGCTTGAAACGGCGAACGAGGATCAATGTCTCTTCTGCTTCAGTGTTTGAGGACCGAAGGTTAGCTCTTCTTTGCTCGGGGCTGGATCGATAGGATGCCGAGACTTCATCAAATAGCCCTAAGCTGCTGAGTTCAAGGCGAGCATCATGAACAAAAAAGTTCAACTTCTCCAACCAGCGTTTGGCCTCCTGTGCATTGAAGCAATTGTCCAATCCGGTAGAGAGGCCCCAAATCGCTTTTGGGGGATACAATTTTGATGTTTTTGGGTGAACCAGATAATAGTGCACAGACCAATCAAAGCCGATGGGCATACCATGGCGGTCAAATTCCGCCATGGCACTAATCACATCTTGTCGCGACGGATTGCCTTTCACTCCATCGCTTCCAGCTCGTCAATAAAGCCTTCGATCATCGACAGGCCCTTGTCCCAGAATTTGGGATCTGAGGCATCCAGGCCGAAGGGCGCGAGCAACTCCTTGTGGTGTTTTGCGCCGCCCGCTTTCAGCATGTCGAAATATTTGTCCTGGAAATCCGCGTCGCCTTCTTCATAGACCGCGTAAAGCGCATTCACCAATCCATCTCCGAACGCATAGGCGTAGACGTAGAAGGGCGAATGCACAAAGTGGGGATGTAGGACCAGAAGGTTTCATAGCCTTCCATGAACTCAAACGCCCCCCCCAGACTTTCGGCCTGCACTGACATCCACAGGGCGTTGATGTCATCGGGGGTGAGTTCGCCTTCTGCGCGGGCGGCGTGCAGTTTGCATTCGAAATCGTAAAACGCGATCTGGCGCACCACGGTGTTGATCATGTCTTCAACTTTACCGGCGAGGAGCACCTTTTTCTCTTCTTTGGTCTTGGCCTCGGACAGCAGTTTGCGGAAGGTGAGCATTTCACCAAACACGCTGGCGGTTTCCGCAAGTGTCAACGGGGTCGAGGACAGAAGTTCGCCCTGATCGGCGGCCAGAACCTGATGCACGCCGTGACCAAGTTCATGGGCCAAGGTCATGACATCACGGGGTTTTCCCAGATAGTTCAGCATCACATAGGGGTGCACATCGGTGACAGTGGGGTGGGCAAAAGCGCCCGGCGCCTTGCCCGGTGTCACGCCCGCATCAATCCATCCATCGGTGAAAAACGGCCCCGCGATCTCGGCCATACGGGGATCAAAATCTCCGTAAGCTCCATCACGATCTTCTCGGCCTCGGGCCAATTGACCAGCCGGTCATCTTCCATCGGCAGTGGCGCGTTGCGGTCCCAGACCTGCATCACGTCAAGGCCAAGCCATTTGCGTTTGAGTTCGTAATACCGGTGGCTGAGGCGCGGGTAGGCTTTGACCACGGCATTGCGCAGTGCCTCGACCACCTCGGGCTCCACATGGTTTGACAGGTGTCGGCCGGTTTGCGGGCTGGGCATCTTGCGCCAGCGGTCTTCAATTTCTTTTTCCTTGGCCAAAGTGTTGTGAACACGCGCAAAGATCTTGATGTTTTCGCCCAGCACACGGGCGATTTCGTGGGCGGCGGCCTTGCGGGTGGCGCGGTCCTGTTCGGTGAGCAGGTTTGCGGTGGCCTCAAGGTTACGGTCTTCGCCATTCACCGTGAACATCAACCCGGCCACGGTTTCATCAAACAGCGTGTTCCAGGCTGAGACTGCGACCGAAGATTTGTCATGCAAAAATTGCTCCAGCTCATCAGACAGCTGGTGGGGGCGCAGCGCGCGCATCCGATCAAAGATTGGCTTGTAACGGGCGAGATCGTCGTTCTGCGCAAACCACCCGCCCAGAAGGTCGTCATCCAAGCGATTGACTTCCAAGGTGAAAAACACCAGCGGTGCGGTGCCCACGGTGATCCGTTCCTGGCAGTTTTGGAAAAACTGCGCGCGGTCGGCGTCGGTGGTTTCTTGGTAATAGCGCAGGCCCGCAAATGACATGATGCGCCCGGCGATCATGGTGATTTTCTCATCCGCACGCACGCATTCCAGCATGCCGGTCGCATCAAGATCAGCAATTTTGCCCTGATAGGATGCGGCAAAATCGGCCGAGGCGCTGTCGATCCAATCAAGATCACGGGCCAGCTCGGGTGCGTCCTGCGAGGGGTAAAGATCGGTCAGATCCCAGCTGGGAAGATCGCCAAACGGGCTTTCGCCTGCGCCAGCATTTGCATCAAGAACGGGGAAGGGAAGGGGTGGAACATATGGCCTCCGGTAAATCTGTTATGCAAGACATAGGCGTCGCGCGGGTGGGATGCAATCGGCGGGTGCATGTTGTGCCGATCTGGTGGGCGTGTGCGTGCCAGGACGTGCAGCGGTTGACCTTAAGTCAAACGGGCGTGATTTGGCCGATTTTTCCCCCCGTAGGGGTTTTGACCCCCACGCATACGCCCTTTATAGGAGGATGGAACAAAGCCGGAGGCGCGCGTGATCCGATTCATTCTTGGTATTTTGGGTTCAATCTTTACCTTCCTCACCATTGGGGTCTTTATGGGGGCCCTAGTGGTGGGCGGTGTGTTCTGGATGTATTCACAGGACTTGCCCAGTCACGAGCAGTTGGCCAATTACACGCCCGCCACGATCAGCCGGGTGTATTCCGGTGAAGGCGACTTGATGGATGAATTCGCCCGCGAGCGTCGTCTGTATACGCCTGCGGATGAAATTCCCGACATGGTGAAACAGGCGTTCATTTCTGCGGAAGATAAGAATTTCTACAACCACAAAGGCTTTGACCTGCGCGGCATTGTGGCGGCGGCGATTGAAGCGGCGCGCGGGGGGCGTCTGCGCGGGGCCTCGACGATTTCGCAGCAGGTGGTGAAGAACTTCCTTTTGTCGTCAGAACGCTCGGCTGAACGCAAGATCAAGGAATTGATCCTGTCGGTGCGGCTGGAAAACTCGTTGACCAAAGATCAGATCCTAGCGCTTTACCTCAATGAGATTTTCCTGGGGCAAAATTCCTATGGTGTGACGGCAGCGGCGCAGACCTATTTCAACAAGACGCTGGATCAGTTGGCCCCGCATGAGGCGGCTTATCTTGCGACTTTGCCGAAAAAACCCGCACGCCTGCACCCGGTGCGCAACCGCGAGGATGCGCTGGAGCGGCGCAACTATGTGCTGCGCGAGATGTATCAAAACGGCTATATCCCCCTCGCCAGTTATGAGGCTGAACGCGCTTTGCCGCTGAAGTCGGTGCAGGCAGGCGATTTTCCGGCGTTTCGCAAGGCATTGCCGCCGCGCGATTATTTCACCGATGAAATCCGCCGTCAGCTGAGCCGCGATTTTGGTGAAGAAGAGTTTTTCACCGGCGGTCTGACCGTGCGGGCCACCGAAGATCCGCATCTGCAGGAGGTGGCAGCCAAAAGCCTGCGCGCAGGCCTTGAGAAATATGACCGCAGTCAGGGGGGCTGGCGGCCCACCGGTGTGACCATCCCGGATGAGATGCTGGGCGATGAGGCCAACTGGCGTGCGGCGCTTAAAAACGCCAAGATTGCGCGCGACGTCGCGGGCTGGTCACCGGCGGTGGTGCTTGAGGTGGGCAAGAACGATGCCCGCATCGGCATTGAAGGCGTGGACGAAGATGAGGACGGCCACTGGATCCCGGCAAAAGATGTGCAATGGGCACGGCGGCGCAACCCTGAGACGCCAAGCTGGGCAAACGTGCGCGGGTGGCAGGTGATCTGGTGAAAAAAGGCGAAGTGGTGCTGGTGCGCCGCATGACCAAAGACGCGGATGGCGCGTTCATCCGCTGGACCCTGCGTCAGGTGCCCGAGGTGCAGGGCGGCTTTATGGCGATGGATGTGAACACTGGCCGGGTGATTGCGATGCAGGGCGGGTTTTCCTATCAGGCCAGCGTGTTCAACCGGGCCACCCAGGCCACGCGCCAACCGGGGTCGAGCTTTAAGCCATTTGTCTATGCCTCGGCGCTGGACAGCGGGTTTTCCCCGGCAACCATCGTGATTGACGCACCGATTGAGGTGAATGTGGGCGGGGGCAAGGTCTGGCGGCCTAAAAATGCATCGAAGAAATTCTATGGCCCCACGCCGCTGCGCACCGGGATTGAACGCTCGCGCAACCTGATGACTGTGCGTCTGGCGCAGGAAATCGGCATGGATACGGTGGCGGCCTATGCGGAACGCTTTGGGGTTTATGAAGATATGAACCCGTTCCTTGCCAACTCGCTTGGGGCCGAGGAAACCACCCTGTTTAAGATGGTGGCGGCGTATGCAATGTTCGCCAACGGCGGCGAGCGGGTAGAGCCCACCTTGGTGGACCGGGTGCAGGACCGATGGGGCAAGACGATCTATCGTCACGATCGGCGCGACTGCGTGGATTGCAGCAATCCGCGTCTTGATCCGGGGGCGTCGCCTTCGATTGTGTCAAACCGGGAACGGGTGATGGACCCGATCACCGCCTATCAGCTGACCTCAATGATGACTGGCGTGGTGGATCGCGGCACCGCGTCGAAAACCGTGAACCTGCCGGTGCCCACCGCAGGCAAGACCGGCACCACCAATGACGCGCGCGATGTCTGGTTTGTTGGGTTTACCTCAAACATCGTGGCGGGGTGTTACATCGGGTATGACCGTCCCCGCACCATGCCCGGCGCTTCTGGCGGCGGCATGTGTGGCCCGGTGTTCAACCGCTTCATGAAAGAGGCCATCAAGGAATATGGCGGCGGCGCGTTCAAGGTGCCCCCCGGTGGGCGCTTCATCAAAATCGACCGCTTCACCGGGGCGCGCCTGCCCGACAGCGCGTCCGGTGATCACGTGGTGGCGGAATATTTCCGCGATGGGGAAGAGCCGCTGTTTGGCGTGATGTTTGATGGTGGCTTTGCCATGGGGTCCAACCTGCCGCTGTTTGCCCCAAGCGAGGCCGAGACCGCAAGCGAGGTTACCACCTCCACCGGCAAACGGGTGATTGTGCCCGGCAAGGCGGATTTCGGATCGCTGTCATCCGGCGGGCAATATTGATCTGGGGTGTCTAAAGCGCATCCTGATCATCAGGGTGACAGACAGGCGGGGCGCAATCAACGCCCCGTTTGCACGCCTGAGGCGAGTTGATTGGCCGTCACACAGCGTCAGGGTAAGGGGATCTGCCCCACGGACGGCCCTCGAAAATACAAAATCAACATGCGCTCCCCGGCGATCTTGAAACATGTTAAATGGCGAAATGACGGTGGTCACTGCA
>JQGR01000063.1_pt1 | contig 19916 bp, 21 predicted proteins | sample 210181 | NCBI WGS metagenome assembly JQGR01 (sample SAMN02928655, study PRJNA255238) | bioreactor metagenome | biome: continuous culture; feature: L-culture metagenome assembled contigs; material: continuous culture biomass; isolation source: continuous culture inoculated with microbial biomass... | reverse complement strand
GATGTGAATGGGAGCCTTGAAAACGAGGAAGGGCCTGCCCTCAACTGCAATAGGGCGATGATTGGCGGGAGTGTGTTTTTCCACGATGGCTTCTCGGCCATAGGAGAAGTGAAACTTGGCGGCGCGCAGATTGGCGGGCAGCTGGCTTGCGTAAATGGGGCTTTTGAAAACGAAGATGGGCCTGCCATCAATTGCGACGCTGCGGTGATTGGCACCGATGTATTCCTGCGTGATGGCTTTTCAGCCAAGGGCAGGGTGGATTTTGCCCGAGCGCATATCACCGGAAGCTTTCAGCTTTCCAATGCCCAGCTTGATGGGGCCGTACGTCTTGAAGCGGCGCAAGTTGGCGCGGGGCTGTTTTTTCAGAAGGTCACAGGGGACATAGCTACCTTTGACCTGACCGATACCAGCCTCGGAACATTGCGGGATGATGCGGTGTCTTGGAACGCGGTGAAAGAGGTGCACCTCGGTGGGCTGACCTATGATCGCATTGACAGTGATATGCCCTTTGATGATCGCATCGACACATGGGCACCTCTCGACCGGGTCGGTGGTCCAACCGATTATGACCCGCAACCGCTGACACAATTGGCAAACGTGCTAGAGCGGATGGGGCGGCGCAAAGAAGCGGCGCGTGCCAGATACCGCCGCGAAAAACTGGTTGGCCTATGGCAGCGCGATGTTTGGCGAAACGAGCCAAAACCGTCTTGGCGCGCGGCGTGGCAATTGTTGCGCGCGGATACAGCCGCTTTGGTGGATCGTGGGTTCCGTTGGATGTTTGGTTACGGCCACTACCCAGCCCTTGCGCTGGTTTGGACGTCCGCCATTATTGCCTTTGCCTATGTGCTCTATGGCGCGACTTACACTGCACATCAGATGGCCCCAAACTCGGATGTGGTTTTGACCTCTCCTGTCTGGCAGACGATTTTGTCCGCGTCTGATACCTGCGCCAAAGAGGTTGCAGCGGATTGTGTTGCGCCTTTGGAGAAATGGACGGCGACCCCCACGCAGGTGGATTACGAGAGCTTTAGCCCGTTCCTCTATGCGGTGGACCTGTTTGTGCCACTCGATGCTTTGGGGCAGGAGAGCACATGGACACCCTCTAAGGATCGTGGGCTGCTTGGCTGGTGGGCCTATTGGATGCGTATGCCCATTCAGGTGATGGGTTGGGTGATTGCCGCTGTTGGCGCTGCGGTTGTGACTGGTGTGATTGGCCGCAAGGATCGCTGAGCGGTGCTTAGCCCGGTTTCGGCACATGCTGATCCAGCATGATCGTATTGCCGTCCGGGTCGGTGATCAGCAGGTGATCCGGGCCTTTGCCATCGGGGGCAGCGGGGCGGGTGGGGGTGATGCCCGCCTCTTGCAGCATGCCCTGAATTTGGCGGATGTCGTCGAAGTCTTCGGCGCTCACGCCCGGTGCGGTCCAGCCGGGGTTGAACGTCATCATGTTCCGTTCGAACATCCCCTGAAACAGCCCGATCACCGTGTCGCCATTCTGCACAATCACCCAGTTCTGGTCGATCTCGCCGCCAATCTGGCGAAACCCCAACGCCTGATAAAACGCAAGCGAGGTGGTGATGTTTTTCACCGCGAGGCTGAGGGAGAATGTACCAAGCTGCATTGTGGTCTCCTGTGTAGATCTGCCCACAGCATAGCACGCCACCGCCCAAATGCGAAAAAGGCGCGGGACCTGCCCACGCCTTTTCGAAATCATATGTCTCCGGCACAGGGTCAGGCCGGAAGCTGCGCCGTTAGCGTTTGCGGTCGCGGCGCGAAGACATCGGCTGGAACGCCACACCCACATGTGCATCGCAATAGGGTTTGCCCTGTTGCGCGGGCAGGCCGCAGAACCAGAAATCATCGGTGGCCGGGTCGCCAATCGGCCACTTGCAGGTGCGCTCGGTCAGTTCCATCAGGCCCAGTTTCTTGGCGCCTTTTTCCACTTCGCTGACTTTGGCCAGGGCTTCGGGGCTGACCTCATTGGCGGAGGGCTGCGGCGGCAACGGCTGGCCGGCGGGAATGATTGCCTTGCGCGCGGGCACGGCGGGCTTCGCCGCGGCGGGTGCGGCTGCGGGGCAGCCGGGGCCGCTTCTTTCTTGGGCGCGGGTTTCGGCTTTGGCGCGGGCTTTGGCTTGGGGCCGCTGCCGCCTTGGGCGCCGGTTTGTCCTTGGCTGCGGTTTTGGCGCCGCCGGTGGTGCGGTTTGACAGGCCCAGACGATGCACCTTGCCGATCACAGCATTGCGGGTCACGCCGCCCAGTTCTTTGGCGATCACAGAGGCCGATTGCCCCTCGCCCCACATCTTTTTCAGAATTTCAACGCGTTCGTCGGTCCAGGACATGCAGTTTCCCGTCTTTCGTCTGTTGGGCCTGAGGCCCGCGGTCGGTCAGGCACAAAGGCCCGGTGAATTCACGAAGGCTTATATTAGTCACAAGCGCGCGGGATACAAGTCATCACTCGAATCAATTTCCGCTCAATTGCTGCGCGTGGCCGCCTGCGCCTCGCGCCAGGCCAATAGAACCCCGCCCGCAATGATAATCCCGGCCCCGATGATTGAGCTGGCCGCAGGAACAGCGGAAAAGCCGACAAAGTCATAAATCCCGGCGAAAATCAGCGTGGCATATTGAAAAGGCGCAACAAAACTTGCGTCTGCGCGTTTCATGCCCTGGATGAAACAGGCCTGTGCGGTGGCCATCATTGTGCCAAGCGCTGCCAGCGCCAGCCATTGTCCGGGGCTGGGCCAGTGCCAGACCCACAGCACAGCCAATGTGGCAATGGCGCAACCAATTGCGTTGTTGAACCAGAGGATCTGCAGCGGGATTTCGCGTCCGGTCAGGCGTTTGATCAGGGTGATCTCAAATCCCATCGCACAGGCGGCCGCCAGTGCCAGCAAGATAGCGGGGTGGAACCCTCCGCTGCCGGGTTGGACCAGCACCAGCGCGCCGGTCAGGGCAATGGCGGCCGCACCCCACCGCCAGGGGCCCACGCGTTCGCCCAGCAAAGGCACCGTCAGTATCATCGCAATGATCGGGTTCAGAAAGGAAATCGCCGTCGCATCCGCCAACGGGATGAACGTCACCGCCGCAAACATTAGCGATATCCCCAGCCAGCCCGAGGCCGAGCGGGCCACATGCAGCCCCAGATGCACCCGGCCAAAGCGCGGCCGCATCAGCCCCACCGCGGCCGAGATCGCCAGAAAAGCAAACAGGAACCGCCCATGGCTGATCTGCAGCGGATGCAGTGCCGCCCCCAGATGGTCCTGCCCGACCAGCTTCGCCAAAAGGGTGGTGCCTGCAATCAATGCCGAGGCAAGAAGGATGAACCCCGCCGCAGCAACCGGGTTCTGTTGGGGCGTTTCGCGTGTTTCCATACCGCCTGCCTATCGCTCTGGTGCGGGGGAGGGAAGCGAAAGTTAAAAACGCCGTGCCGCTAAAAAAACTGGACAGAACGCGCCTTGCCCGCTACATCCGCCCCATGATCAAACGGACACATATCCTTTGCGGCACCGCCGCCACCCGACGCCGACGCTTTGCGTCTGACGTCTCAGCCCTGTGGCTGATCCGATCTGATCCGCGCCATTGTGGCGCACCCCTGAACATCCCACCCAGAACCTTATTGAAATTGTTGACTTGAGGTCCGCCGCACGGCACCAAAGGGACTTCTTGCTATCTGAAGGACAACGACATGATCGCGTCGCTACTGCCAACCTATAACCGTGTCCCCCTCGCGTTTGAGAAAGGCGAGGGCAGCTGGCTTGTCACGGATGGTGGCGAGCGATACCTCGATCTGGCGGCAGGCATTGCGGTAAACGCGCTGGGCCATGCCCATCCGGCATTGGTTGAGGTGATCACCGATCAGGCCGCCAAACTGTGGCATGTGTCGAACCTTTACCAGATCCCGGGTCAGCAGGCGCTGGCAGATGGGCTGGTCGAGAAAACCTTTGCCGACACCGCGTTTTTCACCAACTCGGGCACCGAAGCCTGTGAACTGGCGGTGAAAATGGCGCGCAAATACTGGCATGACAAAGCCCAGACCGAGCGGGTAGAAATCATCGGTTTTGAGGGCTCGTTCCATGGCCGTTCGTCGGCCGGGATCGCGGCCGCGGGCGGCGAGAAGCTGACCGCAGGGTTCGGGCCTTTGCTGCCGGGGTTCAAACATCTTGCCTTTGGTGATCTGGATGGTCTGACCGACGCGCTGTCAAACGACACCGTGGCCGCGGTGATCATCGAACCCGTGCAGGGCGAGGGCGGCATCCGCCCGGTGCCGGACCACGAGCTGAAAGCGATCCGCACCGCCTGTGATGATGCCGGCGTGTTGCTGATTTTCGACGAGGTGCAATGTGGTGTTGGCCGCACCGGCAAGCTCTTTGCGCACGAATGGGCGGGGGTGACCCCGGATATCATGATGGTGGCCAAAGGCATCGGCGGGGGCTTTCCGCTGGGGGCTGTTCTGGCCACCGAGGACGCGGCGAGCGGCATGGTCGCAGGCACCCACGGGTCCACCTACGGCGGCAACCCGCTGGCCTGCGCGGTGGGCAACAAGGTGCTGGAAATCGTTTCAGACGAGGCGTTCCTGACGGATGTGAACCGCAAGGCGGGGCTGCTTCGTCAGAAGCTTGAAGGGTTGGTTGCGGCGCATCCGGATGTGTTTGAATGCGTGCGTGGATCGGGCCTGATGCTGGGCCTCAAGTGCAAAGCCCCCAACACCGATGTGCTCTCGGCCTGTTATGACGCCAAGGTGCTGTTGGTGCCGGCGGGCGATAATGTGCTGCGCCTTCTGCCTGCGCTGAGCATCGAAGACGAAGATATTGACGCCGCCATCCAGCGGCTGGATCAGGCCGCAACGGCCGTAGAAGGGCAAGCCCAATGAACCATTTTCTTGATATTCACAAAACCGATGTTGCCGACCTGCAGGGCATGTTGAAACAGGCGCATGAGATGAAACAGGCGCGCAAAGGTCTGCCCAAGGCAACCGTGGATACGGATCAGCCGCTGAAGGATCACATGGTTGCGCTGATCTTTGAAAAGCCCTCAACCCGGACCCGGGTCAGCTTTGATGTGGGGGTGCGCCAGTTGGGCGGGCAGACCATGGTGCTGTCGGGATCTGAAATGCAGTTGGGGCACGGCGAAACCGTGGCGGACACGGCGCGGGTGCTGTCGCGTTATGTCGATATGATCATGATCCGTACCTTTGAAGAGGCCACCTTGCTGGAGATGGCAGATCACGCCGATGTGCCGGTGATCAACGGGCTGACCAACCGCTCGCATCCCTGCCAGATCATGGCTGATATCCTGACCTATGAAGAGCATCGCGGGTCGATCAAAGGCAAAAAAGTGGTCTGGGCTGGCGACGGCAACAATGTCTGCGCGTCGTTCATTCATGCGGCTGGCCAGATCGGGTTTGATCTGACCTTCACCGGGCCGGATGTGCTGGACCCGGAACAGGTGTTTGTGGGTGAGGCGCGTGCCAAAGGGGCGAAGATCGAGATCGAGCGGGATCCGATGAAAGCGGTCGCAGGCGCGGATCTGGTGGTTGCGGACACTTGGGTCAGCATGCATGACGCGCCATCGGCCCGTGAACGGCGCCACAATCTGCTGCGCCCCTATCAGGTCAATGACGAGCTGATGAAAGCGGCCAATGAGGATGCGCTTTTCATGCATTGCCTGCCCGCGCACCGCGAAGAAGAGGTGACCAATTCGGTGATGGACGGGCCGCAATCGGTGATTTTCGACGAGGCGGAAAACCGTCTGCACGCTCAGAAGGCAGTGATGCGTTGGTGCCTGGGGAAGTAATCCGGCTCTCCAGTTTGGCCGGTAGCGAAATGGAAAAGAGCGCCCCAGCGGGCGCTCTTTGCATGTTTGCGCTCGGTGTCCGAGCGGGCGAGGGGCTTTGCCCCTCGAACCCCGCGGTATTTCTGGTTAGAAAATGAGAGAAGCCGCGCTGCGATGGGCGCGGCTTTCGCTTTTTGGGTGTGGCGTTGCTCAGCCGACAATCGCATTCAGAAGGTAAAAGATCACCCCAGACATAATGGCCGCAGCCGGTACGGTGATCACCCAGGCGGCCACGATGGTCATGAAATGCGAGCGGCGCACCAGTTTGCGGCGGCGGCGTTCTGCAGCGGGCAGGCGTTTCACCTCGGGGCGTTTGGCGGCATTGCCCCGCAGGCGGCGCTCCATATGCCATTCGCGGTAAAAGCCCACGCCAAAGACGCCACCCACAGCAATGTGGGTTGAGCTGACCGGCAGGCCAAGCCAGCTGGCAACAATCACGGTGATCGCAGCGGAAAGCGCCACGCAATAGGCGCGCATCGGGTTCAGTTTGGTGATCTGGCTGCCGACCATGCGGATCAGTTTCGGGCCAAACAGCACCAGACCAAAGGAAATTCCGAACGCCCCAATCACCATCACCCAGACCGGGATCGGCACTTTGGCGGCAAAATCCCCCACGCTTTCGGCATGCACAATTGCGGCCAGCGGACCAACCGCATTGGCCACGTCATTGGCGCCATGGGCAAAGGACAGCATTGCAGCTGAGAAGATCAGTGGCAGGCCAAACAGGGTTTTCAGCGACTTGGTGCGGTTCTCCAGCCCCTCGGCCTGTTTGGCAATCAGCGGTGCGGTGATCACATAAGCGGCCCCGCCGATGAATGCGCCAATCATCAGTGCGGTGATCAGATCGATCTTGATGATCCGTTTGAAGCCTTTGATGGCAAGATAAGCCCCGAACGCGGCAGCCATAATGCCGATCAGAACAGGCACCCAGCGTTTTGCTGCGGCGATCTTGTCATCCTGATAAACAATCTTGGCCTTGATGAAGGCGAGAAACAGCGCGGCAATGGCCCCGCCCAGCACCGGCGAAATCACCCAGCTGGCGGCGATCTTGCCCATGGTTGGCCAGCTCACCGCAGCGAAACCTGCCGCCGCAATGCCCGCGCCCATCACGCCGCCCACAACCGAGTGGGTGGTCGACACAGGTGCGCCGACCCAGGTGGCCAGATTGACCCAAAGCGCCGAAGAAATCAGCGCCGCCATCATTGCCCAGACAAAAATGCGCACCTCAGAAAATCCAGCCGGATCGATGATGCCCTTCGAGATGGTCGAGACCACATCGCCGCCCGCCAGCATGGCGCCCGCGCTTTCAAACAGCGCCGCAATCACAATGGCCCCGCCCATGGTCAGCGCATTTGCCCCCACCGCAGGTCCCATATTGTTGGCCACATCATTGGCGCCGATGTTGATCGCCATATAGGCGCCAAACGCTGCGGCCATCACCACGATGATCGAGGTCGGCGTGCCGCCAAAGAACACGGCAGAGCCAATAGCCACCAGCACGATAAAGGCCAACGCAACCCCCATGCCCACAAGTGGGCGCGAGATATATTGCGCGGCATATTCAAACTGGCTGATTTTGTTCAGGTCTTTGTCCAGCGTGTTCCACTGGTTGCCCTTCGGTGCGTCCGACATGGCCCCGGTTCCCCTCATCTTGGCCTGATGCCTGCGGACCAATCTGTTTTGTGACGATGTTACAAAACGGTCATGCAGACGTTACATTCAGGGCTGCGCTAGCCTGTCCGGGCGTCAATTGCAACAGTGAAGACGGGGCAAGGGCAGGGCACCTGCCGCCTGTTGCAAAACATGCGACAGAAGCGGGAATGATAGCGCCAAACAATCGATCAGAAGTTGCGCAGCAGTTTCTTCAGTCCCGGTTCGGCCACCATTGTAGCGGCCTTTTCCGGGCGCACCCATTTGCGGGTCCGTTCATGAGATTCGGGAAACTCATCGGCCAGTTCTTTGACGCGCAGCGGGAACACTGTGGCCTGACAACGGGTCATGGTGCCATTGTCCAGTTCCTTGTCGTAGGCAAAGGCGCCCACGGGGGCCTGCCCCAGTTTGGCACGTTTCACCCCGGCCTCTTCCCAGGCTTCCTGCGCGGCTGCATCCGGTGCAGCTTTGTCGGCCATCGGCCAGCCCTTGGGCAGGATCCAACGCCCGGTTCCGCGTGAGGTCACCAACAGCACCTCTTTGTCATCGCCTTTGCCACGATAACAAAGTGCCGCAACCTGAGGGCGCAACGGGCGGCGGATAATGGGCGAGACAAGCTCTTCCCAAGCGTATTTTAGAAACGGGGGCATAGGGTATTGGGGCCTGCGGGCTTTTCTTAACGTGTTCTGCTGCTGTGTATCGGGGGATATAAGAGGGATGTGGATAGATTTCAAGCCCGGCCTGAGAGCGGCGAAGTCAAGCGGGCTTCAGCATAGGCCTCAGTCCGCTGTCGGTGGCCTCGCTTTGCTCGGCAGGGGCGCTGCCCCTCGGACTTCGTCCTCACCCTGGGATATTTTTGGTTAGAAAATAGGATGAGGCAAACGGTTTAGGCTCTGTCTGTTTTGTGTGCGGTTTGGCGCGCTGTTTATCTGGTGCGCGGCTTGGCGCGCAACGTCGGGTCGGCCTGGGTTGGGTCCTCAGGCCAGGGGTGTTTGGGATAACGCCCGCGCATGTCCTTGCGCACATCCGCATAGGAACTGGCCCAGAAACCGGGGATATCCAGCGTGGTCTGCACAGGTTTGCGCCCCGGTGACAGTAGGGTAACACGAAGTGGGGTGCGGCCCACGGTTGGGTGACGGGTCACACCAAAAAGTTCCTGCAGGCGGATCTCGATCTCCGGGTGATCGCCGGAATAATCAATCGGCACCTTGCGGCAAGGGCGTTTCAAAATGTGCGGGGGCGGCGCGATCCAGCAGCTGCATCTGAGTCCAGTCAAGCCGTGCCCGCAGCGCATTCAGCGCGTCGAATTTCTTCCAGTCGGTGGTGGTTTTCACGCCCGCCAGATGCGGCAACAGCCAGGTGTCGAGCGTGTCCAGCAGGACCTCATCGGTCATCGCAGGCAGATCTTCACCGCCTTCGCGCACCAGCTCTACCCGCGCGACAAAACGTTTGGCCGCATCAGACAGGCGCAGCCCGATCTCGCGTACGCCATCCAGCATGGCGCGGGCCACCACATCTGCGGGTGCGTCTTTCCAGATCCGGTCATCCAGCACCAGCGCGCCCAGCCGTTCCTGTCGGCGCGCCACCACGCGGCCATCGCGTTTGGACCATGTGCAGTGATCCACCCATTGGATCTGGCCACCAAAAATCTCGCGCAATTCCCCCTCGCTGATCTGCACCGCCTGCCGGATCCGGGCTTCGCGCGGGTTGCCATCGGTGTCGGTCACGACGATCAGCCGGGCATTTGCCAGTAAAGATGCCTCATCCATCACGCAGCCTTTGCCACCCGACAGCACAAAGCGCGGGATGTCGCCGGGGCGGCGGAGCCCCACGCGGTCGGGATAGGCGAGGGCGGCCATCTGCGCGTCGCTCAGATCGGGGCCGTCCTCGACCATGCGCGCCACCCGTTTGGCCTCAGATCGGATACGGTCGAGGGCACCCCGGCTGGGCTGTATCCCACGGCGCTGATTGAACCCTTTCAGGTCGCGGATCGCCTCAAGCCGCAGCGCAAGATCCAGATCCACACTGCGCGGCAGCGGGTCGCGATCGCCCCAAAGGGCTGCCAAAGGCGCCGCCGCCCGCCCGGCTGTGACCATCATATGGCCAAGACGCGGATGCATCGGCAGGCGGGCCAGTTGCCGCCCGTGATCTGTGATCCGTCCCTCTGCGTCCAGCGCGCCAAGGTCGTGCAGCAGCCCCTGCGCCTCGCGCAGAACGCCCGCGTTCGGTGGGGTCAGAAAAGCCAGATCAGACCCGTCCACACTGCCCCACATCGCCAGTTCCAGCGCAAGCGGCGCAAGATCGGCGGTCTCAATCTCGGCCGGGGGAAAGGGGGGCTGCCCCCTTCTTCGCCGCGGGTCCAAAGCCGATAGCAAATGCCCGGTGCAACCCGGCCCGCGCGCCCCCGCCGCTGGGTGGCTTCGGCTTTTGAGACCCGTTCCGTGACCAGCCGCGACATGCCAGAGCCCGGATCAAAGCGCGCGCGCCGCGCCAGCCCCGCGTCCACCACCACGCGGATGTCCTGAATGGTCAGCGAGGTTTCGGCAATCGCCGTTGCCAGCACAATCTTGCGCCCCTCGCTGGCGGGCTGAATTGCGGCGCGTTGGGCGGTGAATTCCATTGCGCCATACAGCGGGTGCAGATGGCAGCCCTTGGGCAACCGTGCCTTCAGCGCGCTTTCACAGCGGCGGATTTCCCCTTCGCCGGGCAAGAAAACCAACACGCCCCCTTCGCTGTCATGCAGTGCTTCCAGCACCAGATCAGCGGTTGCTTCCGGCACCCGTGCGCCCTTGGGCAGCGGTCGCTCCAAATGGCGGGTTTCCACCGGAAAAGCGCGCCCTTCCGAGCGCACAATCGGCGCATCGTCCAACAGGCGCGCCACCGGATCCGCATCCAACGTGGCGGACATCACCACCAGTTTCAGATCATCGCGCAGCGCGCCAATCGCCTCCCAGGTCAGCGCAAGCCCAAGGTCCGCCACCAATGATCGTTCGTGGAATTCGTCGAAAATCACCGCGCCCACACCCTCAAGCGAAGGGTCGGATTGCAGCATCCGGGTCAGGATGCCTTCGGTGACCACTTCGATCCGGGTTGCTTTTGACACTTTCGCTTCGCCGCGAATGCGGTAGCCCACGGTGCCACCCGCCTTTTCGCCCAAGGTCTGCGCCATGCGCTCAGCGGCGGTGCGTGCGGCCAGCCTGCGCGGTTCCAGCATGATGAGCCGCCCCTCAAAAGCGCCTGCAGCCAACATCTCAAGGGGGACCACGGTGGTTTTCCCCGCACCAGGCGGGCCATCAACACCGCGCGCCCTGCGCTGGACAGCGCGGACAGAAGATCGGGAATGGCGTCGTGAATGGGCAACTGATCGGTCATGCCCTCTTATCGACAAGGCCACTGCCATCGTCTACCCCTGCTTTTTTCTTGCCGAAAATACCTCGGGGTGAACGAGCTTGCCTCGTGAGGGGCAGCGCCCCTTTTCCGGCCGCGCATCACCAAGTAAACCACCAAGTAAACCACCGGGTAAGCCCCCCAGTCACCCGCCATGCAAATCAATGGGCAAATCTCTGGACGTCGCCCCCCCGCATCGTTATGCCTTTCTTCGGAATTTGAGGGGGCAGCCATGGATATTCAGGAACTTGCAGATCGGGTGGCCAAAGGAGAGCGGCGCGCATTGGCGCGGGCGATTACCCTGGTGGAAAGCGCCCGCAAAGATCACCGCGCGCAGGCGACCGAGTTGTTGGAAGCGGTGGCCCCCCTGAAACGAGAAGCCCTGCGCATCGGTCTGTCAGGCACCCCGGGCGTGGGCAAATCCACCTTTATCGAAGCCTTCGGCATGTTCCTGATTGAGCAGGGGTTGAAGGTGGCTGTGCTGGCGGTGGATCCTTCGTCAGCGCGCTCCGGCGGGTCCATTCTCGGCGACAAAACCCGGATGGAGAGCCTGTCGCGTGAGAAGAATGCCTTTATCCGCCCGTCGCCCTCGCAGGCGCAAATGGGCGGCGTCGCGCGCCGGTCGCGCGAGGCGGTGGCGCTGTGTGAGGCGGCCGGGTTTGACGTGGTGTTGATCGAAACCGTGGGCGTGGGCCAATCCGAGACCATGGTGGCGGAAATGGCCGATCTGTTTTTGTTGCTGATTGCGCCTGCGGGTGGCGATGAGCTGCAAGGGGTCAAGCGCGGCATTATGGAAATTGCCGATATTATCCTTGTGAACAAGGCCGATGGCCCGCTGAAAGAAACCGCCATGCGCACCTGTGCCGATTACGCAGGCGCGCTGCGGCTTTTGCGCAAACGGGCGTATGATCCTGAAGGCTTTCCCAAGGCGCAGATGGTCTCTGCGGTGACGCACGCGGGCCTGCCCGAGGCCTGGGACCTGATGCGCGAGCTGTCAGATTGGCGCCGCGCGGAAGGCCATTGGTCCACGCGGCGCGCCGAACAGGCCCGCCATTGGTTTGAAGAAGACGTTCGCCTTGGCCTGCTGGCTGCGCTGGAAAAAGGCGAGATCCGCGAGCGTCTGACCGTGTTGGGTGGTCAGGTGGCGCGAGGTGAGGTGGGCGCAGGCCGCGCCGCGGAAGAGATGATTTCGCATATTCGCGCTGATATGGGCTGAGGCACGGGGCGCTCCTGCGGCTATTCTCCCTTCGGTCGACAGGCTTGGGGGCTCACTGCATGCGGCATGTTTGATGTGCGCTGTTGCGTCACGGAAGGGGCTTTGCCCCCGAGTCTTCGGGCTGGGACCGCTCGTTCTTCAGGCAAAACAGCCCCTCGGGCTGTTTCCGGGGCCCTCTCGAACCCCAGGATATTTAGGGTCAGAAAATGGGGTGTGCCTTTTCGGGGCAGGGCGTCATCCGGGTCTTGATATGCGCTAACATCTGCGCTAGGCATGATCTCACGCATGTAAGGAGATATGCCGATGAAGCAGTTCAGGACCCCATACCAAGGCTAAGCCGCCGGTCCTGCTGTATTGGGCTGCCGGTTTCGGGAGACAGCCCCCGCTTCATCTATCCTTTCGCGCTTTCTCATATCTGCGCTTCATTTCCCCCCGTGGAATCCCATTTTTCGGAGCCCCCCATGTTTCGTTATTTCGAAAACCTTGTTGATCCCTTTTCGCCCCAACAGCAAGGCACGCCACCGTCTGCACTCTGGCCGTTCATGAAAAGCCAGTTTGGCCCGTTCAAAAAGTGGATGGTCTGGATGGCGCTGACCGGTGTGCTGGTGGCGCTGATCGAAACCGGGTTGATCTTTTACACCGGGCGGGTGGTCGATTTGATGAATGCGTCCGAGCCGCAAAGCTTTTGGGCCATGCATGGATGGGAGCTGTTGGTCGCAGCACTTTTCATCCTGATCCTGCGCCCGGTGGCGATTGTGCTGAACCGGTTTTTCCTCGAACAAACCCTCGCGGGGAACATGCAAGAACAGGTGCGCTGGCGCGCGCATAAGCACATGCTGGGCCAGTCGCTGTCGTTTTTCCAAAACGATTTTGCGGGTCGGCTGTCGAACCGGGTGATGCAGCTTGGCCCCGCCGTGGAAGACAGCACCTATATGTTTTTGAGGGGATTTTCTACGCCACCACCTATGTGATTTCAGCGATGCTGATCCTTGGCGCGGTGGATTGGCGTCTGTCGCTGCCGCTTGGCATCTGGCTTGTGCTCTACATCGCCTACACCCGCCATATCGCAAAGCGTGTGGCGGTGGCGTCCGAAAAATGGTCGGACGCGCGGTCGCTTGTGAATGGCCGTGTGGTGGATGCCTATGCCAATATCGAAAGCGTGAAACTTTTTGCCCAGGGTGAAGGGGAAGAGCGTTATGTGTTGTCGGCCATGCGCCGTCTGCGGCTGCGGTTCATGCGGTTTTTGCGACTGATGACCGAGCTGTCGTTTGGCCTCAATATCCTCAACGGCATGTTGATCACCGGGGTGCTTGGCCCTGCGCTTTGGCTGTGGACCGCCGGGCTGATCTCGGTGGGCGAAGTTGCTGCAGCCTCGGCGCTGACGGTGCGATTGAATGGCATGTCCGGCTGGATCATGTGGGTGACCATCCGGCTGTTTGAACATATGGGGGTGATCCGCGAGGGGCTGCGCTCGGTTGCGGTGCCACATGAACTGGTCGATGCGCCGAATGCCGCCCAGCTTGATATCCGCAATGGCGAGATCCGTTTTGACGCGTTGACCCATCATTATGGCAAAGGCAAAGGGGGATTGGACAATGTGTCAATCACCGTGAAGCCGGGCGAAAAGGTCGGGCTGGTTGGGCGGTCCGGGGCGGGGAAATCCTCGCTGGTCAACCTGTTGATGCGGTTTCGGGACCCCGAAGGCGGGCGGATTGAGATCGACGGGCAGGATGTGGCCGGAGTGACGCAAGACAGCCTGCGTGCGCAGATCGGCATGGTCACGCAGGACAGCTCGCTTTTGCACCGCTCGGTCAGGGCCAATATCCTCTACGGTCGCCCCGGCGCGGATGAGGCGATGATGGTGGCCGCCGCCAAGCGGGCCGAGGCGCATGAGTTTATCCAGACGCTGGAGGATCCGCAGGGGCGCACCGGCTATAACGCGCAGGTCGGTGAACGCGGCGTGAAACTGTCGGGCGGTCAGCGGCAGCGGGTGGCGATTGCCCGCGTAATGCTGAAAGATGCACCCATTCTGGTGCTGGATGAGGCGACCTCGGCCTTGGACAGCGAGGTCGAGGCCGCGATCCAAAAGACGCTTTACGGCATGATGCAAGGCAAAACCGTGATTGCCATTGCCCACCGCCTGTCAACAATTGCGCAGATGGATCGGGTGATTGTGCTGGATCAGGGCCGGGTGATCGAAGAAGGGTCCCATGATGCGCTTTTGGCGCTGGGTGGCACCTATGCTGGCCTGTGGGAGCGGCAATCCGGCGGGTTTCTGGGCGAAGAGTGAGGCCGCTGGCCCATCGGCAATGCTCGTCGGGTGAAAGGCAGTCAAAGAAAATGGGCGGCAGAGTGATCTGTCGCCCATTTTCCGTTGCTGTGAATTCCGTTGCTGCGGAGTTTTTCTACCGCCCGTTGGTACGGGGATTAATCCTCGACGTAGAAACCACCGGCAAAAATTGTTTCGTCATTGCCCCCAGCAAAAGCACCGACGGCCGTGTCACTGTCCACCACGCCAGCCAAATCTCCGTCGACCCCGTTGAAGGTGCTGGAACCGGCGAAGCTCCCGTCGCGCTTGATCCGGCCATCCACATCCAGGCGCCCATCACTGCTGCGGCCATCAATTTTCCCACTGTCGAAGTTCGCCTTAACAGTCATATCGCCGCGGTAGGCCCAGAGGTCGCCATCGTATCGCTGGCTGCTCACTCTGATGTCTTGGATTGCAGCGGCCTCATAGTGACCGGTCATAGTTGCTGACCCGCTGGTGGGGACAGCACCCAGATCAGTGTTTGGCAAAATACCAGCAAAAGCGGCAAACCCGTCGTCGTTTGCGTTCAGGCCCGCCTCAAAGGCATAGCCATCGCCGTATCTGTTTGCCCATCTCCGTTTAAGTTGCTGTCCATCTTTTCTCACTTCTTTAAAGTTGCCGCTGGACGTTGGCGTAGATATGCCGTGTTTTCTAAGATCCCCTGTGGAATTACAGCCAGCAGCGGCAAGGATCAGGATGAGAGAGCTCAGGTGAAGGGGGCGCATTAGGGGACCTCGAATCGACTAATCAAAAGATTAAGAAACTCCTAACGTCAGAGTTGAAAGAGTCAATTCATTCGATTGCTTTCCGCAAGGTCGCGGGCTACGTCGAAAGCGCACAACCGGTGACGGGTGGCCAGGGACAGGTGGTCTGAAAGTGGACTGTGTGATGGTCAGTGATCAAAGGCGGCAATCAACGGTGCTGCATCGGGGAACCCTCCAACCAGCTGCCAACGGGTCACGGTCCAGATCACCCGCCCGTGCAGATCGTGGTTCTTTTGTTTGGTGGTGCCGGAAAACCTCATGTAGTGCGCGGCGGGGATATGCACCCCATCGCGCAGGATAGGCACGCCCTTTTCTGCGCAGATATTCACCCCAACGCCAGCGCCGGTTGCAGATTTGTGCATTGTGCCATGGCACTCCAATCCGACGCGGGTGTTCCAGTAAAAGAAGTTGGCGCGCCCATTGGGCTGCCCGATGATGAACCCATACGTCACCACCATCTGCCCGTCGGAGCGACGGCTGACTGAGGTGGCATGAAAGGTCAGGCCCCGCACCCGCTCGCCCAGGTGGTTGACGGCCGGGATGTCGGATTTTGACGGTTTGCGCGGCAACACAATGTCGCCGGTTTGCCCACCCGCCTGCAACGGGGCGGGTAGGGCCAGCGCCAGGGCAAGGATAGGGGCATGGACAAGACCGAGATATGTCATGCGGGGGCTCCTTCGATTATGACAAGCCTAACACGCGGGGCTTTGGTCACAAAATTTCCACCCGCAAAAATCACATGCCTGTGCCCCTTTCCACCTTGTTCCCGCAGCGCGAATCCCGTATTGCCAACCTCGAACCGGCCCGCAGGTCGCACATCGAACTTCTCGCACCGACTCACTTGACGTGTCCATAAATCACGTTTAGAGAGCGCGGACGGAATTCGAGGTGCTGCTTTGGCGGTGCCTATGACTATTGACCGGCCACATGTGGGTATCCAACACGGACGGTGAGAGGGCAGAACGGGAAACCCCGGCCTGATCATCGGAAAATCCCACCAATCTGGCCTGAGAAGCAAGGAAGAGACCATGTCGCGCGTTTGCGAACTGACCGGAAAAGGCCCGATGACTGGCAACAATGTCAGCCACGCGAAAAACAGAACTCGTCGTCGGTTTCTGCCGAACCTGAACGATGTTACCCTGCAGTCTGAAGCACTGGGTCGCTCGTTCAAGCTGCGCATCTCGGCCGCTGCCCTGCGCACCGTTGATCACCGTGGTGGTCTGGACGCGTTCCTGGCCAAAGCCAAAGACGTTGAACTGTCGGCCTCGGCGCTGAAGATCAAAAAAGACATCGCAAAAGCCCAAGCCGCAGCCTAAGTCTGCTGCCGCCGCTTTGTGCGTCCCGGCCATTTTGGTAAGAATGCGCTGGTAGGGGATGCCGCCCAAGGGAAACCTTAGGGCGGTTTTTCTGTTTGGGGCGGCGGTTTTTATGGCTCTGCTTTTAAAGGCGCGCGGGTCGCTTTTGGTGGGGCGCGCGCCTTTGGGATAAGGCTGGGTATCCCGCCCGTTCCGCGCTTGCCCTAAGGTCTTGACATAAAACAAAAACCGCGCTTTTTTTGATCGCGCTCAAGCGCTTTCATGATGCAAGCCAGAGCCCCGAAACCTATCTTGGCAGAAACAAAACAGAGCATTTCATGACGCTATTTTCCCTTCGTCACCACCTGACGTGTTGTATCGCAGCGGCCTGCACCGCAGGGGTGGCCGCCACGGTTTTTCCCCACATCGGTTTTGCCCAAGAAGCCCAAAAGGCCGAGTTGCCAGCGCGCGTGCAAGCCCTGCAAACCCAGTGTGACAACAGCGATGCCGCCGCCTGTGCGGAACTGGGCGATGTGTTCGGCTATGGCGAGATTGTCCCCGCAGACGACGTGATGGCTGCTGGCTTCTATCGTCGGGGCTGTGATGGTGGTGACGCCTATGGTTGTGCCAAAACCGGTCTTTACCTTGACGAAGGCTGGGGGGTGGTGCGCGACCCGAAAGCGGCGCGGCCTTTTCTGGAGCAGGGATGCGAGAACGGTGTTGGCTGGGCGTGTCAGCGTATTGGCTATTCTTACGCCAAAGCCCGAAATGTTGATTTGGACGAGGTCAAAGCGGTTCAATACTACGTGAAAGGCTGCGATTTCGGCACCGGTGGCAGCTGCACAAACCTTGGCTGGATGTATGAAAAGGGCAGGGGAATTGGCAAGGATTATGCCAAGGCGGCGCAGTATTATGACGTTGGCTGTCGTGCGGGCTCGAAGGAGGGCTGTACGGCGCTTGGCCTGTTGTACGAACTGGGCCGGGGTGTGACCGAGGACAAATCGCTTGCCGTTGAATACTACGCTTATTCATGTGAGCAGAACGACTCGCGCGGCTGCAAGTTTCTGGGCACCATGTATCAATACGGGTACGGAACGCCGCGCGACCTGTCCCGCGCGGCAGGCGTCTACCAAAAAAGTTGTGATCTGAACAATCCCGGTGCCTGTTCAAAATTGGGCTTCATGCTGCGCGATGGCAATGGGATTGCAGAAGACAGCGCAGCGGCGGCAGCTATTTTTACAAAAGCCTGTGATCTGAACAACCTCGACGCCTGTAATGCCCTGGCAGCCATGTATGATGAGGGCCAGGGCCTGCCGCAGGATTACGCAAAATCCTTTCAGCTGTACTTTGATACCTGCGAGCGGGGGAATAAGGCATCGTGTTTCAATCTTGGCCTTGCGTATGAGAACGGAAAGGGCGTTGATGTGGATCTGCCACAGTCTCTGGCGTTTTATCAGCGTGCCTGCCAGGACGGCCACGGCGGTGGCTGTGTCAATGCGGGATACGCGTATAAAACCGGTCGCGGGGCCGATGTGGATTTGACCCGCGCAGCGGAACTTTATGATCAGCCTGTGAAATTGGCCACCCCCGCGGCTGCGATAACCTTGGGTTGATGTATTCCAATGGCAATGGTGTGCGTGCGGATTCTACAAGGGCGGCCCGTCTGTTTGATCAGGCTTGCAAGGGGGATCTTTATGCGGCCTGCGCTGAATTGGGGTTCATGTACAAAAAGGGGAACGGCGTCGAAAAGGACGGCGCAGAAAGCAAACGCCTTTTGCAGCACGCCTGCGACAATGGCTATGAACCGGCCTGCGCGGCGCTTGGCGCCAAAGGTTTGCGCCTTGGCATCAAAAAGAAATAACACCAAAACGCAGAGCTGCCGCCCGCACCGGCGGCTCTGCCCTGATTTGGCGCGGTGGAACGGGATCGCCGAATGATGCCTTCGCATCCCTCCCAAAACAAACTCCGTTGCGCCTGATACGTTTTGTCACTTGCCAAGGGCGCGCGTCAGGCGTAGCCATATGGCATGATCCGCGGTTTCGTCGCATATCTCCTTGCGCTGGTCCTTACCGTGACCGGCTTCTCGCTCGCTCAGGCGCGCGGTGGGGATCCTGTGACCACGGCTTATGTGGATGGGGTCGAAATGGTGATCTGTACCGGCATCGGTATGACCACAATCACCGTGGGCCCCGATGGCGAACCGATTGAAACCCAGCATGTCTGCCCTGATGGCGCACAGAATTTTGTGGCCCAGTTCCACGTTCCTGTGCTTGATCGTCCTGAGGCGCGGATGCTGGAGCTGAGCCCGGTTGTCGCCGCGCTTTCGGTTTCTGAACGGCCAGAAACCACCCCTGCTGCACGCGGCCCCCCACCTATATCTGATCCCTCTCAACGGGGCGTTTTGCCGTCCGTTTGTAGGTATGGTCCGTCACGTGATGCCTGACCTGACTGAAAGCGGAGCGCAAAACACCTGCGATTGCAGGGTGTTGTATGCCTGCGTGACCTCACGCACCCCCTCAGACCAGATATCAGGAGCAACCATGTCCAAGCTGAAAACCCTTCTTATCGCCAGCGCAACCGCGCTGATCACCCTGCCAGCCTTCGCAGACGGTTCTATCATGGTGAAAGACGCCTATGCACGTGCCGCCGGCATGTCAGCCAAAGCCGGTGCAGCTTTCATGCAGATCATGAACCACGGCGCTGAGGATGATCAGCTGATCGATGCGCGCTCGGATATTTCCAAGCGGGTTGAGCTGCACACCCATAAGATCGACGATCAGGGCGTGGCCAAGATGCTGCATGTGCCGGAAGGTTTCACCATCCCTGCAGGCGGCATGCACGAGCTGAAGCGCGGTGCGGATCACGTGATGTTCATGGGCCTCAACGGCAAGCTGGAACAGGGCGATATGGTCACCGTGACCTTGGTGTTTGAAAAAGCTGGCGAAGTGGAAGTGCAGATCCCGGTGGACCTGAACCGTGACCAGATGGGAGGCATGAAGATGGACCACAGCAAGATGGGGCATGGTGAAACAGGGGGCGACATGGGAAGCGATATGAATAAAGACGCCGCCGCCAGCAACTAAATCAAGAGCTCTCGGAATGTCGGGCCGTGCGGTATTTGCGTCCCCTGCGGGCCACGACATTCCGATACGGGGATTAGTCACCCCCAAAAGACCGCACCCCAGTGGGGTGCGGTCTTACTTTGTCAGGCTCTTCGTGGCACTGCAACTGAAACCGATCAAGGTGCCGCTAAAAAACCCCTATTTTCCAAGGATTTCCTGCACCCATTCAGGAACCACTTCGCTGGCCGGACCATAGATTCCGTGATCAAACAGCGCACTGCCGTCGCTGGGTTCCAGGTTAATCTCCAGTGTCGGAATACCCATGTGCGCAGCTTCGCTGACAAATCCTGCGGCCGGGTAAACTGTGCCAGAGGTGCCAAGCGCCACAAATAGATCCGCCTGAG
>JQGR01000062.1_pt1 | contig 20312 bp, 23 predicted proteins | sample 210181 | NCBI WGS metagenome assembly JQGR01 (sample SAMN02928655, study PRJNA255238) | bioreactor metagenome | biome: continuous culture; feature: L-culture metagenome assembled contigs; material: continuous culture biomass; isolation source: continuous culture inoculated with microbial biomass... | reverse complement strand
GGTGGGTGCTGTGACACCGGTATTATGTCGCCGTTAGCTTCTCCAATTCAAACAAGCACTGGCCAAAGCTGCTGGGCTTGAACTTTGCTAGCGGATGCTCCCACTCTTCGTCCTCAATGATAAAAATGATGAACTCGCTGTAGTGGGGGGAGGTCCCATCGCCATAAAACCAATATCGACGACGCGACACCCTTTCTGAAACTGCGCAAGATCCTCGCTTAGATACTCCGAGTTCAGATCAGTAAGGGGAGCGATGATGACCCACCCCCTTTGGGCAAACAGCATGTTAATATCTTGAGGGGAGACGGTGCGATCACTCAATATGGCCTCCATATATATCTATGCATCTATTGTACTGCTTGAATCCGAAACTGGGCATAGAAATATTTGGAAAACAACCAGCGTATTCAGGGCCTCTGGTGAGCTATGTAGGTAAATCAGGTTGGGCAAAGGGCGTCATTTTCTGCGAGCGGATTTGGCGAAGACCGACATACAAGTGTGTCTAAGCGAGTGATTGAGGGCAGTGGGGTTTCACCCGACTTAACGCCTGCCATAGCGCAGCAGCACGCTCTCCAGCCCGGGATTGGGGATCGGATGGCTCAAACCGCCGTTGGATCGGTGATCCAGTGAGATGCCAATGCGCTCCCCACTTTCGAGGTTTACCCCAGCTTCAATGCCTGACCGGAATTCGACTGGATAGCCCAGTTTGGGCCCAGTTTCTGACCGCATCCACCAGCCTGGCATAAAGCTGAACTCGGCGTAGCTGTGCCCATTCCCGGAGGAGAACGTATTCACCGCGCCAGCCCCGATCCAGACATCTCCCAATGTATCAACCGATATCCCAACCGCTGGTCGAAACGGTCCGAAACTGACCGGCGCATCAAGCCGATAGTAGAGTTCTTGCCCGATGTTTTCCGCGTCAAACACCAACTGACCAGCAGATAGGGTATGGCGAACTCCGGTCCAGGCGGCGTCAATGCATCCACGGTTACAGTGATTGACCGCCATGTCGATCAACCCGGTGAGCAGAAACAAGATTGCTAATGTACCGTCCATGAATGCACCCCTTCAAAACAAAGGCTTAGGATACTGGAAAGCAAAAGTCACCCACTCAGCTGTGGTAAAAGAAATATGACAGTTTTTGCGTTTCACCTCTTGTGGTTCCGAAACCGTAGGCGTATATGAACCCTACTGTCGCGGGATGGAGCAGCCCGGTAGCTCGTCAGGCTCATAACCTGAAGGTCGTAGGTTCAAATCCTACTCCCGCAACCAACACAAACACCCCCGGTAGGTTCGCCCTGCCGGGGTTGTTTTTTGGTCCTGCCCTGCTTTTGCGAACTTTCAACCACAGGCTCAATTCGACCATCCATGGCATTCTGCAATACTTACGCGTGAATTTGTGGAATTCAATTGACGGTTGGGCATGCTGAGATACGATTTCAAAGGACAGGCTGGCGCGTAGGTAGCAACCGGTTTCAAACCTCTGTCGTTCTGACAGGTATGCCTATCGCAAACGATGCCGTTTCCTGCGCAAGCAAGCCTTCTTGCGGAATGGCTATTAAAATGTATTAAGGGAAGACCGCCAAACGCAACTTCCCTATCTCGAGGATAGAAAATGGCACTTGTTCCAAATCAACCTTTTTTCATTCATTCAGGTATTCGCCGGTCGCTGAAAGCGGCTGAGGCTTCTGGCTTTCCGATCACAGACAACGTTAAGGAAACTCTTTTTCAGTTCTTGACCAGTGTTGCTGGCAATGACTCCAACCGTTTGATTTTCCCTGCTTTTAACTATGATTATGGCCGTACCCGAAAATTTATCGTTGATGACGATCCGGTTCAGGTTGGCTCTTTCCCTGAGTATGTTCGAACCTCTAAACCTTTTGTTCGCAGTGAAGTTCCATTTTTCTCAGTCACGAGCGCACAGGACTTGGAGTTGGACATGGGTGGGGTTTTGAACCCGTTTGGCGAAAACTCAGCTTTTCATAAGCTACATGAGCTTGATGCATCGCTTATGTTTGCCGGCGCCGACTTGCCCAGCATCACGTTCATTCATTACATCGAAGAAATGGCCGGGGGCCCGGTGTATCGTTATGACAAGGCTTTCCCAGGAAAGATTGTAAAGGGTGGCCAAGAGAAGGACTGTGATCTGACTATGCATGTCAGGCCCTTGGGGGTTCACATGGATTATGACTGGCCCAGGCTTTCTGATGAGCTGCAAAAAGTGGGCATCATGACGTTCTATGAACACTCTGATGAGATTTTCTTCATCAACACACGTAAGCTTCGGGAATTTTGGGGAAACCAAGTCGCAGACAACCCTCTCTATCTTCTGGATGCAAAATCACTGGCGCATTTCGAAGAAGCAACAAACAACGGTTCGCGTCGAGTTTGCATTGAGGAATATGAGAATGTCTGACTATGATATGCTTGGCTGGGCAAAAGACCTGTTTCCGATTGCCCGGTCTCTCACCGGTGACGGTGTGCGGGAAACTTTTGCGTATTTTAGCAAGATAAATCCAGAAATCGAAAAGCACAGCTTTTCAACAGGGACACAGGTTTTTGACTGGACCATTCCGCGCGAATGGAAAATGCGCGACGCTTATATTGAGCATATCGAAACCGGTGTCCGTTTTGCTGAGTTTAAGAAGCACAATCTGCACATTTTGGGGTATTCCACTCCTATTGACCAAGTAATGGATAAGGAAGACCTGCTGCCCCATATCTACACGCAGGAAGACCAGCCGGATCTTATCCCATATGTGACCAGCTACTATAAGGACCGCTGGGGCTTTTGCATGTCTCACAACGAAAAGGCGCAATTGCCAGACGGGTCGTACAGGGTTGTGGTCGACAGCGAGCTGTTTGATGGTGAGTTGATCGTTGGTGACGCGAAGATTCAAGGCCAGCTGGATCGAGAGATTATGTTCTCATCCTATATTTGCCATCCGTCGATGGCGAATAATGAACTGTCGGGTCCGGTGCTGTCGATGGCGCTGCTGAAGTACGTTAAAGACCGCTATCCCGATCCGCGCTATTCCTATCGCTTTATTTTGGTGCCTGAAACCATTGGTGCCGTGGCCTATATGTCCAAACACTTGCCAGAGATGCAAAAACGGGTCGAATGTGGTTTCAACCTATCCTGCGTTGGTGATGAACGTGCTTTTAGCCATGTCGAAAGCAGATACGCAGATACCATTGCTGACAAAGCGCTGCGTGCAGCTTTGATCGGCCGGGACAATGTCAAAACCTATTCGTTTCTCAAGCGGGGATCAGATGAGCGTCAATATGGTGCGCCTGGTGTGGATATGCCGCTTTGCGGGTTTGTCGGTCAAAATATGCGGAATACCCTGAATACCATACAGATGCGGACAATTTCGACGTTGTGACACAAGCTGGGTTGGATGGCGCCTTTGACGTCATGCGTTCAGTCATTGACGCCTTTGAAATCGGCCTATACCCGCAAAACCTCATCAAGGGGGAACCCCAGCTGGGGAAACGTGGTCTTTACCCAACAATCAGTCAAAAGGGTGGCTACAGCAGTATTCGTGCGCGCATGGATTTCCTGGCTTATGCGGATGGCACCAATACCCTGTTTGATATCGCACAAAGGATCGGTGTTCCGCTTTCAATTGTGCTGGAAGAAGCCCAGATTATGTTGGAGCACAATCTTATTGAAAGCCAACCGCAAAAAGCGGCGCCTTGATTAGGTAGGGTGCTGGCGATCTGACTGATTTCTTTTGGTTTTCAGAGAACGTCTCTTATGCTTTGCGAGAAGACGGTCAGATCGCAACGCCAATGTCGTTCACAAACAATTCCACTGTGCGGCGTTGGATTTGGCTGTGTTGTATGGCAAGCGGAAAGGTAGCGGCCCCTCGTAAAGCTCGGTTCTGAAAGTCGCGCAATGTGCCGTTCTGTTCTTCCCCCCACCGCAATCGCCACCAATTTCTGGGAGGAGAGAACATGTGACCTTCAGCTTGAAGTACCTCAAAACAATCGCCGCCGCTGCAGTGGTGGTCCTACCCCCCTGCGCGTGATGGCAGAGGGCTGGAAACCTACCGGCTGAAGTTCGGATCCTGAGCCAGGGCATCTCGTTGATGGCGCAAAACACCATCGCAAATGTCTTCAACTGCTATCTGTTCAACCAATCCATTTTTTATCGAAAGACCTGAACAAGCTCCTGATTATGATCGTCACATTCATGGGGGTGGGGTGCGCCATGGGCAAAGTCGTTCATATCCGCATGTCGGTGATTTATGATGTGCTACCGGTCAGCGCCCGCAAAGGCCTGAGGGATGTGATTTCGGAGGCAGCTGCTGTGAAAATGGCGGTGCTGGCGTTGACTGCATTCCAATATCTTCTGACTTCGCTGCCTAACCTGAACTTTGCTGAGGGCGAGGTTTATGTCTCTTATCTTGAGGTGGATAGCTAGAATAAGCCAGAAACAGTCGCTGCAATCCGTCACCATGCAGAATGCGAACAGGGGCGGGCCAATGGCTGAATTGATACTTGTCGCAATGAACTTGCCGCCGCCACTGTCCAACATGTTTTCGTAAAACGCGGTGCCGATGATCAAAGCGATCAGGCTGGACCCGGCGCTGGTGGTCATTGGTGCCGTCACGCCACCTTTCGTCTGCAATCTGTTCATGGCCATCATGATTTTCCGCAGACCATTTGTCGAAGTGGTGTGGGGTGTGCCACCCTTCCTCGTCATCTTTCTTGAGGTGACCGGCCTTCTGGTTGCCTTCCCGCAAATTGCCTTGTTCCTGCCGGACCTGGCCTATCGCAAAATACGGAGAAACACATGTCAGCAAATGGTTATGATAGCGGACGCCTGAATTTGCCCTTCGTCGGCATCGCCACCTTTGGAAAGAAACCCTATGTGGAAAACTGGGACGCAATTGATGCGGATGTGGCCATCCTTGGAGCGCCGTTTGACTTTGGCTGCCAGTTTCGTTCGGGAGCGCGGTTTGGTCCCCGTGCAGTGCGGGAAGCCTCGACGCTGTTTAGCTTCGGTCACGCAGGGGCGTATGACCACGAGGATGACGCCACCTATCTTGGTGAGGAAGTACGCATCGTCGATCTTGGGGATGCGGATATCATCCACACCAAGACCGAGGAGAGCCATTCCAACATCGAATACGGCGTTAAGAAAATCCTTGATGCAGGTGCAATCCCGGTGACCATCGGGGGCGATCACTCGATCAACATTCCCTGCATCAACGCCTATAAAGAGGATTGCGCCGATAAAGGCCCGATCCATGTGGTGCAGATTGATGCGCATCTGGATTTTGTTGATGAACGCCACGGTGTAACTGTGGGCCACGGCAACCCGATGCGCCGCGCGATTGAGAAAGAATATGTCTCGGGGATGACGCAACTGGGCATCCGCAATGTCTCGTCGACCGCCAAGGAAGGCTATGATGACGCGCGCGAACGGGGCTCGGATATCCTATCGGTGCGGCAAGTGCGTAAGTTGGGCACTGAGGGAGTTCTGGGTCGCATTCCTGAAGATGCGCGGTATTACGTGACCATCGATATCGACGCTTTCTGTCCCTCGATTGCCCCCGGCACCGGCACGCCGTCCCATGGTGGGTTCCAGTATTATGACGTTTTGGAGATCCTGCAAGGGTTGTCAAAACGTGGCGACGTGGTGGGAATCGATCTGGTGGAAGTGGCTCCGGCCTATGACCCAGCGGAGAGCACGCAGATCCTTGCCGCACAACTGCTTTTGAACTTCATCGGGTTTATCTTCCACAATAAGTAGGCCCTCAGCACTGCTATGTCGGTTGACCGGGACGGCGAAGGTCTGGCGCGGGGCCATCAGATTGTGTTTGGTTGGAAACGAAAAGACGGGTGGGCTTGATTGGTGGCCCCGCCCCACGCGTAAAGGGAGGGGCGAGGTCTGTAATGTTTAATACTGACGTGCTCCCGCTTCCGAGGCAACACGGGGCACCAGTGCGCGAACCAGCTGCGACATGTCCAATGTGCCTACCGGCTTGCCTTTTTGTGTGACGATATAACGATGCGAGGTGTCGCCGCCGGATTGGGCAATCATGCTTTCCAGCGTATCGTCGTAATCCACATCCCCATGCGCATCCGGTGGCACGACGCCTGCATCATCCAATGGGGTCATGATCGAGCGCACCCGCAACACCCGCGCCCGATTGATGTCGCTGACAAAATCCTCGATGTAGGGGTCGTTCGGATTGAGCAGAATATGCTGCGGCTCGCCCTGTTGCACCACATATCCATCTTTCAGAATGACCAGATGATCTGCCAGTTTCAGCGCTTCGTCGAGGTCATGGGTGATGAACACAATCGTTTTGTGCAATTCGGTCTGCAGCTCTAACAGCAGGTCCTGCATATCGGTGCGGATGAGTGGGTCCAGCGCCGAAAAAGCTTCGTCCATCAGCATGATCGGGGAGTTCGAAGTGAGCGCCCGAGCGATGCCTACACGCTGCTGCATCCCGCCCGACAATTGGTGTGGATAATGGTTGCTGTAGCCCTGTAGCCCCACCCGATCTAGCCATTTCAAAGCTTCGGGCAGGTAGTCCTTCTTGGCAACCCCACGGACGCTTAGCGTTGTGCCGGCATTTTCCGCCACGGTGCGATGCGGCAGCAGGGCAAAGTTTTGAAACACCATCGACATGGATTGTCGGCGCAATTCACGCAGCTCTTCTTCGCCGTATCCCACAACATCCTCGCCATCTACTTCTACCTGCCCCGAGGTGGGATCAATCAGCCGGTTGAGATGGCGGATCAGCGTAGATTTGCCCGACCCGGACAGGCCCATGATGACGGTGATTTCACCTTCGCACATATCAATATTGATGTCTTTCAGGCCCAGCACGTGTTTGTGCTTGTCCAAAAGTTCGGTCTTGCCTGTGCCCTGCAAAACATGCCCAAGCGCTGCTTCGGGACGTGCGCCAAAAATCTTGTAGAGATTGCGGATTGAGATTTTGATTTTCTTGTCCATCTATCTGCCCCCCTCGTTAGTGTTTCTGTGCGGCGTTGACGCGGTTCAGGGCCGCTTTGGTCACGCGATCCAGAATGATCGCGAGCAGCACGATGCCCAGACCGGACACCAGCCCCACCCCCAGTTCAAGATTGCGGATCCCGCGCAACACCAGCACACCCAGCCCCGGCGCAGAGACCAGTGATGCAATCACCACCATGGCGAGGCTCATCATGATGGTCTGGTTCACGCCCGCCATAATATTGGGAAGCGCGAGCGGGATCTGCACGTTGAACAGTTTCTGTCGGTCGGTCATCCCAAAACTGTCCGCGGCCTCAATCACATCCTGATCGACCAGACGAATGCCCAGATCCGTCAGTCGGATCACTGGCACAATTGCGTAAAGGATAATGGCGATGCCATAAAGCTTGGGTTCGGTCACCGAGAAAAGGAAGATCAACGGGATCAAATAGACAAATGGCGGGAGCGTTTGCAGCATGTCGAGGATCGGGATCATTAGCCGCTGAAGTCGATCACTGCGCGACATGGCAATGCCGATCGGCACGCCGAAGATCACACATAAAAGCGCGCAAACAAAAATGATTCCAAGGGTTTGAACCGAATGATCATAAAGATCCACAAACGCCAGGAAGGATAAGCAAAGGGTCACAAATCCCACGAGCTTCACCGATCTTGAGGTCAGGTAAACCACAAGCATCAGGATTGGAAACATAACCCACCAAGGGGTGGCGCTAAATACCGACAATGTTCCATCGAGGATCCAACTCAAGGGCTGTGTCAACGGATCAAGAATAAATCGCAATGCGTCTTTCGTTGCCAGAAACAGGTCCTCGACCCCTTTGGTCAGATCGCGTGACTGGGCAATCTGCGCACAGGAATCGTTCAGCTCATCCAGCGAAGGGAACGGCAGCTTCCAGGCTGAAACCTCTTCCCCGCCACCGGCTTTGGCCAGCAAGTCCGCCATCGAAAGTGGCGCGTCGGCGGTTTTGTTCGCGTCACACCATTCGCGTAGCCCTAAACCGTCGAATAGGAAATCATACGTCGCCATCTATCTTACCTCTCTTCAAAACCGTTCATCGAGACGTTTCGCGTCGCCGGGTTTTGAGGTGACCCCACTGGAATGGGCCGCGCGTTCAAAGTCGCGCGGCACCAGAGTTTGTATTGTTTTGAAACAACGGTCCTGATTATTTGATGAAGGCCGCCAGCTTGGCTTTGGCGTTGTCATCAAGCCAGCCCGACCAGACGTCGGAATGGTTGGTCAGGAAGTAGACGGCGGCCTCTTCGGCAGAGGCGCTATTCTCATCTTGCCACGCCAGAACGGTGTTCAGGGTGTCGATGTCAAAGCTGACATTGCGCATCAACTGCGCTGCATCTGCCTCGCGTTCGGTCAATGAGGTGGTGGCAATGGTCAGGACCGGTGCAGGCGGGAAATCGGACACGCGCGGGTTTGCGATGTCTTTGTTTGAGTTCTCAAGGTGGATGGCGGCATCGGTTTCACCGATTTTCACCTTGGTCATCGGGTATTTGCCCAGCACCGCGGTCGGCGCCCAGTAATAGCCAAACCAGGGTTCTTTGTTTTCGTAAGCCGAGGCAATCGAAGTGCCCAGGGTTTCACCTGAACCGTGATCAAACACGTCTACGCTGTTGCGCATGCCAAGGGCGGCGATGATATTGTCGTTTACAATGCGGCAGCCCCAACCGTCAGGGCAATTGTTGAACCGCCCGCCAACCAGTTCCGGGTTGGCCATGATCCCCTCGATGGTGGTCAGTTCGGGATGTGCTTCAGCCAGGTAATTGGGGATCCACCAGCCCTCAACGCCGCCGGGATTGAGCACACTGTTCATCCGCTCAATTTTGCCATCCGCTTCCAGCTTGGCAAAAATATCGCCGGATGAGTTAAGCCAAAGTTCGGTCACGATGTCCGGCTCGCCATTTTCAGCCAGGGATGCAATTGAGGTGGTGGTTGCAGAGGGGACTTTTTCAACCGTGCAGCCATAGCCCTGTTCCAGCAGAAACTTTGAGACCTCGGTGACAATCTGTGACGAGGCCCAGTTCATCTCGGTGATCGAGATCTTGCCACAGTCGGCGTAGGCGGTGGTTGCGCTTGACATCACGACAACGGCCGCCATGCCCTTTACGCTTTTGATAAACTTGATCATGTTTTCTCCCAACAGGTAAATTTACGACATTTTTCTTGTTATAATAGTCGTATATTAGATAGACAGGTCAAGTCCAGTTATGTCGCCAAAGGGCGGCAAGTCAGTTGGATGAAGCCGCGTCCGGGAGGTGATGGGGTAACGTATCAGGTTGGACGCACGATATAGTCATGATCCAAACATCTGCGTCAAACCCCGGCTTCTGATACCATTCTCTGAACCAAGAATGAATTGCGGCGGGTCAGTTGAGATCTTTCAGGAGGCGTGAATGGGTTTTTGCCTCAGAAACGGCTTCGGCCAAGGTGGAAATGCCGCGCGATTGCAGCATGGCCAGCATCTTGCACAGGACTTCGGCAGTGGCATGGGCATCGCCAAGGGCGGTGTGGCGCAACGCGGGTGGGATCACCACGTCCAGTCGTTCACAAAGCGCGTCCAGTGTGTGCACTTCGGTGCGCCCAAACAACACAGCAGACAGCAGCACAGTGTCGAGGATCGGGTGCGCCCATTCAAGCCCCGCCTCCTTCTCGTGGTTGTGTAGAAACGCCATATCAAACGGTGCATTATGGGCCACCAGAACTGCGCCTGAGGCAAAGCTGTGCAGCGTCTGTGTGGCGGGGATGACCGTGGGGGCGCCAGCCACCATTGCGTCACTCACCCCATGCACTTTGGTGGACGCTGGGGGGATCGGGCGACCGGGATCCACCAGCATATCAATCTGCTCACCGGGTACGATTTTAGACTTCACCACCCGCACAGCGCCGATCTGCACAATCTCATCCTTATGTGGCTGCAGGCCGGTGGTTTCGGTGTCAAACACAACAAAGGTCAGATCGTCGAGGTTGGCCTGCCACAGATCACCGGTGGCCTCTGCTCCATCAGATCAAAATCAAACACCACCGGGCGCGCTGCCTCCGGGGCAAAATCGGCGTGGGTATCATCAATGACGAGCATATAGCCATCACCACTGTCGAGCGGTTTGATCCGCACATCAAAGTGAAACCCGAAGTGGGTCGCGCGATCCGAAAACCCCTGTTCCTCGCCGGTGTCCACCATCTTGCGGTGGGCCTCCATAAAGGGGCCTTCCTGAAAATATTCGAAAATTGAGGCATTTAGGCGGGGTGGAGAGACCTGTGCAAGGATCCCTGCAGCCTGGCTGTCATAAAGCACAATCTGATGCATCGGGTTGACCAGCACCATTGCCACCGGGATCTCTGATAAAAGTGCGGTCAGCCGGGCCTTGTCTGCATTCAAGCGTGCGGTCTCATGGGCCACCGCGCTGGCCTGATCAAGGGTCGAGGCGGTCAGCTGTTCGGTCACATTTGCCGTGGCCTTGATCAGATCCCCCAGATAGCGCCCTTCATGTTCGTCAAGGTCGCCTGCCTTGGCATGCACCTTGGCGCGAAGGTTGGCGGCAAGCCGTTCAATCGGACGGGCGATGTTTTCGTCGAACAAAAACCAAATGCCAGCGATCACCGCCAGTTGCGCAAACAGCGCAATGACACCGGCGAAGACAAAAGCTGATGCCACACCAACCGCGTTCACCCGCAAATACCCCACATAAAGCGCGACCATCGTGGCTGCGATCACTGCCACCGCCAGAAACGCGAAGAACAGGAAATTCCTGAAACGAAGCGAAAGGCGGTGCAGGGTTTTCATGGGTCAGCTTCCTTTTTTGCAGGTGGCTTTGATCAACGGGTCATCGGCGCTGCTGGCGACCCAGTCGGCGCCTTCAATTGCGCCGCCGTCACCAAATCTGATGGCATCCATTAGCGGTGCGCGCTTGTTGCCAGCGCAATCCACCAAAACGGTGAGCTTTTCTGGCGCAGCCCAGCGGCCCATGAACAACGTATCGACCATACGCAATGCGGGTTGGTCGGGGTGGGTGCGCACAGAGTGGGTGTCAAGCGCAACAAAACGATCCACGTATGGCACCACATAGGTCCAGGGGCGGTAAGCCACGCGGTTTTCATTTTCCACGATCACCTCTAACCCGTCGGGCAGCGTTTCGATTGTGCGCCCGTACCAAGAGTATTCATTGGCGATGGTGGCAGCGATCATCGCAAGCCCGGCGCCCACAGGCATGGCCCATTTTGGCAGGCGGCCGCGGGTCAGATGGTTCAGGGCCATCACTATCCCGGCCATTGCAAGACCGGCAAACAGGGTGGCGACCAATTCGTAAAACATCAGGCGTATATTCTCCGGTTATCCAAGTGCGCCGCGGCCATGGCCGATCGAGCTTTGCAGCGATTTCACCACCACAAAGGCGTCGCGCAGGTGGCTGCGTTCAAAATCCGACAGGTCGGAGGGAGTGAGGAAGTTGTCCGGGGCATCCCCGGCACGAATTTGTGCTGCCTGATGTTCCAGCCGGGTTTCGGCAATCAGGTCGTAGGCGTCCAGCAGATCATTGCCGCCTGAGGCGCTGAGCACGCCTGCGCGCTGGGCGGCTTCCAGACGGGCGCGTGTGTTTACCTCAACCAGCTTTCCCTGCAGCGCGTAAATCCGCCCCAAATCCACCACTGGCACCACGCCGTTATGTTTCAGATCCAGCTGGTTTTTGTGTTCGCCTGACCGGATGGTGGCAAAGCCGCGTAACAGTCCCAGCGGGGGCGTGTGTTTCAGCGAGTTCGAAATCATATGCGCTACGAAAATCGAATTTTTAGCGGCGAGATCAAGCGTGGTCTGTTGCAGCCCCTCAAACAGCGTGTCATCCCCGCCAATCGGCCGCAGATCGAACATGACCGAAGCCAGCATTTGCGCTTCGGGGTCGGGGGTGTTGATCCAGCCGGTGAAATAGCCTTTCCACACCGACAGTGGCTGACACCAACGGGGATTGGTCGCCATCATGTCGCCGGGGCAATAGATATAGCCGCAGGTGTTCAGCCCGTCACAGACGAAATTGGCAAGATCGGTGAAATAGCCCGCGCGGTCGGCCTTGGACGTTTCATCTGCCAGGATCAGGCAATTGTCCTGATCACTAACCCCGGTCTGTTCCTGCCGCCCCTGACTGCCGCAAGCCAGCCAAAGGTATGGTGCCGGGGCAGGCCCAAACTTGTCCTCGGCCAGGGTAAGCAGTCGCCGCGTGACCGTGTCGGCCACATCTGTGATCAACCGGGTGACAATCTGATGTGACAGGCCGGACCCCACCAGTTGCACCAACAGCTGTGGGATGCGGGCGGTGATGTCTTTCATTTCTTCCGCGGACCCGGCCACGGCAATCTCACGCACCAGTTCAGCAGAGCTGACCGTCTGGAACCGGGTCAGATCGGTCTGGGTGACAATGCCGACCAGCTTGCCGGCTTCAACAATCGGAACATGGCCTATGTGTTTTTCCATCATCAGATGCAATACATCCGAGCCGATGGCAGACGGCGATAACGTGATAGGATCGCGCGCCATGATATCGGACACCGGGCCGGAAATGTCGCGCGCTTCCGCCACAACGCGATGGGCCAGATCGCGGGTGGTGACGATGCCCGTCAACTGGTTCTGATTGGTCACGCAAATTGACGAAACACGATGTTCGCCCATCTGCTGTGCCACGGCCTGAATGCTTTGGTCAGGGGGCAGGTGATTGGGGTGGCGGCCATCAGGCTGTCCACGGTCACGGTCGACAGGTTATTGGGCGTGTCTTTCTGGCCGCGATGGCGGTCGAAAAATTTGCGTACCGAGGCATGGCTGGTGTGCAGATCCCAGAAAGTGGCTGTAGGCAGCATCAGCAACGTGCTGTCGCTTTCCGCTTTGGCGTGGGTCACCGCGTTTCCGTCCCGCATCAACCCGCGCTCGCCAAAGGAATTGCGCAGGTGTAGGTGGCTGATCAGCACATCATTTGCGTCGCGAACTTCTACATCCCCTTCGTAGATGATGAACAGCCCATCCAGCGGGGACCCGAGGTCATAGATTACCTCGTCCTTGGCAAATGAGCGGGCCGCCATGGCAGGCACCAACGCCTTTACGGCCTCAGGTGGCAGGCTGTCATAGGGGTGGACGGATTTCAGGAAGCGTTCAATCTGATCGGGGGAAAGCGGCATGGTAGAGCCTTTGAAATTCTTGTTGCCTGCAAAGGTTTACATCCTTTGAAGCAAAAGGGAAGAAGGCCGCCCCGTAAGGCGGCCTTCGACATGATTTTAGTGGTCCTGAGCTGCACCGGCGCCGCGCGGAACGCGAACCGATTGTACCAGTTCCACAATCTCTTTCGGCGTGGCTTTGGTCATGCCTGACACTACGTAAGCAACTGCAAAGTTGATCGCAGCACCGATGGCGCCGAACGAGGTCGACTTAATCGTGCCCAGCAGCGGATCCGCATCGGTGAAGCTGCTGGTGCCGGGGATGAACAGCCAACCCTTGTGCAGGAAGATGTAGATCAGGGTCACGGTCAGACCGGCAAGCATACCGGCAACTGCACCGGTGTTGTTCACCTTGGTCGAGAAGATTCCCATCATCAGCGCTGGGAAGATCGACGCGGCGGCCAGACCAAAGGCCAGAGCAACGGTTTGTGCCGCAAAGCCCGGAGGATTCAGACCCAGATAGGTTGCAACACCAATGGCCACAGCCATGGCAACACGGGCAGACAGAAGCTCGCCTTTTTCCGAAATCTGCGGGTTGATCGCGCCTTTGATAAGGTCATGCGATACCGCCGAAGAAATCGCCAGCAACAGGCCAGCAGCGGTCGACAGAGCAGCCGCAAGACCACCGGCGGCGACCAGACCGATCACCCAACCCGGCAGGTTGGCAATCTCGGGGTTGGCCAGCACCAGGATGTCGCGGTTGAACTTGGTCAGCTCGTTGCCTTGCCAGCCTTTGTCCGCAGCCATGGCCTGCATGTCAGCATTCTTGTCGTTGTAATACTGGATTTTGCCGTCGCCGTTCTTGTCTTCCCAGCCCAGCAGCCCGGTTTTCTCCCAGGTGTGCATCCAGTCGTAACGCTTCTCTTCTTCGATCTGCTGAACGGTCACAGCGCCGCCTTCGATGCCACCGTTTGGCCACATCATGTCGGTGATGTTCAGGCGCGCCATGGCACCAACAGCCGGAGCGGTCAGATACAGCAGTGCGATGAATACCAGTGCCCAACCAGCGGACCAGCGTGCGTCGGATACTTTCGGCACGGTGAAGAAGCGCATGATCACGTGCGGCAGACCGGCGGTACCGATCATCAGTGACAGGGTGAACAGAACCATATTCAGCGTATCCGCGTGGTGTGCGGTGTACTCGTTGAAGCCCAGCTCTTTCACAACAGCATCCAGCTTGGCCAGCAGCGGTTCGCCGGTGCCGGTATAGTCACCAAACAGGCCCAGTGCCGGGATCGGATTGCCGGTCAGTTGCAGCGAGATGAAGATGGCCGGAATGGTGTAGGCCATGATCAGCACAACGTATTGGGCAACCTGAGTGTAGGTCACACCCTTCATGCCGCCAAACACAGCATAGGCAAACACAACACAGGCACCGATCAGCAGACCGGCAGTGTTCGACACTTCAAGGAAGCGACCAAACGCAACACCCACACCAGTCATCTGACCGATAACATAGGTGGTTGAGGCCACGATCAGGCAGATCACCGCCACGATACGTGCGGTTTGTGAATAGAAGCGGTCACCGATAAATTCCGACACGGTGAACTTGCCGAACTTACGCAGGTAAGGCGCAAGCAGCAGTGCCAGAAGCACATAACCACCGGTCCAACCCATCAGGAAGGACGAGTTGTCATAGCCGGTGAAGGCGATCAGACCGGCCATCGAAATGAATGAAGCAGCCGACATCCAGTCAGCCGCGGTGGCCATACCGTTGGTGACCGGGTGAACCCCGCGACCAGCAGCATAGAATTCAGAAGTTGAACCCGCGCGGGCCCAAATAGCGATGCCGATGTAAAGCGCGAAGGATGCGCCCACAAACAGCAGGTTGATAGTAAACTGATCCATAAATCCCAGCCCTTATTCTTCGTCGACGCCGTGTTCACGGTCGAGTTTGTTCATGCGCCAGGCGTAGTTGAAAATCAGAATCAAAAAGACAATGATTGACCCCTGCTGGGCAAACCAGAAGCCCAGATCGGTGCCGCCAACGGCAATGCCGCTCAGCATGGGGCGCAGCAGAATGCCGAACCCGAATGAGACCAGTGCCCAGATGACCAGGCTGATCATGATAATGCGCACGTTGGCTGACCAATATGCGTCGTTGGATGAGTTGTCGGACATGAAGCCTCCTCCCTCTTCTCCGTTCAGAAAAGCGACATCCTCCTGATGCCGCCCATTTCCCTTAGCGGGTTGTCGTGGCGACAATTTTGCTCAGGGTGCCTGCGATGTCGTCGATTGCTCCCATGGCATCGACTTTTTGCAGGCAGTTGGCTGTGTCGTAAAACGCAACCAGCGGTGCCGTTTGTGCGTGGTAAGCCGTCAGGCGGCTGGCCACGGTTTCGGCATTATCGTCGGCGCGGCGTTTCATGTCCGTGCCGCCGCATTTGTCACAGGCGCCGTCTTTGACGGGCTGCTTGAATGTGTCGTGATAGCCTTCGCCGCAGGTGCCACAGGTGTAGCGCCCGGAAATCCGCGTAACCATGTCGTCGTCATTTACCTCAAGGCTGATGGCGGCGTTGATTTTCTGCCCGGTCTCAGACAGAAGTGCGTCCAATGCCTCGGCCTGCACTGTTGTGCGCGGAAAGCCATCAAGGATCACGCCCTGCGTGCAATCTGGTTCTGCCAGGCGGTCACGCAGGATGTTGATGACAATCTCGTCCGAAACCAGTTCACCTGCTTCCATCACAGCTTTTGCCGCCAAGCCGGCCTTGGTGCCCGCAGCAACCGCCGCGCGCAGCAGATCACCGGTTGAAAGTTGAACGAGACCGTATTTTTCTTCCAGCATCCGTGCTTGGGTGCCTTTGCCGGCCCCCGGGGGGCCAAGCAGGATCAGAACCGGGGCGGTAGAGTGGGTTTGCATTCCGTCCATTACCTCAGGCCTTGTTCATGCGGTTGTCGATCAGTTCGTCCACGACTGACGGATCTGCAAGGGTCGAGGTGTCGCCCAATGCGCCATAATCGTTTTCGGCGATTTTGCGCAGGATGCGGCGCATGATTTTGCCCGAACGGGTCTTTGGCAGGCCCGGTGACCATTGGATCAGGTCGGGGCTGGCGATTGGACCGATTTCGGTGCGTACCCAGGTGCGCAGCTCCTTGCGCAGCTCTTCGGTCGGCTCCACACCGTTCATCAGGGTGACATAGCAATAGATGCCCTGACCCTTGATGTCATGCGGATAGCCCACAACGGCGGCCTCGGCCACGGCTTCGTGAGCGACCAATGCGCTTTCCACCTCGGCGGTGCCCATGCGGTGGCCCGACACGTTGATCACGTCATCCACACGACCGGTGATCCAGTAATCGCCATCGTCGTCGCGCCGGCAACCGTCACCCGCGAAATAGTAGTTCTTGTAGTCCGAGAAATATGTCTTTTCGAACCGTTCATGGTCGCCCCAGACGGTGCGCATCTGGCCGGGCCAGCTGTCTTTCATGCAAAGAACGCCTTCGGTCGGATACTCGTGGATTTCCTCGCCCGAAGTGGGTTCAAGGACCACCGGCTGTACGCCAAAGAAAGGCTTCATGGCCGCGCCGGGTTTTGCGGCATGTGCGCCCGGCAGCGGGGTCATCATGTGGCCACCGGTTTCAGTCTGCCACCAGGTGTCGACGATCGGGCAATTCCCTTTGCCAATCACCTCATGATACCAGGTCCAAGCCTCGGGGTTGATCGGCTCGCCCACGGTGCCCAGCACTTTCAGATCGCTCAGGTCACATTTCTCGACAAACTCATTGCCCTGTCCCATCAGTGCGCGCAGCGCGGTCGGTGCGGTATAGAACTGGTTCACCTTGTGTTTTTCACAAACCTGCCAAAAACGGCTGGCGTCCGGATAGGTCGGCGTCCCCTCGAACATCACTGTGGTGGCGCCATTGGCCAGCGGACCATAGACGATATAGGAGTGCCCGGTGACCCAGCCCACATCCGCGGTACACCAGTAGATGTCACCATCGTGGTAGTCAAAGGTGATCTCATGGGTCATCGAGGCCCAAACCAAATACCCGCCCGAGCAATGCACAACGCCTTTCGGCTGTCCGGTCGACCCCGAGGTATAAAGGATGAACAGCGGATCTTCGGCGTTCATTTCCGTGGGGGGCAGTCGGCGGAGGCGGTTTTCACCAGCGCATTGTAGTCGTGGTCGCGACCATCAACCCAATTCACCTCATCACCGGTGCGACGCACCACCAGAACTTGGGCTTTGGTCTCGGCATGATCCAGCGCCAGATCCGCGTTGGATTTAAGCGCGGTCTTGCGGCCGCCACGCGGCGCGAAGTCAGCGGTGATCAGCAGTTTAGCGTCACAGCCGTCAATCCGTGCAGCCAGGGCATCCGGCGAAAAGCCAGCGAAAACGATGGAATGGATTGCCCCAATGCGGGCACAAGCCAGCATGGCATAGGCCGCTTCAGGAATCATGGGGAGATACAAGATCACCCGGTCGCCTTTGCCCACGCCCAGGTCCTTCAGGATATTGGCCATGCGGCTGACATGACCATGCAACTCGCGGTACGTGATGTGCTGGGCCTTATCGGTCGGCTCATCGGGCTCAAAGATAATTGCGGTCTGATCGCCGCGGGTTTCCAAATGGCGGTCCACACAATTGGCCGACACATTCAACGTGCCATCTTCGAACCATTTGATCGAGACATTGCCCGGTGCGTAGCTGGTATTCTTCACAATCGAAAAAGGGGTGATCCAGTCGATGCGCTTGCCGTGTTCGCCCCAGAAGGCGTCCGGGTCATTGATCGAAGCGGCATACATCTCGTCATATTTCGCCGCATCTACATGGGCGTTTGATACGAAATCCGATTTGGGTGCAAAAACTTGCTTGGTAACGTCGTCCAAGGACATGGTCTCCTCCGATTGTCTCTCCTTCTGCGTGTGCATCGTGATTGTAATCACAGTGCATATGCAGCCCTCCTAAGGCGGAAAATACGGTTGTAACCTGATGTATAGCAACAGTTTTTTAGTAAATTAATTTCCAGAAATCCTGTGAAGTTTGTAAATTACTTTAACAAGACTGTAAAAAGAGGAATGATCTGAACGCAATGTATAGGAATGCAAAAGATTGCTGCCTGCCGTTACGGAAATTTGAGCGTGCCGGTTTTGAAAGCAAACCGTGCCGTTTTGCCTGATTTAAGGTTGGAATAGATTCGTCCACACATAAATAACCTCTGCAGAGCGGAACACAGTCAAGCGTGTGAAAGGGACCTCTGAGGCTAAAAGTAACTTCGTACCAAGGCGCCGGAAATCAGTGTCCAGCCATCTGCCACCACGAAGAATGCCAGCTTGAAAGGCAGGGAAACGATTGCGGGCGGCACCATCATCATCCCCATGGACATCAGAATGGCGGCAACTACGAGGTCGATTATGAGGAAGGGCAAAAAGACCAAAAATCCAATTTGAAAGGCGCGTTCAACCTCGGACAACAAAAATGATGGCACCAGGATTGAAAGGGGGGATGAAGGGGCGAGCTCATCGCCGCCATCAGGGCGCAACGACGCAAGATGTTGAAAGGTATCTGGGTCGATCCGATTGGCCATGAAGTTGCGAAAAGGCTCTAGCGCAGCATTAAAGGCGGGTTCCAGCTCCATTTCGCCTTTGGTGAAGGGTTCCGCGCCCAGCCGCCACGCCTCGTTGAAAACCGGCTCCATGACAAAATAGGTCAAAAATAGCGCAAGGCTGATGATCAGCATATTAGGTGGTGACTGCTGCAATCCGATGGCTTGGCGCAGGATTGACAGAACAGTGACAATGAATGGAAAGCAGGTCAGCATAATCGCCAACCCCGGCACCAGACTAAGTAAGGTGATCAGGATCATAAGCTGGATCGAGCGCGTGGCCAATGACCCATTATCACCCAGATTGATTGCAATGTCCTGTGCCTGCACGGCTGTGGGCAGCGCTGCAATCATGGTTAACAGCGCAATCAAAGCGAAAGCCTTTGGCAAGAACCGGACAGTTTCCATGGTCAGAGTCCCGTTGTCAGGTCAGCAACTTCGGTCAGGCGTACGGCAAGCTGGCCGGAGCTTCACCACCCACCTCTTCCAACTCGCCACGGGCGATCAGCTTGTCTCCAACATAAAGCTCGACCGGATCTTCCAGCTTTTTATCGAGCTGAAGTATGCTGTCATTTTTCAGGCGCAAAAGCTCTCGAACAGTCGGTCGGGCCTTGCCCACAGAAATGGTGATCTCAATCGGAACCTGTGTGAATGGGCTGGCGTGAGCTGCGTTTTGGGTATCGTCATCCATTTTGGAGTGCCTTTTCATTGATTGCATAAAGACCGGTGATTGCTTCGCCGATGCGATGCACAGCGCCGCTCAGGTCAATTTGTTTTTCGGTATTGCCCATCCGGATATAAACTTGCCCGTCCGCAAGCGTGTCCTCTTCGATGACTTCAATCGGTACGGTAGCGTTTTGGGCCAATAAAGTGTCGAGCATTTCCCGCCCGTTCGGGTAAATGAGGACCTGAATTGGATTGTCTGCCGCCTCTGCAGCCAGTGGTAAAATCTCTTCAATGATGGCTTGGCCGATGGTATCGGACACCAGGCTGGGCAGAACTTTTTCAATCATGCTGGCCAATAGAGGTTCGAGAGATTTCATGACGTGGCTTCGTGCCTCATGAAAAGTAAAGCCCAGATCCTGAAGGTTGCGCGCAAACTCCGCGCTGATTCGATTGTGATTTTCGTCGTCAGCATGGGCCGCATCATCCCATCCAGCCTGATAGCCCGCTTCATATCCAGCAAGGCGCACAGCCTCGATTTCGGCGTCCGAGATCGCAGCGGGGGGCGGCGCAACCGGTGTGATGCTTTGGCTTTCACGTTCAGGACGGTCAAAGTCTTGAAGAGGAAAAATCGGTGGCATTATGCGGTCTCCTCTTCATCCATCCAGCCCCGCAAGATTTCAAGAGTTTCGCTTTGGCGCTCTTCAATCAGATCTTTCAGGCGCTGTACCGGATCTGCGCCCTGGTCCAGATCACTGCCGTCGCCAAAATCAATATCCGAGACAACCGCCATTTGCGGTGGATTGAACTGACCATCATCGATTTCTCCAGTAAGCGAAGGCATGTCGGAGAAATCAGTGTTGAATTGGATTGGTTCTGCACCAGCTGTGTTTGGTGGTGCCACTT
>JQGR01000061.1_pt1 | contig 20652 bp, 16 predicted proteins | sample 210181 | NCBI WGS metagenome assembly JQGR01 (sample SAMN02928655, study PRJNA255238) | bioreactor metagenome | biome: continuous culture; feature: L-culture metagenome assembled contigs; material: continuous culture biomass; isolation source: continuous culture inoculated with microbial biomass... | reverse complement strand
GTCTCAGCTGGCATGTAGAGCGTGCCGGTTTCGCGGAATTTTTCCGCCATCGCGGCCATACCCTCTTTCTGTGCCTCGGCGCGAATGTCATGGGAAATCCGCATCGAACAGAATTTCGGCCCGCACATTGAACAGAAATGGGCCACTTTATGCGCCTCTTTCGGCAGGGTCTGATCGTGGAAATCCCGCGCGGTTTCCGGATCAAGTGCGAGGTTGAACTGATCCTCCCAACGGAATTCAAACCGCGCGCGGGAAATGGCATCATCACGCCGTTGCGCGCCGGGCATACCCTTGGCCAGATCCGCCGCATGGGCGGCGATCTTATAAGTGATCACCCCGGTCTTTACGTCGTCACGGTCGGGCAGACCAAGGTGTTCCTTGGGGGTCACATAACACAGCATTGCGCAGCCAAACCAACCGATCATCGCTGCCCCAATCCCCGAGGTGATGTGATCGTAGCCCGGTGCAATGTCCGTGGTAAGCGGCCCAAGCGTGTAGAAAGGTGCCTCGTCACAACATTCCAGCTGCTTGTCCATGTTTTCCTTGATCTTGTGCATTGCCACATGACCTGGCCCCTCGATCATCACCTGACAATCTTTGGCCCAAGCAATTTTGGTCAGCTCGCCCAGCGTCTCCAATTCGGCAAATTGTGCCTCGTCATTGGCATCGGCAATTGATCCGGGGCGCAGCCCGTCGCCCAGCGAAAACGCCACATCATACTGGCGGCAAATGTCGCAGATCTCATCGAAATGCTCGTAAAGAAAGCTTTCGCGGTGATGATGCAGGCACCATTTCGCCATGATCGACCCGCCGCGCGAGACAATCCCGGTTACCCGTTTGGCCGACATTGGCACCATGTGAAGGCGCACGCCTGCATGGATGGTGAAATAATCCACCCCCTGTTCTGCCTGCTCGATCAGAGTGTCGCGAAACACCTCCCAGGTCAGGTCTTCGGCGATGCCGTTCACCTTTTCCAGCGCCTGATACATTGGCACGGTGCCGATGGGCACAGGGGAATTGCGGATGATCCATTCGCGGGTGTTGTGGATGTTGCGACCGGTCGACAGATCCATGACGGTGTCGGCGCCCCAGCGGATTGACCAGACCATCTTGTCCACCTCTTCCTCCATGCTGGAGGTCACGGCCGAGGTGCCCATATTGGCGTTGATCTTGACCAGGAAATTGCGGCCAATGATCATCGGCTCGCTTTCCGGGTGGTTGATATTGGCCGGGATAATGGCGCGACCGGCGGCCACCTCGTCGCGGACAAATTCTGGTGTCACATGGTCGGGGATATTGGCGCCCCAGTCGTGGCCATCCCGCGGCCCTGCTGCCTCGCGCAGCTGATTTTCGCGGATGGCGATGAACTCCATTTCCGGCGTTACGATACCCGCGCGCGCATAGGCGAACTGGGTTGCGGCGCGGCCTTCTTTGCTGCGCAAGGGGCGTGGTTTGATCGGGAATTCTGGCGTCAGCCGGTCGCCCTCGACAAAGCCATTGTCGGCGGCGGTGATGTCGCGCCCGTCATACTCTTCCACATCTCCCCGCGCGCGGATCCAGGCCCGGCGTAATTGTGGCAGCCCCTTGCGGATGTCAATTTCGGCGTCCGGATCGGTGTAGGGACCCGAGCTGTCGTAAACCGGCAGCGGTGGCTCGCCCGCGGTGGGATGCACCGAAATTTCGCGCATTGGCACACGGATGTCCGGGTGTTGCACCCCCTCCACATAAATCTTGCGCGACGCGGGCAGCCCGCCGGTGGTGATGGTGGGATTTGGAATGGTCATATTGTTGGCGCTCCTCAAATGTTGCCACTTAGAAAACACCAGATGAGTTTGGGAGGAGCAGAGGCAGGGTGCGGATTGCGCACCGCCTTCGCGCGCGAAGGCCCCCTTGTTCGGTGCTGCAACAGCGCCGGGCAAACGCCCGCCATGGTGCAACCCTAGCTTCCTACGCCAGTGTCAACTGGGTCAGGTTCAAAGGGTCGCGACACTGCAGTTGCCTGCTATTCGCCTCTCAGTCTCTCGGTTGAGACTCCCCTGCGTGGGTTATGGCTAGGGGATGATTGGCGCTGAAACAAGGGGTTTTGGTGAATTGTTCCGGCCAGATTTCCGCCATGGATCAGGCCAGATGGCGCGAGCGGGTCTGTGGGCTGCCTGTCAGGGGCCAAGCAACATGATCTGGATATCCGCCACATTGGTGCCGGTGGCCCCAGTCAGCAGAAGATCACCCGACGCTGCCAAAGCGTGGTGGCTGTCATGGTGTGCGAGCGCTGTGTCAATTGACATCCCGGCCGCCGCGATCCGTGCCAGGGTTGTGCTGTCGACCATCCCACCTGCCGCAGGCGTTGGTCCGTCGCGCCCGTCGGTGCCCGCGGAGAGAAACAGCCACTTGCCACGAAGCCCAACGGTCTGTGCAAGCTGCGCCACCCGTAACGCCAGCTCTTGGTTGCGGCCACCAAGGCCGGGGGCAAGGTCCCCTGTGATCTGTCCTGCCAATTGCACCGTGGTCTCCCCGCCAAACAAAAGCGCGTGGGGGTGATCACGCGGGGTGGCTTGTGCCGCTGCGAGTATCCTTTGCGCCGCCACTTCGACATCGCCACACAGCGTGTCGCTGACGATCTGGCTGTCAAAGCCCTGCCGTGCCGCATCCTGCGCCGCTGCAAGGCTGATCCGGTTTGAGCCGATCAAATGGTTCAACGGGGCAGGGACATCAGGCGTGGGGAATACGCTTTGTTCCAGATGCGCGCGTACCACGCCGGGCAGATGTGCCCAGATCCCGGCCTCGTGACACAGGGCGCTGGCCTGTGCCCGGTCGCCAATCGGTGCCACGGTTGGGCCACTTGCCACCGCACGCAGATCATCCCCAATCACATCCGACAGGATATAGGCCTGGACCGGGGCAGGGGCGGCATGGCGCAACATTCCCCCGCCTTTCAACCGGCTGAGCTGCTGGCGGATCAGGTTTACATCTGTGATCTCCAACCCTGAGGACAGCAGCACATCATTCACGGCAATCTTGTCGGCAAGGCTGATCCCGGCCACGGGCGCGGGGACAAGGGCCGAGCCACCGCCCGAGATCAGGGCAATCACCCGATCTGTTTCCCGCGCCCCACGCAGCATGTCGACAATCCGTTGCCCGGCCTGCAACCCGTTTCGATCTGGCAACGGATGTCCGGCGTGAAACACGTTGGCCCTGGCCACGTTGGCCAGATTTCCCTCGTGGGTCACCGCAAGGGCCTGATGCGGCCCGGTGACATGCAACAGGGCTTCGCGAAGCATCGCGGGCGCCGCCTTGCCTATCGCAATCAACAGGCTGCGCCCACCCTCTGGCGGGACGGGAAGTGGGGTCACTGCCAAGGATTTCTTCAAGGCAGATGCGGGATCCGCCGCTGCAACCGCACGATCAAAGATCCGTCGCGCCTCGGCGCGCAAGTCTGGTTGTGCCTCGGTGGGCAAACCCATCTGTATTTGCCCGCCTTTCACCCAATCAGCCCTCAGCGATCTGGCGGGCTTTTTCCACCAGCACCTCGGCCTGACGGATCGAGGCGTAGTCGATCAGACGGCCATCCAGTGATACCGCGCCTTTGCCCGCCGCTTCGGCTTCGGCCATGGCGGTGAGGATGCGCTGTGCTTTGGTCACCTCAGCTTCGGAGGGCGACATCACCTCATTGGCCAATGCGATCTGGCTTGGGTGAATGGCCCATTTGCCTTCGCAGCCCAGCACAGCGGCGCGTTTCGCGGCAGCGCGATAGCCGTCGGCGTCCTGAAAATCCCCGAAAGGCCCATCAATGGGGCGCAACCCATTGGCGCGCGCTGCCACCACCATGCGGGCGAGTGCATAGTGCCACATATCGCCCCAATGCATGGCCCGACCACCATCGAGATCCGGGTCAGTCAGCACCGAGTAATCCGGGTTCACCCCGCCGATGATCGTGGTCCGCGCACGGGTGGAGGCGGCATAATCCGCGACCCCAAAATGCAGGCTTTCATTGCGCTTGGAGGCGCTTGCGATCTTGGATACATTCTGCATGCCAAGCGCGGTTTCGATGATGTGCTCAAAGCCGATGCGCTTTTTATACCCTTTGGCATCTTCGATCTGGGTGACCATCATGTCGACGGCATAGACGTCGGCTGCGGTGCCCACTTTGGGGATCATGATCAGGTCAAGCCGTTCACCGGCCTGTTCCACCACGTCGACCACATCGCGGTACATGTAATGGGTGTCCAGCCCGTTGATGCGCACTGACATGGTTTTATTGCCCCAATCGATATCGTTCAGCGCGGCAATGATGTTCTTGCGCGCCTGTTCCTTTTCATCCGGGGCCACCGCGTCTTCGAGGTCCAGAAAAATCACATCCACATTGGATGCGGCGGCTTTTTCGAACATTCCGGGCTGGCTGCCAGGCACGGCAAGTTCGGATCGGTTCAGGCGGGCAGGGGCCTGATCAATGGGGAAAAAGGACATTGGGGGTCTCCTTGTCAGAGGGCTGTTCAAAGGCGGGTGATTGCCACCACCCTGCGTAGGTGAGGGGGCCAGCCGAGACTGTCGGCTGGATTAGGGTCTTGTTTTTCTGGAAACTGGGTCAGCTCTGGCCGTCAGATCACCCGATCGCGTGGATCGTGCCCGCTGAAGAAATCAGCGAGGTTGTCGAGCACCCGAAATCCCATCGCCTCGCGCGCTTCTTTGGTGGCGCTGCCAAGATGGGGCAGCATCACCAGGTTGTCGCATTGCATAAGATCCGGGGGGATCCTTGGTTCGCCGTCAAATACGTCCAAAGCGGCCCCGCCGATCAGGTCATACATGAGGGCCTGTGCCAGTGCCCATTCATCGATTACCTCGCCACGCGCTGTGTTGATCAGGAAGGCGTCGGGCTTCATCTGGTCAAGCCGGGCCGAGTTGATCAGGTGGCGGTTCTCCGCACCGCCCGGACAATGCAATGAGACAAAATCGCAGCGCGGCAGCAGTTCGTCGATGCAGTTGACCTGCGTGGCCTTGTTGCGTGACAGCACCGCGGGCGCCACTGGCGAGCGGTTGTAAACCAGCACTTTCATGCCGAAGCCGTGATGGGCGCGGCGCGCCATTTCCTGACCAATCCGGCCATAGCCGATGATGCCAAGCGTCTTGCCGGACACCTTGCTGCCGATCAGATGGGTGGGCCGCCATCCGGTCCATTTACCCGCGCGCAGCTCGCGTTCGCCTTCACCAGCCCGGCGCGCCACCATCAAGAGCAGCGTCATCGCGATGTCAGCGGTGCATTCCGACAGCACGTCCGGGGTGTTGGTCACGGTCAAGCCCAGCTCGCGGGCGGAGGTTTCGCAGATATGGCTGTACCCAACGCCGTAATTGCCGAGGATCCGGGTTCGTGCGGCTTTCACATCCAGCGCTTCGGCCGTCAGCCGGTCGGTCACGGTGGGCAGCACCGCGTCGAATTTGCCCAGCTGTTCGCGCAGCTCGCTGGGGGTCAGTGGCCTGTCGCTGGTGTTGAGCTGCACCTCATAGTGCTCGGCCAGTGTTGCCTCAACGGCAGCGGGCCAGCGGCGGGTGACAAAAACGGAAGGTTTGGCCATCACGCGGCCTCCATCACGCGGGCGATGGTTTCACCAATCACCGCCGGATTGTCGGCCACGGTCACGCCAGCGGCCGAGAGGATTTCCACCTTTTCCGATGCGCTTTCGCCAAAGGCTGAGATGATCGCGCCTGCGTGGCCCATGGTGCGGCCCTTCGGGGCAGTCAGCCCGGCCACATAGGCAACCACCGGTTTGGTGACATGGTCGCGGATATATTCCGCCGCTTCAGCCTCTTGCGGGCCGCCGATTTCACCAATCATGGCGATCACATGGGTGTTTTCATCGCGTTCAAACCGTTCAAGGATATCGCGGAAAGAAGATCCGTTGATTGGGTCGCCGCCGATGCCCACAGAGGTTGAAACACCGATGCCGCGTTCCTTGAGTTGCGCCGCTGCCTCATAGCCCAGCGTGCCGGAGCGGCCAATGATGCCCACGTGACCGGGCAGGTAGATATGGCCGGGCATGATGCCCAAAAGCGCCTTGCCGGGGCTGATGGTGCCCGCGCAGTTTGGCCCGGTCAGCACCATGCGTTTGTCTTTCGGGTAGCGATACATGTAGCGCTTTACCCGGATCATGTCCTGTGCGGGGATGCCATCGGTGATGCAGACGCAATAGGTGATGCCTGCATCCGCTGCTTCCATGATGCTGTCGGCGGCAAAGGGCGGTGGCACAAAGACCAAAGAGGCATCGGCTCTGGTGGCGGCCACGGCCTCTTTCACCGTGTTGAATACCGGCACACCTTCGACGGTTTCGCCACCTTTGCCCGGGACCACGCCGCCGACCACATTGGTGCCATATCGGATCATGTCCTTGGTGTGGAACCGGGCCATGCGGCCGGTGATGCCCTGCACGATAACGCGGGTGTCTCGGTTCAGAAGAATGCTCATGTCACGGCCCTCACTTTGGTGGCTTGGGTCAAGTCGTTCTGCCAGGCGCCCACGGCGCGTTCGGCGGCTTCCATCAGGGTGGTGGCGCGAATGACGGGCAGGCCGGATTTGGCCAGGATCTTTTGCCCCTCTTCCACATTGGTTCCAGCGAGGCGCACCACGACGGGGATGTCGATGTCGAGTTCACGTAGCGCCTGAACCACCCCTTCCGCGACCCAGTCACAGCGGTTGATGCCCGCAAAAATATTGACAAGGATCGCCTGCACGTTGTTGTCCGACAGCACCAGCCGAAACGCTTTGGCGACCCGTTCGGGTGAGGCGCCGCCGCCGATATCAAGGAAATTGGCAGGTTCGCCGCCCGCCAGTTTGATCGTGTCCATTGTTGCCATCGCCAGACCGGCCCCGTTCACGATGCAGCCGATATTGCCGTCGAGACCGACGTATGACAGGCCCCGATCTGCCGCCCGGCTTTCGCGCGGGTCTTCTTGTGACTTGTCACGCAGTTCCGCAATCTGTGGATGGCGAAAGAGCGCGTTGTCGTCAAAGCTCATCTTCGCATCCAGCGCCAGCACCCGTTTGTCGCTTGTGATCACCAGCGGGTTGATCTCGACCATGGTGGCGTCCAGTTTGGAAAACGCGGCGTAGCAGCCTTGCAACGTGCGCACCATTTGCTGTATCAGCGCCGGTTCAAACCCCAGTTTGAACGCAATCTCGCGTGCTTGGAATTCCTGCAGCCCCACCGCGGGTTCGACGATGGAACGCACAATGCTGTCGGGGCGTTGTTCCGAGATTTCCTCAATCTCCATGCCACCCTCGGATGAAGCGACAATCATCACCCGCTGGCTGGAACGATCAAGCACAAAACCCAGATAGATTTCGCGATCAATCGGCACGGCGCTTTCCACATAAACGCGGTAGATGCCTTTGCCCTCGGGGCCGGTCTGATGGGTGACAAGCTTGCGGCCAAACATGTCGTCACAGGCTTCATAGATCTCGTTTTCGCTATCACAAAGCGTGACGCCGCCCGCTTTGCCGCGCCCACCCGCATGGACCTGCGCCTTGACGATCCACTTTTCACCGCCCAGTTCGCGGGCGCGGTACGCGGCCTGTTCCGGGCTATAGGCCAGCGCGCCGGACGGCACGTCGACACCAAAGTTGGCCAGAATTTCCTTGGCCTGATATTCATGGATATCCATGGGGTCCTCCTCCCTGAATGGTCCTTTTTGAACTGGCGCGGCCTGCCCTCCCCGACGGGTCGCCCTGAAACTGAATGCGTCAGGCGGCGACGCAGGTGCCGTAGCGGCTGTCGAGAATGGCGTCGATATTGGCCTGATCCACATCGGCGCCCAGATTGTGCATGGCTTCGGCAAAAAGCCGGACAATCCGGGTGATCACACCGCGATCCAACAGGTTCAGGATACCGATGCGCACTTGCACAGGTTCCGAAAGGGTCGGCCAGATGCCAAAGCCCTGGGCGCGGCAGTTCTGCACCAGCTCCATTTCGCGGCCAGCAAGCGATGGGGGCAGGTTTAGCACCACAAGGCTGGTCATGTTGGAGGTCACTTCGCAGCCCATTGCGGTGAGGGCTTCGCGCAGCACCGCCTCATGGGTGCGATAGGCGTGTGCCCGTTTTGCCAGTGTTTCCGCCAGCGCAAGGCGCAGGCTTTCGTGGAAGGCCGAGACCGCATAAGCGGAATGGGTGCGGTGATAGCTGCCCTTTTCCACATCCTGCCCGTCAATGATGCCCCAGTGGCGGGCCTCAAAAATCGGGTTGTGCACATAACTGTAAGCTCCGCGGGTTTTCAGCGCGTCGATATAGGTATTGGTGAAGCTGACCGGCGCATAGGTCAGCGGCAGGCAACACAGGCCCTTTTGCGGGCACGATGCCCAGCCCGCCACGCCGGGGAAATCATCAATGGCGTAGTTCTCTACACCCAGCGACGAGACCGCATCAATCAGCCCCATGACGCTGTGTTTTTCACAAGCGTCCGAGAAACCGCGCAGGTCGTTGATCCGCCCCGATCCAGTTTCCCAATGCGCCATGAACGCCCATTTGGGTTTGTGCTTGGACAGCGCGGCGTCCACCACCTCGCTGCTAACGGATGTGCCATGTGGCACTTCGATCACGGTGACAGAGGTGGCCGTCGGGGCCAGCGGGTTGGCGGCGTGTTCCTCAGCGGTGGCCGCTTTGATGTTGAGCGTCTGGGCGTCGATGCCCGAGAAGGTGCCGTTGACAAATGCCACCACAGTGTCGCCCGGCATTACTGCGGCAAACATTGTGTCCAGCCCGCTCCACCCGGTGCCGGCCACGGCAAAGGTATAGGTGTTGTTTGTACCCCAAAGGCGGCGCAGCATATGTTTGCATTCGACCATGCCGCGCAGCACGTCGCCTTGCATATGATCGGCCATTCCGGCGCGTGAGAATGCAGCCAGCACCCGTGCGTCTGTGTGGCCCGGACCGGGGCCGGCGGCCAGCGTTTCGCTGATCTCAAGCGGCGGATAGATCGGCATGGTCATGTTGGTGATCCCTGGTCTGTTATGTCTGTTTGGTTTTGAGCGCGTGAAGCCCGTGAAGCCCGTGGGGCCTCGTGGGGGCCGTGAGCTGTGTTGAGCCACAGAAAAGCCGATGCTTGCCACCGCGCGCAACGTAACTTACTACTGCTTTTGGGTATCTAAATGGGTGGGCAAATACCCACCCGTTCGTGTAAGGATACCGCAGTATACCGTAGATCAACCCGCCCAAACGGGTAGGTTTTTGCGAATTTATGAAAGATAACAGATGGCTGACCGTCCGGATGCTCCGATCGACATTATGCTGGCTGATAGCAACCCACTGGTTCTGTCGGCCATGTCGGAATTGTTTGACCGTGATCCGCGATTCTCTTTGGTGGCGACATCTGCCACCGCCGAAGGCTTTCTGGGCACGGTGATGCGGGTGCCGGTGCAGGTCGGAGTGGTCGACTGGGGATTGCCGGTTCTGGGGGCGGCAAAACTGATCGAGGTGCTGCGTGAACAAAAGGATGCACCGCGGTTTGTGGTCTATGGCGATGGCACGGACGACACGGCCCGGCTGGCCATGCAGGCGGGAGCGGCTGGGTTCGTGGCGCGGTCCGGGGCGGTTGAGGGGTTGCTTGATACCTGCACCGAAGTGGCGGCGGGCAAAATGGTGTTTCCCTTCATCGACGTGCGCCAGATGCAACAGGATCCGATCCACAGCCTGTCCCGCAAGGAGCGCGCGATTTTGCAGGCGCTGGCCAAGGGGTTGTCCAACCGGGATCTGTCAAAAGAGCTGCAGATTTCAACCAATACGGTGAAATTCCACCTGTCGAATATCTATGAAAAACTATCGGTCAAAAACCGTGCTCAGGCGATTGCCTATTACTACTCGCAAAAATAAGCGAAAGCGCGGGGGATTGAGGTGGGTTTGGATGTGGGCTTTTCTATAAATTTAGCATAACAAACCTTATTGGCTATCCTCTGGTCGCCGCCCCATATGTCGGAGTGCGAGACTAATGAAGTTGAATTGGTCAGTTTTGCCTCATTTCAGTCAAGACCCTGCGTTCGAACCAACCCGGCCTAAAAATCACGTTCCGCGACCAACCCGACTGGCCATCGCCTCAGACTTGATCGGGTGTTTTAAAACGCAGCAAACGCCCCGACAGGTTTCGCCACTTGAGCCAGATTGTTCTTGGGTTGAACCGGTCATTGGGGTAACGATTTGATGGTTAGTTAGTCGTTTATGAGGAACGCCAGTGCGTGGAATTATCTCTAATCTTTTCAAAATCCCCAGTGTCTCCAATGCAATTTCCAAAGACCTGCAAAGATTGCAAGCGGTCGAGCGTGGCCTGGGTGACAAGGCTGTTGCCTATGTGATGAAAGATAAAGGCGGCACGGTGCTGGCGACGCTTGCCAATGTGGATGCCGCAAAGATCCTTGGTCTTGACAGCAATTACTCAAATGCACCCGGCGATAAGGCGCGCGGGACGTTTTTGGCGCAGCAGGCGCAGGACACGGCGGTGCTTGCGCGCTATGGCGAGGTGCTGGCAGCGGCATTGGGCGGCGAAAAGGACTATCTGGCCGGAACTAAACACGTCCCCCTATCGTTGCGCATCCTCTTTACCAAAGCGGGGGGCGGGCTGGTGAAGTCCATCAATTCCTGGCCGCGCAAACTGGTTGACGCAAGCGCCTGTGTCTTGACCCCGGAATTCAGTGTTGAGATCTGCGAGGCCGCCGGGGGCAGTGCTGCGGACCTGTTTGACATTCTTTACAATGACGATGGACGCTGGCGGACAAGCAATGACATCTGCCGCCTGACCGATTTATTTGACTTTGCCCCGGTGGCGCACAGTCACACGCCGGATTTGCTGGTCGCTGGGCGACGCATGGGCGCGGGTGGCAAGGTCAATCTGATCAAAAAGATGCGCAAATGGAAGATGTTTGGCGACCCGGATGCGCGTGCTTATCTGATTGATATGTCTGCAGATGGTGCGAAATCCGTGCGCAATGAGGCGGTGCAATCCATGAGGACCCTGCCCGAAGAACAGATCCTACGGATCGCCAAGGAAAAATTGGACAGCGGCACCGCGCCTATCCGCGCTGCCATGGTGGAGCTTCTGGCCGGGATGCGGTCAGAGGCGGGGGTCGATCTGCTGCGTGATCACCTTGCCTCCGAGAAAACCGCCCGGATCAAAGCGGCCATTGAAAGCACTCTGACGGTCGAAGACGTCACGCAGGCGGATAACGAGGAGGAGGGCGATGACAGCTCGTATCTGGCGCTTGATGGCAGCCGGGTCGATATTCCGCCCCGGATCCCCTTTCGACAGAGCCCCAGATCATATTTGGGGTGGAAGACGAAAAGAAACTGACTGAGATAATTGCGAAAGAAAACATTGAGATCGACCGCCGCAATGAGGCCCGCAAAGGCAAATACAATTTCATCGAGCCACGCCTGAAACCCGCCATGGCCGGCAGATCACCAAACTCCTCAATGATCCCAACGCCGTTTCGGGCCTCAAAGGCCGCAACGGGATGTGGCAATTCCTGAATTTCACTGCGCGCGATAAATGGACGCTTGATGCCCTGCTGCGCATGTCCCCCGATCGCGCCCTGCGGTTTTTCACCGTCTCGGAACAGGATTTCTATGCGGCCTTTCATCTGAACGAATGGGGGGCGGTGCAGACCTGGCTTGTGCGCTACGTGAACAGCGAGGGCGCCGACTATCGCAATCTTGAGGCGCTGAATGTGGAAAAGGGCCAAGTCCAGTATGGTCCGTGGAACAATCGTAAGGTCCGCAAGGCGACGCCCGGTGATCTGATCCGGGGCGAACTGGGCCGCGAATGGAGCAATTACGATGTGAGGGACCTCAATCGTGATGCACTTTGGCCATTGCTGGCCGAAAGCTTTGATGTGATTGATGAGGCGTTTGGTCTGCGTACAGCCGGTGAGCCCGCGCCGCGCAAATTGCGGGCGATTCAGTTCCTGCGCCTGTTGCCCAAGACGCCACAACGCTATTATGGCCCGCTGCTTGAAGTCGCCACCGGCACCACCAAGTCCGGCCGGGCCGAGGCCCGCGCTATGTTGGAAGGCGCACCCGGCTTGGAAGAGCGTGCCATTGCGCTGTTGCACGACACGCGGCAGGACGTACGTGCCGGGGCCGCCGAATGGTTGGCCGATCTGGGCGTTAAAGATGCGGTCAAACCGCTCAAAGCGCGCCTTAAGAAGGAAAAATCCGATCTCGCCAAGGCAGCCATTCTCACCGCGCTGTCGCGTCTTGGGATGGAACTGTCCGATTATGTCGGCCCCAAGGCGTTGATGACCGAGGCGGAAGTGATCCTGAAAAAGGCCAAGTTTGACAAGCTTAACTGGCTGGTCAACGATCACATGCCCGCGTTGAAATACAAGGTGGGCAGAAAGTGCCGCCAGAGGTGATCAAATCGTGGATTTTCCTCGCCAACAAGCTAAAGCAACCGGGTGGTAACACGCTTTTTGACATCTATTTGGCGCAATTGGCCCCGGACAGCGCCAAGACGCTCTCCTCTTGGATTTTTGATGCCTGGGTCAACTATGACACGGTGCGCCCCGGCGATGAAGAAGCCAACGCCCATGCCGAGAAATATGCCGATCAGAACTGGCAAACATATTTGCGGTGGGACAAAAGTTACACCCGCGAACGGGCCTATCGCGATCTGTATAACGGCATCAAAAGCCAGTATTCACACTCTGGTGCGGCCACCAAGGGCGTGCTGGCGCTGAGCAAACATGTGGACCCGGCCCATGCTGCGGCCACGGTGCGCAATTACCTCAAACAGCATGGATCACGCACGTCGCAGGCGTCATCTCTTCTCGAAGTGCTGGCGGCGAAGGGAGATCCGCTGTCCCTGCAAATCGTGATTTCTGCCGCCACGCGGCTTAAGCAAAAAGGTGTGCAGGCCCACGCAGGTAAGCTGATCGAAGCGGTGGCTGATGCGCGCGACTGGTCGATGGATGAGCTGGCCGACCGCACCATTCCCACCGCCGGGCTGAATGATGAAGGCGTGCTGGAGCTGCCGATTGGAGAAGAAGAAAAACCCTATTCGGCCCGCATGGACGATGACTTTAAGCTGGTGGTGCTGAACCCGGATGGCAAACAGATCAAAGGCCTGCCGGCGGGGGATGACGACAACACCAAAGCCAGTAAGAAACAGCTGTCCGCCTCAAAGCGCGAATTGAAACAGGTGATCACCCTGCAAGGGGAGCGGCTTTATGAAGCGCTGTGTGCCGAACGGGGCTGGCCTATGGTGGACTGGATGCGTGATTTCCGCGACCACCCGCTGATGGGGCGGTTAACGGAACGGGTGATCTGGCTGGGTGAAGATGCAGACGGCAAGATTGTCACGGCCTTTCGCCCAACCGCCGAGGGTGATTATGTGGATGCCGAGGATAACGACGTGGCACCAGACAGTTTCGCCACCATCCGCCTCGCCCATGGTGCGCTTCTCTCGGATGGCGCGGCAAAGGCCTGGGCCACGCATCTGGACGACTACGAAGTCAAACCGCTTTTCGCCCAATTCGGTCGCCCGCTTCTGGCGCTTGCGGACGGGATGGGCAAAGAAACCCGGATCGTGGACCGTAAAGGCTGGATCACCGATACATTTACCTTCCGCGGCACCAGCACCAAGCTGGGCTATGAACGTGGCGAAGCGCTTGATGGCGGTTATTTCAACGAATACATCAAGACCTTCCGCAGCGCGGGCCTTTGTGCGGTGATCGAGTTTTCCGGCAATTGCCTGCCCGAAGAAAACGTCGCTGCTGCGCAGATCCACCTGCAATTTGCCAAGCTGCATGGGGCTGGGCGCCGCGGGCGCACTATGCCCCTCTCTGAGGTGCCACCGGTGCTTTTGTCGGAATGCTGGAACGACTACCGGGACATTGTTGCCAAAGGCACCTATGACCCTGAATGGGAAAAGAAAATGCCATGGATGTAACTGCAGACACCGCCCAGAAACTGCCCACCGAATTGCGATATGAGGCGGAACTTGCCCGCCTGCATGCGGGGGACCGGGATCCGAAACCGGCAGGCTGGGTGCTCTCTCCGCGTGCGGTGCGTCGGTTCATTCTTGGGGACAAAGTGCTGCAGGTCAGTCGCAAGTTTTACGGTGACGACCCGTTGGTGGATCGCTGCATTGTGGCCCTGATGGGTCATCAGGGGCTGATGCTGGTGGGGGAACCGGGCACCGCAAAGTCGCTCTTGTCCGAACTGCTGGCCGCCGCGATCAGCGGCAATTCGCGGCTGGTGGTGCAGGGCAGTGCCGGGGTGATCGAAGACCACCTGCGTTATGGCTGGAATTATGCGCTGCTGCTCGCGGAAGGCCCCAGCGAACGCGCCCTGATCCCCTCGCCCGTTTTAACCGCTATGCAAAGCGGCCAGATTGCCCGGATTGAGGAACTGACCCGCTGCGCCCCCGAGGTGCAGGATGCGATGATCTCGCTTTTGTCGGAAAAAACTGTAGCGATGCCCGAACTTGGTGCGGGGCGCGAGGTGCGGGCCGAACGTGGGTTCAACGTGATCGCAACCGCCAACCTGCGCGACCTGGGCGTGAATGAAATGTCCAGCGCGCTCAAACGCAGGTTCAACTTTGAAACCGTGGCACCCATTGCCGATGCGGCTTTTGAAAAGGAGTTGATCGCGCGGCAGGTGGATGAGCGAATGGCGGAATATGACCTGAAGGCCGATCTGCCCGAAGATGTCCTTGATGTCGTGGTCTCGGTGTTTCGCGACCTGCGCACCGGCCGGGCTGCAGATGGCGCGGTTGTTGCCCAACCGAAATCCGTCATGTCCACGGCCGAGGCGGTGAATGTGGCGCATGGGGCGTTGCTTGACGCCAGTTACCTGTCTGGCGAAGCCCCGACCGGCGCCCATGTGGCGCGGCAATTGCGGGGGGTGGTGTTCAAGGATGACGCAGATGACGCCCGCAAACTGCGCGCCTATGTTGACACGATTGCCCGTGCCCGCGGGCGCAAAAGCCGCGCCTGGGCCGCGTTTCACAAGGCAGCCAAAGATGATGACTGACGGTGGGCACGCGGGGTGAGCATGCGGGATGAGGCGCTGATCCATCAGGTGCATGACCGGTTGTTCCAGCCGGAAACGGGGCTGTATCTGGCCCCGATCCGCCATCATTCTCCGGCCTGCGCCTGGGCGGTCCGGGCAATGATCCGCGCGTTGAAACCGTCGCGCGTGCTGATTGAAGCGCCCCATGATCTTGCCCATCTGATCCCGCATCTGCTGGATCCCGATACGGTGCCGCCCGTGGCGGCGGCCAGCCTGCTGGACCTAAAAAATGGCCCGCGTCTTGCCGCCTATTACCCGTTCTGCGCCCATTCCCCGGAATGGGTGGCCCTGCGCGAAGGGGCTGCGGTGGGCGCTGATTTGCGATTTATCGACCTCGGCTCAGATGCCAAGATGGCGGGGGAACATGACGCCGAAACCGGCCCCCGTGCGCTGGTACGCGAACAGGGGTTTGACAGTGGCGATTATGTGCGCGCGCTTTGTGACCGGCTGGGCTGTCGCGATGGGTATGAGCTTTGGGACCACCTGTTTGAAACCCGGTTGGGCGAGACGGATTGGCGCAAGTTTCTGGGCGATGTTGGCGCCTATTGTGCTGCGCTGCGGGCCGCCACCCCGGCAGATGAGATTGCAAAGGGCGACGATCCGGCGCGTGAGGCCCATATGGCGGCCTGCCTGCGCGATGCTTTGGCCGAGACACGTGCGGATGGCCCGGTGATCTGCGTGGTCGGCGGGTTTCACGCGGGGCCTCTTTTGTCCCCGTCTGACACGGCGGGCAAGACCGAGGTCAGCGGAAAATCCGACGCGGCCTCTTACCTGATCCGCTATGGGTACAAAGAACTGGATGCGCTGATGGGGTATGGCGCCGGCCTTCCGCAGCCCGCCTATTATCAGGCACTTTGGGATCATGCCGAGGCGCGCGGTGCGGCACCGGACTGGCCCCATCTTGCCCATGATATCGTCGCGGAGTTTGCCTTTGAGATGCGCAATGCCGGGCATGGCATTTCAGTCCCGGCTCAGGTCGAGCTTCTGCGCAGCGCCGAAACGCTGGCCCGGCTTCGTGGTCGCCCCGGCGCGTTGCGGCATGACCTTTTTGACGGGCTGACCTCTTCGCTATTGAAATGCGAGGCAAACGGCGCGGATGTGTGGCGCGAACGCTTCACCCTCTTTCTGCGCGGCCATGCCCTGGGTGAGGTCAGTGACGCGGCGGGCCAGCCGCCGATTGTAGCCGATGCCCGTGCCCGTGCCCGGCGTTGTCGCTTCGATGTCTCAGACGGGCAGCGGCGCGCGCGTGGTCTGGATATTCGGCGCAAACCCTCTCATCTGATCGCCTCCCGCTTTGCCCATGCGATGACGCTTCTGGACACCGGGTTTGCCACACGACAGGGCGGGCCGGATTTCCTGAATGCCGCGCAGACGGGACTGTTGTTTGAATATTGGGACTATGCCTGGTCGCCCCGTGTTGAAGGGCAGTTGATCGAGGCGGCCATCCATGGCGACACCCTGCCCGCCGCCTGTTTGGGCAAGCTCTTTTCTGTGCGGGATGCGCTGGCCGATGAAGGGCGGGCCGATGACTTGAGCACTCTCATCCCCTTTTTAAAAAGGGGCTTCTTGCCGGTCTGGGCACGGAGCTGAGTGGGTTTCTGGATGAAATATCCGGTGCAATCACCCGATCGGCCGACTTCCCGGATACCGCGCAGGCGATGGTGGATCTACATGCAATTGAGATTTCGCGCGGGCCGCTGTCCTTGCCTGAGGGGCTGGCGATTGCGCCCACCATGCAACAGGCTTTTGCGCGCATGGTTTATCTGTGTGATGACCTGCCCAAGATGCGGGAAGAGGCAATCCCGCCCTGTCTGGATGCGCTGCGGCTGCTGTCAGAACTGATACGTGGTCCGGGGGGTGCATTCTTTAGTGCTGAACTGTTTGAAGATGCGCTGGACCGGGTGGCCGAGGCGGACCCCGCCCCGGAACTTCTTGGGGCAATCACTGCCATTGCGGTTGAGAGCGGGCGCAAACCGGCCAACACCCTGCCCGACCTGATCACTGCGCAGCTGACCGGCAGCGCGCCTGATCTGGCCACCCGTCTTGCCGGGTTGCGTGGGGTTCTGGCGGTTGCGCCTTCGCTGCTCTGGACGGTTGAGGGCATGTTGGAGGTTGTGGATGATTTCCTGACCGGGCTGGGAGAGGACGGGTTTTTGGACGTTCTGCCTGATTTGCGTTTGGCCCTGTCGGTCCTCTCACCACGTGAGGCGGATCAGGTGGCGGCGGCGCTGACCCGACGCATGGCGGCTCGGTGGGGGAGTTCACGGCGCATCATCACGGCGTCGATGCCACTGAGGCCGCGCAGGGCGCGCAGATGGATGCCGCCCTGCGCGAGACCCTGCGCGAGGATGGGTTGACCGATTGGATCATCGGGGGACAGCATGAGCGCGCGTGATCCCAACCAGGCCAAACGTCGCTGGCGCCTTGCGCTTGGCCGCTATGGCGAACGGCAGATGGGCGGGTTGACGGGGGCTGATGCGCGTGCTGACCGGGTGCTTGATTACCTTTATGGGCGCGAATATGAAAAGCGCGGGCTGCACCGACCGTCGGGACCGGGCTCGCTTGACCCAACCCAGATGAAAGCGCTGGACTGGCTGGGGAGGCGCGCAAGCTTTTCCCGCAGTCGGTATTTGAGGTGATGCAGGACCACGCGCTGGATCGCTATGGGCTGTCCGAGCTCTTGGACGATCCCAAGACGCTTGATGGTCTGGAGCCCAATCAAGACTTGCTGAAAACCTTGCTCAGTTTCCACGGGCGCGCCAAGCCCGAGATGAAAGACAAGCTGCGGCAGGTGGCTGACGCGGTCATTCAGGACATTATGCGGCGGCTGAAATCTGATATGCAGCGTGCTTTTTCCGGGCGACGCAATCCGTACAAACGCTCGCATGTGGCTTCGGCGGCGAATTTTGATTGGCGTGCGACCTTGCGGCACAACCTGAAGAATTATGACCCGAACAGCGGCCGGATCATCGCCGATGACCTGCGGTTTGTCGCGCGGGAACGGCGGCGGTTGCCCTGGTCGGTGGTGTTGTGCGTGGATCAGTCGGGGTCGATGACCGACAGCATCATCCATTCGGCGGTCATGGCCGCGATCCTGTCCGGCCTGCCTGGCGTGAATGTGTCGATGGTGCTGTTTGACACTTCGATCCTTGACGTGACCGACCGGTTGACCGACCCGTTGGAGACGCTTTTGTCGGTGCAGCTTGGTGGTGGCACTGATATTGGTCGCGCGGTGGAATATTGCGAACGCTTTATGGACTCGCCCGAGCGCACCATCTTTGTGTTGATCTCGGATTTTGCCGAAGGGGCCAGCCCGCGCAAGCTTTATCGCGCGGTGGCGAAAATGAACGAAGCGAAGGTGCGAATGATTGGCCTTTCGGCGCTGGATGATCTGGGTGATTCATACATGGATACGCAGATTGCCGGGCGTTTGGCGGGGCTGGGCATGAAGATCGGGGCAATGACCCCGGATCGGCTGGCGCTTTGGCTGGCAGAGGTGATGCGATGACGATGAGCCTGCCGGATCTGATCGCTTCGTTTGACGATGATGCGCTGGTGGCGCTGGCCAACAAGGGCTTATTGCGCCGCGCGATGAAAGCGACCGGAGAAGCCGATGTCCTGCGATTTGACCGGGAGGGGGCAGATCTTACCGTCAGTGGACAGCGCGTCTCGATCCCGGCGGCCGGGCCGCAATCTGCCAAATGTGATTGCCCCGCGCCGGGCATGTGCAGCCACATTCTGACCGCGATGCTGGTGCTGCGAGAGGTCCCACCGGATGCGCCCGCCCGCGCGCGCCGTACGGATGATGCAGCTGAAACCGGCAACAAGCCTGAACAGGACCATACCCCTTCGGCCATCGACGCTTTGGTGGGGCTTGCAGCGGATGCATTGCAAAAATTTGCGGGCGCAGATCATGATGGGGCTCAGGTGCTGGCGGGAGCTGCCCAGATCGAGCTGCGCGAGCAAAATGCGCAGGTCTCCTTCACCACACCAGATGCTGCGGTGACATTCGTGGCAGGGCAACCCCTGACGGCGGCGCTTTATAAAGGGCCGACCACCCGCAGGCGATTGGTGGTGACGGCGGGGGCCATTGCGATACGGGACCAGGCGGGTGTTGCACGGGCGTCCCAGCAGGCAACGGCCCCCGGCCCCGCCCCAATTGGCCCAGATACGGTCATGTTGGCAGAGATTTCCTCGGCGATTGAAGCTGCCATTTCGCAGGTCTTTCATGGCTCTGCTCAGCTCGCGCAAGAACACTTCCTTGATCTGGCGATTTCGGCCAAGGTGCAATCTGCCCCGCGCCTGACTGGGCAGCTCATGACGCTTTCAACTCTGTGCGGTTGGGCCGATGCAGGCGATGTTCGCTTTGAAGGTGGGCGATTTCTGGCTGCTTTGTCCGAGGTTTATGCGCTGGTCAAGGCGTTGGCGCGGACCCCGGATGATCCAGCATTTCTGGGAGTTGTGCGGCGCAGCTATGTCCCCGCGCCGGCGATGGACCTTTGGGCTTTGGGCGCAAAAGGGTGGACGCGTCCCAATGGTGCTCGTGGGTTGACGCTTTACTTGCTGAACCCGGAGACCGGGGTGTTTCACGCCGCCACTGTGGCGCGGGGGGCCGGAATGGATGTTACATTCACGCCGACCCGCGCCTATACCAGCCCGTTCTGGGGTATCCCCTCGGTGCCACGCCTGACGGGGAATGGTCTCACGCTGGATCAACCGCTCCTGTCCTTGGATGGGCAGCTTTCGACGGCAGATAAGGTGAAGGCTACGATAAATGGCGCCATTCCTGCTGCCAGATTGCAAGAGCATGAGGTTTGTTTTCAAAGTTGGGATCAATTGCGTGATACGTTGCGCAGCCGGATTGGGAGCGGGTTGAAACGGGGCGCATCGGCCCTGCCCGCCCTCATCACTCCTTTGCGCATTGAAGAGCCGTATTTTGACGACATCAGCCAGCGCTATCGTTGGCAGGTGCAGGACACATCGGGTGACACGCTGGACCTATCGGCCCGCCCGCAGGAAACGGATCATCTGACCCATTTGCATCTGCAATTCCCCGGTGCAGTGGCCCTGTTGATCGTGACGTCGCTTGTTGGGGACGAACTGTTGCATGAACCAGTGGCCCTGTTGCACCAGGAAACTGGGGGGCTGGTTGCCACCAATCTTGATTTCCACCCGGCGCCGGAAGGCGGGATCTTGACGCGGGCCAAGGGTGGTTTTTTGCGCGGGTTGAAGCGGTTGCAGGGAGCAAAAACCGCTCCCCATGACAGTGGGTTTGCCGCACAGGTTCTCGGCCACCTCGCTGAACAATGCAGACATGTGCAGCCGGACCACCTGAGCCAACTGGCAAACGGGGCTGAAGCGCGGCAGCTTTTGCTTCTGGCAGATGCGCTTGAACGGTTACGCCAAGATCCGCAGCCTGCCCGGTTCCTCGCCACGGCTTATCTGTGTCACGAGGTGATTGTGATGACGGCTTTGGGACCAAAGTAGCCCCGCGTGGGACCACTCCCGTAACGCCCGCGCTGCCCCAGTGCGCGCCCGGCTAGCTTGCCAAATGCCTCGCCTCAAAAGAGGAAACCCAAAAATGGCCAGCTTTTTTGCATGTGCAGTCTCA
>JQGR01000060.1_pt1 | contig 20742 bp, 40 predicted proteins | sample 210181 | NCBI WGS metagenome assembly JQGR01 (sample SAMN02928655, study PRJNA255238) | bioreactor metagenome | biome: continuous culture; feature: L-culture metagenome assembled contigs; material: continuous culture biomass; isolation source: continuous culture inoculated with microbial biomass... | reverse complement strand
GGAAACCCGTCTCTATGCGGCTTGCCATGGTCAACACCTGCGCACCATATCAAAGGCACCCACCAGGCATTTATCAACAGCCATGGCGGGCGTACGTCAACGACCGGCATGCGACCACAGGGTTTTGCTGATGACTGCCCTGGGGATTGCCGATAATGTAGCGGCCAGTCGTGTCCTTGAGGGTTTCAATCCATGCCCAATCAATCGGGTTCAAGACAATGCCCGTTGCCGGGTATTCAGCCAGAACAGCCTGCAAGATCATGAGGCGGATTTTGTCGATCGAAGTTTCGTCACCGATTGCGAGCGGAGACGCATACCCGGTTGCCTGCGGTGCGATACCGTGAAGGTTTTCACCGGTATTGTCACCGTGCAGCAGCTGGTTTTCTTCCTTCATCGCCAAGCCGTGCAGCAGACGATTGTCGATGATCGAGCGGATCTGCGACACATCCGACAAGGTTTCTTTCGAGATCCGGAAGAAATGCGAGATAACCTTGGTACGGGTAGACATGTCATCGAATTTAATATCCGACTGCGCTGCCAGTGCCCCTTCGCCTTTCATGTCGGCATTGTTGGTAAAACCGGTCTCGCGAACATATTCAATGCTCGGGCTGTCGGTGCGGCCGGGCATCAGCAGGTCACGAATGGTCATCCGGCGCTGCGGCAGCGCCTGAACGCCGGGAAGGCGGTTCGGCGCGATTGCGGCACCGACCCCACCATCACCGGAAGTCGCGGTGGTGATGTCTGCCTTGATGTCCATCGAGGCCGCCGTATTGTTGCGCGGGGTTGCGGAGAAGGCCTTGAACTCGTCGGATTCGACAAAGCGATCACCAAAGCTCTTTTCACCTTCGGCTTCATCGCCACCGCGCGCCAGCTTCTGCTCCAAAGCGTCGAGGTTGGCTTTCAGTTCATTGACACCGGTCAGGGCTTCGTCAGCCTTTTCCTTGAAATCATCAGTGGCCTTTTCGCCTTTCTCGGCCATTCCCACAGCCTTTTCCGCGATATCGCGCACGTCGCTGAGCTTGCCCTCAAACGCAGTTTTGATCTCCACCGCGAGTTCTGCGACGGACTTGTTTTCGTCCTTAGCCATATCTTTGGCTCCTATGTTGAATTGGTGTTGGGGTTAGCGCAGCTGGTTCAAAAACTCGCGCAGTTCCACTTCTGCCGCTTTTGCAGGATCCCCCTGCCCTTTCAGGTGGACACGCGCGGCACGCTCCGCCTGAGAATTCGAAAAGCCCAAGGTCCCCTTGAGCAGGGTTTCGAATTCACGCATTTCCAGCTGATCCCCAGCCTTCATGCGCTCAATAATGTCGTGAGATGCCTTTTGCGATTTCACACTCGTAACCGTTGCATTGTCATTGGCGCCAATGCTGACCACCGAAACCTCGCGCAGATCGAGTTCTTTCAGATACCAAACCCCCGAATCCGGATCAGCCTCGTAACGCTTGATGCGGTAACCGATAGACAGGCCATCAATGTCGCCACCTTTCAGAAGTGCAAGCGCTTCCCGACCGCGCTGGACACCCATGTTCACCCGGCCTTTCAGATAAAGCCCTTGATTGTCTTCCTTTGCCTCTGTCCATTTCCCAATGACCTCAGACGGATTGTGCTGCCAGAACATCTTGGGCATCGTGCCCTTGCTGTCGTGGTTCTTGAGGCTTTCTGTAAAGGCGCCAAGCTCCACCACATCACCGTAGGCGTCGGGCTCGCCGCCGAAGGTTGAGCCGTAGCCCTCAAACTCTCCGGTGCTTTCGTCAATGTTCACAACCTCGAGAACCGGGGCAGCTTTCATCAGCAGATCAGTCATCTCCGCGTTCCTCCATTGGGTTGGCGTGGTCAATCGGCACGTTTTGCATCTGCATGCGGGGCACATCCCCGCCATCGACTGCGGGCAGGTTCTCCAGCGCGCGAACCTCGTTAATTGTCATCGCGCCGATCTGTGTCATTACCTGATAGAAAGCGGCGCGCCCGGCGCTATCAGCGCGCAGCAACGCTTCGAAGTTGAAGCGGATCCGCACGCCCTGTTTGACCTCGGCAGGTGTCAGAAGCTGTTTTTGCAGGGCTTGCTCAATCCGCTTGATCCGGCGGCGCAATGTATAGCGCAAGAAACCCATTGTCTGTTGTTCCAGCCCCTTGCCCCAGCTGCTGGCTTTTTCGGTGTGGCCAATCATGTGCGGCGGGACACCAAAGAAACGGCAAATCTCCTCAACCGAGAACTTGCGCGTTTCCAGGGTTTGGGCATCTGCGGGGTTGATTGAGATGCTCTCCCATTTCATCCCGCCTTCGAGAATTAGAGGCTTCCCTGCATTGGTGGCACCCACATACTTTTCGACCATGTTGGTTTCTGCCAACTCGCGCTGTTCTGGCGTCAACCACTCGCTGAAGGTCATCGCACCCGATGGCCGAAGGTCATTCTTGAATGCGGACCCTGCGGCACGCTCTGCCCCCCGAGCCAGCCCAAGCGCGTTCCGCGCCATGGCCAGTGTTGAAATCCCGCCCAGAGCATTTCCGCCAAAGCCCCGAATGTGCAAAACATTCTCTTCGGTTCCCCGGTGGGCTTTACCATCCGCCGTCCACGAATATTCAATCTTGCCGTCAGCCCGACGCCGTGCGAGCACCGCAGCTGGGTCGATCGGCTCTAGGCCATTCAGTACCCCCATGGAATTGAATTGCTTGCGGGCGTAAGCATTCCCCCAAGTCTCAAGTGACGCTGAGATAAACTCCCAGAAATCAACCGCCGTGTGGTCATAGTTCGGGCTGTCATGCAGCAGATAATAGAGGCGGTGTGTAGTATCCTCAGTCAACACACCGTTCACTTTGCGGTAAATGCCGACAGGCATAGTGCCAACCGTGCCAGCGATCAGGTTCACACAGCCCCAAAAAGCTGAAAGACCAAGCGCTGTTTGCTCGTTGACGACTTCGCCAGCATCACTACCGTGAGTTCGCAGCATTTTGGGCGCGTCTTCCTGGCGGATGAAGCCCACTGAAAATGCGGATTTGACGCGTGACCAGAGGCTCATTTGTTACCACCGAGCGCAGCGAAAAAACCGTCCATGTTTCCACCTTCCTTGCTGCGCAGCCCGTCAGACGCACCGACCCCCATGGCCAGCGCAATCATGCCGTCCATGCGCCCACGTTGACGCGACTTGTCGAACATCTGATTTCCCATTGCGTCGGTCTTGATGACCGTGTTTGCCGCGCAATATTGCGACAGGCGATTTGCCTCGATCAGGATCTTGCCAGTCAGCACCTTGTCGGTGAGCCTGGTAATCGAATGCGGCATGCAGAGATTGCGCTCACCAAATGCAATCTTGGTGCCCTGCGAATGGCGCACGACTTTTAGCCCGTCGCCCTCTTCCTTGTCCGGCCCTGCATAGACCCAGACCGCGAGGTCGATATCATCACAGGCTTTCCGAAACTTCTCCCAAAAAGCAGGGTCAATTGTCAGACTGTCGACCTCATGACGGGCCACCAATTTCTTCACCTGCATGGCCACAAATTCGTAGTCGATCACCGCGGATTCGGTGACATTCAGTTCGCCCTTTTCGACATATTTTTTGTAAGGCACTCGATCGAGTGCAGAGCGGCGTTCTAGCCCGGCCGGTGTTGTCCAATACCAGAGCTTCGCGGTGAGGTGATCGTGATCATCCTGCCACGTAGCCCCCAAAGCGGTGAGATCGTTTTTCTCCGACAGGTCGAGCGACAGAAAGCATTTCTTGCCCTCTTGCTCTTTCTCATCGACCTCGCCCAGGCACGCGCGCCAAGCCGCTTCATCAACCCAGAACCCACTTGAGCCCAATGGGATCCCGAAATAGAGCCGCGACACAGAAAGGCGGCGGCCCTCATCATTTGCCGCCCGCGCTACGGCGCCGCGGACGTTTTCAAGCCCGAAGGTGACACCGAGTGCCGGCATCGCTTGATCCAGCAGCTTTCGTCCTCGAATGGGTCATCATCATCATCGACCCGCGCGATATAGGCGAACGCCTCGTCATCGTCATACACGCCTTCAAGCAAGCGCTGGTAATACTCCGACTGTTCAGTCCCGACGATTTGGTCAATTGCAGGCGTGTTGGTCCCCAAGAGCATGAATGCCGACCCGGAAACCTTGGTGATCCCTTCTGTCCAAAGGTCGATCGGTTTGGCTGAACGGAACTCGTGGACCTCATCAGCGATCACGCAGGAAGGACGCGGACCGGAAAGGCTGTCGGTCGTGGCCTTTGCCTCGAAAAACGAACCGCTTCCCGGAAACTCGATGCGCCAGGCGTTTTCGCCTTTGCCCGAGATAATCACATCGCCCCGATCTTCTAGCGTCTCGCCTTCGTCGGGGATTTCTGCCCTGCAAAGCGCAGCGGCATCCTTGAACGGGATTTTCGCCTGATCCAATTTTGCCGCAATCGCATAGCATTGCGCCCGCTTGATCCCATTGAACCCGCAGACATAGAGCGAGATCCCCCCATCAACGGGGATTTTGCTTGTCCCTTTCCTGTCTCGAACCAGCCATTGCGAAACCGCAGGCGGCCCCCTTTGAACCAGCCGAACAGCGACCCGACAACAAACCGATGCCAGTCCAGAAGATGAAACGGTTCACCCGCCTTGGGCCCATCGGTGATGGTGAACATCGCCGGGAAGAACTCTATCGCGTCCGCCGCCGCCTCTTCATCGAAATATAGACCGCGTTCCGCGCCGGACTCCAAATCGGCGAAATGACGTTCACACGCCAAGCGGACAAACTTGCCCGCAATGATCTCGCCGTCCAGAACCTTGCGCGCGTACTCGCTAGCGGGGTCCAGTCCGGTCAAGGTATTTGCTCGCTCTTGTCTTCGATTTCTTTGGGGCCACTGGCGCCACCTCTTTGGTGACCGTCAGCTTCAACGCCTCTTCAAGTTTCAAAATCTGATCCGCGTGTTTTTGCAGCGCCGAATAGCGGAAGTTGAACACGTCCCCGCCGTTCGGCCCCTTCTTCACCGCGCCCTCTTTTGCAACAAGCGGGTGCAGGAAATGATACTCGACACGCTCGCGGACCAGCCGGTCAATCATCCGCTTTCGCTGGTCGGTCAGCTGGCCGCGCTTCCCAACCTCTTCGATCAGCGCGCCCCATTCTTCGTCTGCAAATTTGGCTTTCGTCTTGGGAGAGGAAGCGCCTTTGTAGATTTGCGAATAGACGGGTTTTTCCATTTTGACCCCTACCCCCCTTTCCGCGTTGTTCTGTGTGAAAATGATGGAGGGGCGTGGGTCAGCAAACAAAGGCTTTCCAGACTTTTACCCTCCCCCTCATCCGGTAACAGGTGGGCCCATCACACTCCCATCAAGGCCGATCACACGGCAGCGCGCCTTCTGGCTGGCGATCCAGTCAGCACCACGGACAGTCCATTGCCGCATAGAGCGGGCTTGGTCCTCGATCCGCCGGCACTCGCTGTCATGGCAGGTCCGGCATAGCGCCCATAGGTTATCCATATCAAAGAACAGATCCGGCCTCAGTTCCGCCGGTAGCTTATGGTCGATCGTTGCTGCGCGCTTTCCTCGGCGCCCGTTGGTCAGGACAATCCCACACATCTGGCAACAGAACTTGTCACGCTTCAGGACGGCTTGGCGGGTCGGCTCCCATCGGCGTGAGTGGTATTGCTTCACATCAACGTGCCTCACACCTGCGATCAGCCAACAAAAAAGGCGCATCCGAACTTCGGGCGCGCCTCTTGCGATAAGTATTTTTAGACTGATCCTGCGTTCAAGTCAATAGCAGAGGTGGTCCGCCACATCATCTAGTGTCTTCCTAAACCGAGCAAACAAGCGCACCGCACTACCACCGCGCACCAGCTCATAGGCCGACCGGTTCTGCACGCAGATATGGTCGACGATATGCCGGTCACGCGGCCGCACGGGCTTCATTACGTGGGCAAGGTGCGAGATGGCATCCACCTGCACCGAGATAGTCGCATCCGGCTTTGGGCTGGCCTGCACACGTTCCTTGAACTCACCACCACTCGACAGTGCATCAGCGCGTGCATGGGCATCCTGAATGGCCTGCGCCGCCTGTATTTGGCGCATGGTCAGCAGCTCTTTCTTCCACAACCGCTCGATCTGGCTCACCCGGCGCCGGCGGCCCATGCTGTTCGGGTTCTTGCCATTCTCGTCTTTCATCGGCTCAACCATGGTGCCTCGTGTCGCCGCTGCCGTGCCTGTGCCGTGATCGCCGCCCAGCGGGATCTGTGCCAGGCTCACCGACTTGCGCGCTTTGTAGGGGCGGCCCCGGCGCTTTGCTCTGCTCATTCCAATCACCTCACAATTCGGCCGGGCGTTCTGCCACCCGCACACCTTCAATCCAATCACAGCAACTCTCCCTGCTCTTCACACACCACCTCGCGATAGAGGCGCTTGCGCTCCCAGCTGTCCGGGCCCAGCGCTGGGCGGTTTTCATCCCACACGAACCAACTGTTCTGCATCGGGGCAGAGCCACCACCACGAAAGTCAATGCGCCAGCAACACAGATATTCAACCGAGGGCGGGTGATCCCGAAACAGACGGTCCATGCCGTTCTTCCGCGCACCAGGCCACATGGCAGACAGCAGCAGCGCGCGATAGCCCAAGCTCAGCGCCTGACCATGCCAGAACCAGCGCCCATGCCCGTGGGCGGCGTTGATCTCACAATAGGGCGGGTTGGTAATCTCGATCGGGCCAGAGCCTCGGAATGGTCAAAGAACGACCGCAGGCGCACGTCAGGCCATCCTCGGTGCTCTACATCCGTCCCGGTCACATTGAACCCATGACGCTCCAGCACATGGGCGATATGCCCGCCTCCTACAGCGGTTTCCCACACATGGGTTCCATGAGCCTGAATGAATGGCTTCTCAACCGCAAGGAAGGCCTCTGTTGCGCTGGGCGGTGTGGGATCAAAATCCAAAACGTCACGCCCAGCGCTGGGCGCATTCTGTACTGGTGCTTCCGGCATCAGGGGCAAGTCTTTGACGCTTTGACCACTGACGGCCCTAAACAGGGGCTTTGCTGAAGGCGCTCCCATCCTCACACCTCCCTGATCTCGTAACCCATGGCCTGGGCCACACCCCGGCGCACCTCGTAATCGCGCGTGGGGGTGCCCTTGGCGTCTTCGTAAACCTTGCAGCCCAGCGCCACGTCGAAATAAACGAAGTCCACTGTCAAACGCATGTGTCGGCCTTTGCGAGTCTTCACCGACCCCTTCTGACCTTCCAGCATAATCGGCACCTGCAACTTCAGGTCACGGATCTGCCCAGCGCGGGCAAGAAGCCTCAACTGGCAATAGCGGTTTCCCTCGTGCACGCTATCGAACACAAAGCCATCAATCTCGACCTTCTTGGCATTGAACTTGTTCCCGGGCGCTGGGCTGCCCTTGCGGCCCTGAAGGACGCGCAGCTGTGCGGCTGTCATGCGTTCAGCGGTCATTCCTCTTCACCTCGTGGCCAACGCATCACTTTGAGCTTGAGAAAATCTCCAATCTTTGCAGCCGCGGAGCAGTGATCGGTATTGCGACCATATGTGGTTACATGCTCACCATGCGGGGCGGGCTCCTCTCCGACACGACGCGCGATGATGATGACCTGATCGTAACCGTATTTCTCGGCGATATCCTCAGCAGCCGATACTGGGATGGGGTGCATTTTCCGGCACGATTCACGGGTAGCATTGAGGGCATTGTACAACTTGACGGCAGTATTTGCTGTGGCGCGAGCGAACTCGTCATGATCTTTGATCTTTTTCATTCCGCTGCCACCCCTTGCTGGGCGCGCAGTTCGGCTGCCATGCGGTCGTGAAGGGCATCGCGCACCTTTACGCGCAGCCGGGTCACACCAGAAGCGCCGGTGCCCTTGCTGGCCCGCTCACACAGGCGCTCATGCTCTTCCCGCGCCACATCAGCCTGGGCCTGCTCTACCTCACCCACCATCACGACATGCCCAGCGCTTCTTTGTACATCTCGAGCACCGCCTCTTCCTCGGCGATGTCGTCCTTGTCGCGCTTGCGCAGCGCAATCACCTTGCGCAGAACCTTGGTGTCGTAACCGCGCGATTTCGCCTCGGCCATCACCTCTTTTTGCTGCTCGGCAATGTCTTTCTTTTCCAGTTCCAAGCGCTCAAAGCGCTCGCAGAACTGGCGGATTTCATCAGCGCTGGCCCGGTAGCTTGTTTCTGGGTTGTTATCGTCCATGGCTTATCTCCGTTTCGCTTTGATGATCTGCCCGGCATGCTTCAGCGCGCGGGCAATGTCGCCGGCCACCGGGTTGGCGGCGCCGATCCGGCTCTGGGCCTGATAGGCCCCGCTGATCTCTTCCAGACTGTGATAGGTGGTGACGCGCAGCTGGGGCGTGACGGCCCCTCGCCGCTTAACCGGTGCATGGATGGTGCAGGCGCCCGCTACGGCGTCCACAACCACCGTGACAGCCCCAAACCGGGTGCCGGGGGTGCTCGGCCCGCTCATGAGAACACCGCCCACAAAAGCCCACCCCAAATGGCGACAGACATGATTGCGCCGGGAACAATCCTCCAGCCGCCTGGATATTTGCGCTTGGTCATTGGTTGCCCTCCTGATTGTGCTGATACGCGATCCCCTCGGGGCCGCGCCGCGAACGAAACACCAGCGCGCCGGGGCGAAAGGTGTTGCGCACCCGTTCACGCAGTTCGGTGATCTGGTTGCGGTAGTCATCTCGCCGCATCCGCTTGGCCACTGCTTCGGACGCATGAACCGCCGTGGTGTGATCGAGGCCAAAAACGCGGGCCACCTGCGGATAGGATTGGCCGGTGTCCTCGCGCAGCAGAACCATCACCTCCTGGCGCGCATGGGCGATATGGTGGGGGCGCTTCCTGCTGCGCAGATCCTCGACCGAGATCTCGCGGTACTTGCACACCAGGTCGATGATTTGCTCGGCACGGGTCATAGCTTGATCCCCACAGCGGCACACTGCGCGACAGTGACGATCTCCAGCTGCACCATGCGGCGCGCATCGGCGTCCGAAATGCTGGTGCACAGAAATTCTTGCCCTTTGATGATCGGCTGCGCCTTGGCGCGCAGAATGTCCTCATCGCTCGGTCGGGGCGTTGTGCTGGTGCTGTGCTGCGCCCAGCGCCGTTTCGCCAGCCAGTTTTCGGAATAGGCGATGAAGCGCGCCGCATTGCCCTCCTGCTCGCGGGCATAGGCCCGAGCCCCGGCTAGGATCTGCGCGGGTTCAGTCCCGCCCTCGATCGCAGCGCGCAGCGCGTCCTCGGTTGCCTCACGGTCGCCCATACGGGGATAGACGGTTTCGAACTCGGCGAAAAGCTGATCGAAGTCGACAGACCCAACTCCACTATTTGGAGTTGGGTTCTTGTCTTCAGCCATACCCGTGTCCGAATTTGCGCCCCAGCCATCTCCACTGAGTGGAGTTGGGCTTGCCTCTCCGGCATTTCCCGTGTCCGAAATTGAGACACGGCTATCTCCACTTTCTGGAGTTAGATCAATATCCAGATCTTGTGCGGCGCTCGCGGCGCAACTTGATAGTTGTTCTTCTTGCTTATTGTTATTTCTTAAGGGGCCTGATTTTCCGGCGGGCGGGTTTTCCCGGCTGGCGGGTTTTTCAGGCTCCCGGTGGCCACTTTCACCGTGGGCCGGGTTTTCAGGCTCCCGGTGGCCAGCATCGGAAACAACATCTTTGGGGAACGAACCGGGACCACCCACAGCATCTTGTGCCTTGGGGTCGTCGATCACTTCCCATTCCTGACCAACAAGTCGCCCGTTTTCGTCCTGCTTCGGGCGCACGATAAGATAGCCCGCAGTCTTGAGCTCACGAATGATACGCTGGTATTTGTCTTTTCCACAGCCCAACACCTCTTGCGATTTGGAGCGGTAGAAAGTCCAGGTTTCAGCGCAGGACATGATGTACATCAACATCAGCCGCGCCTCAGGCGAAATCGCAGTATCAACGATCAGCGCATTGGGAATTGCGGAATAGCCGCTCCGGCGCTTGATGCGGATTTTATCGCTCATGCTGCTACCTCCCGAGGGATGGACAGGACACGACCCAACCGCGTAGAAATGGCGCACAAACCACCTTTGATTGAGTCGTAAGAATGAAAAAAGTTGCTCTGATGGGCGCCATGTTCGGCGCTCTGGCCATCGCCACACCCGTCTCTGCTGACCTCGCTACCTGTGCAAAGATCAACAACGTGCTCGATCGCGTTAGCTGCTATGACCAGCTGAGCGGACGAATTCCCACCAAGGAAGTGGTCAAGAAACCAGTTGGTGCGGGCGACTGGACTGTCGAAATCAAAAAATCCGCGTTCGAAGACACCGAAGACGTATATCTCTCGCTCGACTCCACAGGCACAGTTCAGTGCCGAGGCATCGACGGACCGCAGCCTGTAACCTTGGTTGTGCGCTGCCTGGAAAACCGGACAGTTGTCTACATCGTCGCCCAGCAATGCCACCTGACCAGCGGTGGAAGCCGCAGTTATGGTGAGGTCGATTTTCGCATTGATACCCAAAAGGCCTTCTCGCAGCAGATGCAGAAATCGAATTCCAACGATGCGCTCGGCCACTGGCGCGGCAAAGAGGCGATCCCACTGGCCAAAAGATTGTTTGGCGGGGAAAAGCTCTTGGTCCGGTTCACGCCATATGCCGAGAACGCCAAGACAGCAGAATTCAATATCTCTGGCCTGGAAGAGGCCGTGAAGCCACTGCGCAAATCCTGCGGCTGGTAAAGGCATCTGAATAAGTTGGCGTGGCGGTATCGCACCACCGCCACGCCGAACCACACGCTCCAACAGTTTCAAGGGAAAAAGCGCATGGAAACTCCGTTCAGTCAGGCCCTCAACGGTCTGGCAAATGTCGTAGCAAACAAATGGTACGCCGCCTTGGGGCTTGCTGGGACAATCTTGTTCATGATCAGCCTTTTGAGGCCGACCACCACAGATCCGCGCGTTGCAATCTGTATCGCGCTGATGATGATGGGCTGGGGCTTTGGGCAGGCTGATTGCAGAACTCACACAACAACCGTTCATGGAAATTACAAAATCACTGCCCCCGCTTGGCAATGGACTGTCACCGGAACCATCATGTTCATTGTTGCCATTGGCGCCGCATTTCGGCTTGCTTGGCTGCTGCTCTTCGCAGTCGATGTGCCACCCAGCGGGTAACGTCACCACTTCACCGCGCGCAATGCGCTCAAGATAGCCCAGCGCCGTGGAGAGAGATAGGCCGGTCATGCCATCCCCCGCTTCACGCCCTGCGCGTAAACTTGGTTGATGCCGACAAAGCCAGTCAGATAGCACGACAGATCCCAAAGCCCGTCGATGAACGCGATGGGGGTATACCCCGTGTTCCGCCAATCGATGGAAAAATCTTTCACCAGCCAGGCACACAAAAACGCGGCCACATAGCTGGCCTTGACCCGGTGACGTAGGAACAGACAGCCCAGTATGCCACCAAGCGCCACATGGGCGAGGCTGTTGGACCCGACCGCCTGAATGGCAAGCGGCGTCCACCGCCCCCAGTGTTCCGCAAGGTCAGAGGTGAAAAAGGCGCCACGCCACTCGTTGCGCATCATCAGCTCCTGCCGATCCAACCTTGGACCGTCTCTTTTGTCTGATCCAAGCTCATGATTTTCATGGTTTTCCAGATCCCGATGATCGCCCCAACGGCGACAACGTGATCAAAAGAAGGGGTGTTTTCTTGATTGGCCCACATCCGCACCGTGCGCGGATCGGTGGACAGCGTTTTGCCCGCCAGCGCCAGATCAATCCCAATCTCATTATCAGCCGGGAACGCAGTCCGCAGCATCGCCACAAACCGATCACGCGCGAAATCACGGCTTTTGACCCGGTTCACAGTGAAGGATTTTGCATGCGATTGCGGGCTAAGCTTGGAAACAAGACGCTCATAGGGAGAACCGCCATCATGCGAACTGCAATCACGGAATGTCATTGGGCCGCCTCCTTCTTTGGCGGGTGCGAGCGAGCAGCCAGTTCACGCCGGATTGCGGCGCGTATGCTGGCTTTCGTGTCGGGCCAGCATCGCTTGCCTTCACGAAGTCGCGGCAAGAGGCGTCCATTGTTCGCCAAGATGATACCAACGCGATGGTCCGAAAGACCGGTAGTGCGCTGGAAGTCTTCAACAGATTTGAGCAGGTTTTGTTCCATGCCCAATCACATACACGCTTTAGCGTGCTTGTCAATGCACGCTATTACGTTCAAGCGCATTTTCAGGGAGCGTGCTAAAAAATGAGAATGGAGAAAGACTGGTTTGAACGCCTAAAGCAGGTCATCGAAAGTTGCGGTGTGTCTAAGCGGCAGCTCAGCACGGATGCAGGGTTTGGTCCCAACTGGGTCCAGCAGATGATCAAGAACGAAAAAGAACCGGGAGCTGACAAGCTCACCCGGCTCTTAAGTCAATTCTCACGTGCAGACGCCCTGTTCGTAATGACCGGCCTACGCATCACTGATGCTGATCTTGAGTTTCTTGAACTGGCGTCGAAAGTTCCAGAGGATGCCCGCGCGAACCTGATCGGGATGCTTGAGGCGCTGAGCAAGAACGAAGATGCTCCACTAGCCGAAATTGAGCCTTCGGCGTAATCTTCTTCCACATCCGCAATACATCAGCCTGAAAACGCAGTTCATCCATTCCTGTCCCCTCAAATCATCAAAATTGGCAGCACCCGCAATAGCGGGGATTTGAGAGGTTCGGGCGCTCAAGCCGGGGCGAGCTGCTTCCATCCAGCAATAAGAACATATGGAGAACGCCCGCCAAAGACAAGACCACGACATGTTGTGGCTGTGGATAGAATTCTCGTTTTCAGAGAACTTCTCGCGACTAAGTATTGTAGAATCAACCGTAGATACCTAGCGTGCCATCATCTCGGTGGAGTTGTAATTTTCTTACCACAAGCCTATATTTTATGGTGATAAATGGCGAAAAAGAAAACCATTCTCGAAAAAATGGAGCATAATCCACGAGGTGATTGGTCCATTAATGATGTGGAAACGCTTTGCGCGCAGGTTGGTTTGGATTTGAAGCCACCCTCAAACGGCAGTCACTACAAAGTGTCGAGCGACATCTTGCATGGGATGCCAACTGTGCCTTACAAGCGCCCAATAAAAGCGGTTTACATCAGGGAACTGGTAAAGTTCGCAAAGGCGCACATAGAGGCGCGAACTCAGAGGCAAGCAAAGGAGTGATATGATGGTTGATACCAGCAAATATGCGATCGTTGTTATTCCCCTTTCTGAAGAAGATGGCGGGGGCTACCTTGCAAAGGTTCCAGACCTTCCCGGCTGCATGGGTGATGGAGACACTCATGAGGCAGCAATTAAAGACGTCCTGAACGCTATGGTGGAATGGATCGACGCGTATCAGAAGATGGGCCGCGAAGTCCCCCAGCCCGGCGATACCCTCAAGGTTTCCGAGGCGCGGCGCATCAAAGAAAATGAGCTGCTATCCGGCTTCATCGCAAAGCTTGAAAGCAACGAGCAGATGATCGAGGGTATTGATGAGCGCCTTGACGCGCTTAAGGCTGACATTCAGTTCCTGATGGATCAGGATCTGGAGAGCAGTGCCTGGGAGCGGTTTGAGGTCATCACAAAGGAGCGGCGATCATCAATCGTGACGCAGCAAGCAGCCAGCTAACCCCAAACCCCGCTCCGGCGGGGTTTTTCTTTGCCTACACTCGATTGCAAACCCCACCCTGCGCCGGGGCTTTGGGGGCGCTAATCGTCGTCAGGAAGGTCAATAACCTCGTTTACCGACTTGATCCGATATGCAACCGGGCGACCAGCCTTAGTCTGTACGTTCACATCAACAAAGAAACCAAGCTTGTAGATATTCCGGTCCCCAGAGATCATTTCTGATTTTATTCGCTCTTTTGCCAAGTCCGAAGCGTAAACAACCGCGAGCGGCCTGGCGCTGATATCCTCAATGATACCTTTGTCCCCAGCCTTGTCAGTTTCCTTCCGGTTCGATTGAAAGAATGTGAGAAGTTTGTTTTCATGATTGAAATCAGTGACTTGTTCAATCTCTTTGTATTGCGCTTCGATTTCCTTCTTGGCGGCAGTGGCCTCGCGGCTATCAAACTCCAAAAGAAACTCTGTGGTCTTCCCGGTTTTCTTGTATTTTACGGCGCTGATGGTCGCGCGCCCGTCTGGATCGTTAGCAACAGCAGCAATCGTATCAACGATTTCGGTTAACTCTGTTTTGGTCCCATTCTCAAGCCTGCCGCCAGAGGATCTGAACACATTGAAACGGCCTGCAAGTGATTTAACGAAGTTCGTTGCAATCTGATGGTGGTCCATGACCGTAATAATCGTGTTGTAAGCGAGGGGGATCAACTCTGCTTCGATTGACCCCTTTCGCACTTCTTTCACGAAGACCTTAACTTCCCCCTCAAGGTCCGGTTGCTCACGGCGGATGTGCCGCTCAAACTGCGCACCCAACCCAGCGAAGGCAGAAACAAAATCCGATATTTCGACTGGCTCTGAAAGATCGAGATTGAAAACTATTGAAATGCCATTTTCTTCCATAAGCTGAACATACAAATGCTTTCTCATTTGTCACCTGTCTTTCCGCTAAACTGCGGCGCGCACGTACGGTCACTCCCGCCCATCCAAGCCATCCCGAGCACCCACATTTTAGCACCTCGATTCGGCGGCTGCAAAACAATTGCACGCTTTGGCGTGCTTTTTGTATTGCTCTGCACGCTTTTGCGTGTATATTACTCTTCATACCCAAACGGGAATGGAGAGCAACATGACACTGACGATCCCCCAGCCACCGGCCACCAAGCTCTACGCAATGCCGCAACTGAATGGCTCGGTCGCACTGCGTCCCGCGGGGATCGCAGCAGACGCCCTGCGGCCCGATGGGCGCTTCATCGACACGCACAAGGTCGCCCGCACCGCCGTTCAGGGCGTTCGCAATCTTTTGGATCAGGCATCAATCAGCGGATCGCAGAACTGGCCGCTCGACCACATTCTGGAGATGCTGCGTCAAAAAGGGGGAGCACAAGGTTGGGAAACACCCGAGGGTGATACGTCCCTCACCTATGCATTTGTTTCGGTTATCATCCCGAAAGATAGCAGCGGCGCAGACGCACTTCGCCTCTGGCTGGCCGAGGCCGAACTCTACGCCGCTGAATATGCCGCTGAAGAAGAGACCGCCATCGGAGTTGTGGAGGTCACAAAATGACGCTGCCGCATTCTCCTGACAACAAGACCGAAGGCCAACCGTTCTCCGACGATACACATTTCTCCGATGGCACGGGCTTTAAGCAGCCCAAAATGGGCGCAGCTTGCGCCCCAGCACCCCACAAAGACGCTGAGGCACCCAGTATGGATGCCTCACTTGGCGGCAATCGCATCTCGGAGTTCAGCAAGCGCTCTCGCGATCTTATCGAACACCTCTTTGTCTACATTCTCAAGAGGCCGCGCAGCCTCTTTAAGGGCGCTAAGCGCCTCATCTGTCTTGGGAAAGTTGGCCATGGAAACATGTCTCCTTTGAAGTTTCGGTTCATTGGTGATGTGGCGGGGCGCACACGGCATATGTGCGCCCTGCACCAAATCTAGCGGCACGGCAGGCCAATACAACAGTATTTTGGAGTCACCACATGCAGAACAGTTTTCAGAACATCGCCGCCACCACCCAAGTGCAGCCACCAGCGCCGCAGGAATTGGTAACCGACAAAACCCTGCGCGATCTGGCCGATGGCGGTCCGGAACGCGCAGTGGGTGAAATCTCGCCCGAACAGACCGCCCAGCTGGTCATGATCCTGCCCGAAATATGCGGCGAACTGATCGCCCGGCGCGCAGCCATGCAAACAGAAGGGGCGCACTAATGTCGATCTATGAACTTCACGATCCGCTTTTTCGCATTCTGGAACGCATGAAATACGCCTCGCAAAAGGCGCGCGCAGAACTGCTGATCAATGCAGCCCTTGAAACCGGCACGCTGATCAAGCCTGAACCGGGCAACACCATGTCAGCCCGAAAGTTTGAAATCTCCGCCCACAAGGTTTGGGCGCGTGGCGCAAACATGGACGAACTGCCCGCCAACTGGATGCGCGCTGCCCGCACCTCAATTGAATTCGAACACGGTGAGGTGTCCAAATGACCCCCCCGCCGCCCCGCGCACTGCCTGTGCACTCTGTCCCTCAACTCCCCGGTGTGTGCCCTGCACCACCGGGGGCCTTTTCCGGCACCGCACAAGGCACAACCCCGAATGCCACTCACGGCACGACGGCCCCGCTGATGGCCCCTCCTCCCGGCCACAGCGGGGCAGGAAAGGAGGTTCACGCCTATGGCTGAAGTCCACCCATCTTTGCGCGGATCTCCGACAGCAAGCGCGTTTTCGGCGTGACCACCAGCACCATGTATCGCTGGATCAACGCGGGCTTCGTGCCGCGCATCAAGCGCGGCGCCTGCTCGTTTGTCCGCGTCGAGGACGTGTCCAACTACATCAAGAACGGCGCGTCCGTAGCGGCCTGACCATTCCCTGAATTCGAACCACTCGGCCCCACCCTTTTCCGGCCGGGTCAACTGGCGGGGCGCCCAGCGCCTCGCCCCCTTTAAACATGCGCATTCACCGCAAAGGAATAAGCCATGCACATCATGATCGACCTTGAAACCATGGGCACCAGCCCGAACGCCCCGGTTTTCGCCATTGGCGCGGTGCGCTTTGATGAAAACGGCGTGACCAAGGACACGTTCTACCAAACTATCAGCCTCGAATCTGCGGTAAGCCACGGCGCAACCATGGAACCGGGAACCGTGACCTGGTGGATGCAGCGGACGGAAGAGCCCCGCCAGCAACTGGCGGATGCAGCAGGCGACATGGCCGAGGCGCTGGAAGCATTCACCGAATGGGTCGAGGCAGACGAGGTGTCCGGCGTTTGGGGCAACGGGGTTGGCTTCGACAACACCATCCTGACCCAAACCTACCGCCGCCAAGGCCAGCAACCACCATGGGAACACTGGCAAGACAACTGCTACCGCACCGAGAAAAACAAATCTCCCGTGGTGATGGCAGAGCGCAAAGGCACCCACCACAACGCGCTCGATGATGCGATCTCTCAAGCCCACCACCTGATCGAGATCTGGCGCCATATGAGCGCGCCGGTGCTGATCGATCTGATCAATCAGGAACTGAGTATCCACATGCATCCCAAGATGGAGCCTGAAGATCAGTCTGAACTCGCGCAACACCTCGCCTGCACCATTAATCTGCATATGAAGGAGGGTCGCGAATGACCCCCGAACACCTCGCCCAAATATCCCAAGAAGCAGGCGAAAACGGAATCGCCTACACCCACTTTGCCCTGTTGCTCGCCCTGTTTTGGTTCGCTGGCCATCTGACTTTTCACCCCTCCGTGCCCAGCGCCTGACCTCTCTTTCTGGTCCCGGATCACCGGGGCCAGTGACGGAGATCAGAAAGGACCACCTCGGCATGAATTGGTTTTGCAAGCATCGACAAGAATGGATCGCGGAAATGCTGGCCATATACGGCCACATAAACCGCCAACACCTTATGCGAAAATTCAAGATATCGGGCGCACAGGCCGCGCTCGATTTTAACCGCTTCAACGCAAACCACCCAGGCGACATGTCTTACGACAATCGCCGGAAAACCTATGTGGCCACAGCACCACTCGAAACCCTCAAATAGGGGACAGGATCAAATGACCGAAGCCGTGACCAACAAAGCTCTATTGAGGATGCGCCGCGCCCACGAAGCTGGGCGTGGTGTGCGCTTATCACACGATGAACTGCAAGCCTTTTCAGTCGAACTTTTGGGGCAGTGGTGGGCAAGCATTGAACCAGACGGAACGAACACTGAACGCCCAAGAGATGCTTGGTCGGGGCATAGATCACCACCCCAATTCCCAGACGGAACACCCATTCCAGAAGATCACCACAGCCACCCCAAGAACCGCCCATAAGAGGACCAACCATGGCAAAAGTTCTAATCGGATGCGAGACAAGCGGGATCGTGCGCGAGGCATTCCTTGCCGCAGGCCATGACGCATGGTCCTGCGACCTGTTGCCCGCAGATACCCCGACCAACCGCCACATTCAGGGCGACATTCTGGACGTGATGCAGGGCGATTGGGATCTGATGGCGGTGATGCACCCGCCCTGCACCCGCCTGACAAATAGCGGCGTCCGGTGGCTCACACGCGCGCCGGAAGGCAAGACGCTGGATCAGATGTGGGGCGAGCTGGACGAAGGCGCGGCGCTGTTCTCGGCAGTCTGGAACGTCCCGCACATCCCCTGTGTCGCAGTCGAGAACCCGGTGATGCACAAACACGCCAAGGCGCGGATCGAGAACTACCAGCCACCCGCACAAACTGTGCAGCCGTGGCAATTCGGAACCGACCAGGACGGCCCAGACAACGAGCGCAAGCGGACATGCTTCTGGCTGCGCAACCTGCCGCCCTGATCCCCACCGGGACGCTGGACGGCACCTCAGCGCGCGACAGTGTGCACAAAGCCAGCCCCGGCCCCGACCGCTGGAAAATCCGCTCCAAGTTCTTCCCCGGCCTCGCAGCCGCCATAGCCGACCAATGGGGCAACCATGCAATCCAAGAACAAAGGAAAGCAGCATGACTAAAACGATTTGCATCTACACGCCCACTGCGTTGACGGGTTCACCGCCGCATGGTGTGTTCGCGAGGCCCTTGGCGATGCGGTGGAATTCATCCCGGCCAGCTATCAGACGCCCCCGCCAGACGTGACCGACACTGACGTGATCATTGTCGATTTCAGCTACAAGCACGACGTTCTTGTGAAAATGGCTGAGACTGCCAAGATCGATCCTTGTTCTGGATCACCACAAGACTGCTCAAGAAGAACTGGACGGCTTCCCCCTGCCAGCCAGCGATTGGGCCAGCCATGCCGCTCACGACCCTCAGACATGGCCTCCACTCTATGTCGAGTTCGACATGAAACGATCAGGCGCGCAGATGGCGTGGGATTACTTCCATGGCTGGGACCGCCCCGAACTGATCGACTATGTGGCGGATCGCGACCTGTGGACGTGGTGCCTTCCCAACTCAAGCGAAATCTCTGCGGTGCTGGCGTCACATGAGCATGACTGGGAAACATGGTCCGATCTGGCTGAGAAGCTGGAGTACGAAGAAAGTCGGAGCAAAATCATCGACGAAGGCGCAGCATCTTACGCAAGATTGAAAAGGACGTGACCGCCCTGATCGGTTCGTCCAAGAGATCCATGGTGATTGGTGGCCACAAGGTGCCAGTCGTGAACGCGCCGCCCTTCCTCGCCAGTGAGACAGCCGGACGCATGGCGCAGGACGCCCCCTTTGCCGCCACATACTATGACGACCCCAAAGGTCGCGCCTTCTCCCTGCGCTCTCGCGGTGAAGAGGGAATGGACGTTTCAGCCATCGCCAGCACCTACGGAGGCGGCGGTCATCGCAACGCTGCAGGCCTCCTAATGCCACATGGATGGGAAGGTGACGCATGACCGACCAAGCACGAGAACTTCTCCTCAACCTGTCCGATTGGATTGAAGAGCGCAAAGACGAAATTGGATCGTATGCCCATCATATCATCCATTCTACGAAACATTATGAAGCAGAGATTGAGCGGTTGCGGAAGGAAAAGGGAGCCGCCTGCAAATCGTCGGACCACTACAAAGGTGCTTTCCACAAAGCGCTTGATCGCGCCGATCTGGCCGTGAAGGTCAAGCCTCCCAAGCTGAATGAAGAGCAGATGATGGATCTGCAAATGATGCACGACATGGCCACAGACAGCGGCGACGAAGTTCTGTGCATGTTGATCGAATGGTATCTCTCCGCACTGGAAGGGGGCGAGACACCCGCACCTGAGTGGTTGCCTATCGAAGGTGCCTGCATCACGGTTGATGAAGTGCATATGCGCGGACTTTGGGTAAATGGCCCTAATGGAGAGCGCTGGTGGGAAGTTCACATCGGACTTATCACCGAAAGCGGGGAATGGGTTGAGCCTGAGTTTCGAGAACCGCAAGCGTTCGACGCCGAGAACTATTCGCATTGGATGCCCATCCCGGCTGCACCCGCACCGGATCTCGCACAAGAGCGGGAGGGCGGGCAATGAGCAGCAGCATCCCCAACCCCTCGGCACTGGCGGCAGGGATTGCGCTGCAAGATGCCGGAATGCTCGCCCTTCATGAGGGTGAGGAGGTGGTGGTTTTAGAAGAGGACCAACGCCTGTCACTTCCCGACCTGCATTACCCGGAAGAGAACCTTGAATTTGAAGGCATGAGCGCTCGCGCATGGCGGCAACGCCAGAAAACCCAGCGCCGCAAGAAGAAGGCATTTCGACCATGACTGACTATTCGCACCTCCCCGACCGCGCCCTTTCGATCCGCCAGCCGTGGGCATGGGCCATCCTGCACGCGGGCAAGGACATCGAGAACCGCAAACAGAAGTTCAAGCAACGCGGACCGATCTGCATCCACGCAAGCCAGAACAATGACTACGGCAAATTTCTCGAGGCGCTTCAGCAAATCCACGCGGCCTATCCGGGCCGCACAACCAACTACAACGACAAGCTTCCTCGCGGCGGCATCATCGCCACCGCCGAGATTGTTGATTGCGTCCAGACCAGCGACAGCCCGTGGTTCATGGGGCCAAACGGCCTGATCCTCAAAAACGTGCAGCCCATCCCCTTCATTCAGGTGAAGGGCGCGCTGGGATTTTTCAAATGGAAGGACCGGCTATGACCACCGGCGAAATTCAAGACCGCACCTTTGCCGCACTTTTCA